>Ga0209925_1001696_pt1 | contig 10964 bp, 7 predicted proteins | sample SalPonR2_A_D1_MG_FD_185702 | JGI IMG/M metagenome (GOLD analysis project Ga0209925, IMG submission 185702) | Salt pond soil microbial communities from South San Francisco under conditions of wetland restoration - Salt Pond MetaG R2_A_D1_MG... ...
GGTTTGGTTTACTGTAAGTTCCAGTTGATATACGCTGTCGCAGCCATTGACTGTCAGCAGGGAATCATAAAAGGTTCCTGCAGAAGAATAGTCTGCTCCCCTCCAGTTGAATGATTCACCCTGGCATATTTCAGTTTGTTCGGTAAAAAAATGTAAATCATGGACTATAAGTTCCGTAGCTATTATACTATCACAACCTATGGTGTTAAATAATGTATCGTAATATGCTCCTGAGATGTATTGTATGGCCCCTCCTGCTTCTATACTGTCACCATTACAAATTTCTATAAATAATGTTGTATCTGGGGTGCTAATTGTATCTAATATAGTAATTAGAGCGGAACAGGAGTCTTTGTTTCCCGATATATCTTCCACGAATAATTTTATTATATTTTCACCAATATTAGTGCAATTAAATACATATTTACTAAGAAACATAGTGTCAATTCCATAATCATCAGTTGATCCTTCATCAATCATAAAAGGCTCTACTTGAACAAAGCCATCTTCGTTGAGATAAAAAGTACTATCTTTACAGACCACAATTGGCGGCGTTTGCCAAGCAAAATAGGGGTAATTATCATTTATATCTGAAATGATTCCCCAGTAATCACCTGTACTATTATCATCATTAGGATTATTTATAAAATCCCAAGGAGAATTTAGACCATTAGTAGCTATATCAGTGAATGTTGCTATATTTTTCATTTCATTGGTGTTCTTTGCTGTTGCACCAGATGAATAGGATTGATTAGAGGCTTGACTATCAAAGAAATTATTGTTAAATATTCCATTATCATTTATATCAATACCAATGAAGCCTTTGTCTTCAGGATTTGTAAAATTATTATAAATTACATTACCTATTGAGTAACAATTTGCAATTGTGGAATTGTTATTACCTCCACAAAAACCACCAAAGTAAGAATAATTTCCATCTAATCTTATTACATTACTTATGCTATAACCATCCTTAATAATTGACGAATTTGAATTTAAGCCTACAACACCTCCGACATAATTCCCATAACTACCTATTTCTCCTGAACTATAGCAATACTTTACTTTCGATGAATTATCATTTCTACCTACAATACCTCCAACTTCATGTCCTGTAGCATTAATATTACTTTCGTTAAAACTATTATTTACATCTGAAGAATTATTATAACCAACAATTCCTCCGACACGAGATGCTCCATTAATAGAGCCAGAACAGAAACAATTATTTACACTTGAATTATTAAAATTAAAGCCTGCAATGGAACCTACAAAAGAATTACCTTTTATATCAACATTTAAAAGTCCAAGATTAATAATTTTTGCACTATCTGTGTATCCAAAAAGACCAATATAATTATTATTTGATCTATTAATGAATAATTCGGAAATTACATAATCTTTACCGTTATAATATCCAGTAAATTTTTTTATATTATTTCCGATAGGAGAAAAACCTTTACCATTATTCCAACCTACAGTTCCCGAGGCATCTATATTATTTGTTTGAATATAATTGCTGCTCCATTTATCTTTATTTCTTGAGAGCCAAAGCAGATCATTTAAATCTGATATTTCATAAGGCTCATCTATAGATCCATCTCCATTGGGTTCTATTAATTGCCAGTTTAAATGTGGATAACCATTATTAGCAGTTATTGTAATATTCCAGATATCATCTGTTCCATTGATTGTTTCTTCAACAAAATCCCAATTACCAGAAATAAAAGTTGATATGTCATTCATTTCAATAGTTGTTTTTCCTGTAGCTCCAATAGCAGAAGATTGAGCGGTTGTGTTTTTATCAAAAAAATTGTTAGAATAACTTCCATTCCCATCTTCCAAACCAACAAATCCTTTATTTATTGGACTTATTGTATCTTCATATATAACTTCTCCTGTTGAATAGCAATATTCTATTGTTGAACTATTATTAAAACCACAAAAGCTACCTATTTCTATGCTGGTACCGTTAGCTCTTGTTATATTCCCTTTACTATAACTGTTTCTTATAATTGCTGTATCAGATATTTTTCCTGCAAGCCCACCTAAATAATTTTTACCATTTATTTCACTAATGCTATAGCTTCTTTTTATGCTGGAGTTTTTATTATATCCTGATAATCCTCCAACAGCTTTATCCCCGGAGATAAATCCTGTAGTGGAACAATTTTCTATTGAGGAGGAATTATTACATAATCCAACCAACCCCCCCACTAAAGAATCTCCAATTATATTTTCATTATTTATGATAATGTTGGATAATTTGGAGGCATTAACATATCCAAAAAGACCAATATAGTCAGTCTCTGGACGATTAATATATAGGCTGTCAATTATATAGCGGTTGCCATTATAAGATCCAGAAAACGAAATGAAATTATTACCAATTGGTAAAAGCCCTTTGCCATTATCATTTGAAGTTGATGATGCATTAATATTATTCCCTTGAATGAAATTATCATCCCAGTAACCTGTATTTTCAGAAATTGCTTTTAGTTCAGGAAAAGTATTTATTATATATGGTTTTAAATCTGTTCCTTCACCCCCACTAAATGGAAAATAATTATAGGGATATCCGGCGTTTATGTCATCATTTATATCCCATATAGTTGAAAAATTCCAATTTGCATTAATAAAAGTAGCTCTGTCTTTCATTTCGGAGGTGTTTTTTCCTATAGCTCCTAATGCGGAGTTTTGATTAGAGACCTGTTTGTCAAAGAAGTTATAATTAAAGTTTCCACTTCCATTATCATATCCAATAAAACCTTTGTTCGTAGGATCTGTAGCATTTTCGAAAGTAACATTACCTATTGTATAACAATAATAAATGGTAGCGTACTTATTGTATCCGCAGAAAGCGCCAATATCTGTAGTATTTCCATTAAATCTTATTACATCGCCTGTGCAAAAACTGTTATATATATATGAATTCCAATTAAGCCCTACAAAACCTCCTATACTAGAACAATTGTTGCCAATAATTTTCACTAAACTATAACTATTATAAATTCTGGAATAATAGTTAAAACCTACTAAACCACCTATAGCATCTGAAGTACAATTTATCTCCCCCGTTACATAGCAATTAGTAATATATGAATAACTATTAATGACACCTACTAAACCACCTGCATATACAACATCTCCATTAAAATTTAAATTTGTTATTCCCAGATTTTTAATTCTTGCCCCGTTTTCTACTTCCCCAAAAAAACCAATACTTATGCTGTAGTAGTCAGATGGTGAACGATTTATATACAAACTATCTATTACATAACCATTTCCATTGTAATTGCCCGTAAAGCTTACACTTCCATCTCCTATGGGATAAAAACCTTTGCCATTATCCCAATTTAAAGTTGACGAGGCATTGATATCTTGGGTTTGAATGTAATATTTATCCCATTCATTATTGCTTTGTGAAAGCCAATACAAATTATTAATATTAGCAATTTTATAAGGATTTTCTGAACTACCATCACCATTAGTAGGAACTTCTGGGGTTTGACTAAAACATGATGCTGTAATTATTAGCATCATTAAAATTTGGTTAATCTTTAACATGGCTATTGATTTTATGAAATTTGTTTTTTAATGATAAAAAAGTCGGCTTAACCAGCTTTTTATGCAAGTTAAAGAGGAGATGTAAGAAGTTCAATACAAGAAAATGGGTATTTTTCTTTTTCGATCTTTATACAAAAACCTGCAAGTCATCAGATTTTAAATATTTGTATATGGATTTTTTGATATCCCCGGGTGATATGGGTTTCAACAAATAATCACTGGCATATTTCAGGAGATTTTTCATGTCGTCGTCCGGGTAAAAGGTTGTTAGGATAATGTAAGGTTTATTAGGAGATTGATTGATTTGTTCCCAGGCGTTTCTGTTCATGTTTCCCAGGTTATAAACATCAATTACAAGGATTCTGGGAACATACTTTTTCACGAAAGAAAATACTTTTTCCACAGAGTGGAATGCTCCAATAACTAAAACATCTTTTTCTCTGCCAAAAAAAGTATTTAAAATCTTTAAGGATCTGTAATCGGAATCTACAATAACGGTAGACAGCATCTTGTTGAGATTTAGTTTGGTGGTAAAATTACAGGATAATTTAACTGGCTTCAATACCAGAAACTGGTGATTTTTAAAGTTTTGTTAGTATATTTTTATAGCTTTTTATCTCATAAATTCGTATTTTAACGTCTAAAAAGGAGGACAATCATGAAAGATCAGGTTAAAAACAATCCACAATCAGGCGCTGTTTACGGTTTGGGTTTTATCGGAGCAGCAGTTTATTTTATTTCAACTGCAACAGGTTTTTGGATCGGGGTACTGGGTTTTCTTAAAGCCATTGTGTGGCCGGCTTTTTTGGTATTTGAAGCGTTTAAGCATTTGGCCGGATAAATTTTAGTCCCGGAAAAGCTATTAAATAATATAATTTTTATCGTGGCTGTAAATCCTCTGTTATCTTTCCGCAAGCCCGGATAAATTTGTATTTTTATATTTTACTTTACGAAACTTAAAAAAAGTGAAATGAATAAGTATCAGAAAGAATATATTCACAGGATCAATAAAGTTATTGATTTTATTGAAAATAATTTAGATCAGGAATTATCGCTGGAAAAATTATCGGAAGTAGCCAATTTTTCTCCTTTTCATTTTCACAGGATTTTTTCTGCTTTTACTCACGAAACACTAAACGGATTTGTTAAAAGAAAAAGAGTGGAAAAATCAGCACGCCTGCTTTTGAACAATCCGGAAACCTCTGTAAGTGAAATTGCTTATTATTGTGGATATAATAATGTTCCTGTCTTTTGCAGAAATTTTAAACAGCACTATAACATGAGTGCTCAAAAATTCAGGGATACACGGGGCGGAAAAAATAGCAAGAATGGTCAATCGGATAGCAAGATAAGTAAATCCGAATCCTCTGTTAACGATTATGTTTGTGATGTTGAAACAATTAAAAACGGAGGATTAACAATGAAAAACAACATTGAGATTAAAGAAATGCCGGAGATGAAGCTGGTTTATTGCCGGCACAAAGGAGCTTTCCACTTAATTGGCGAGGCTTACGAAAAACTTTTTAAATGGGCTGGTCCAAGAGGTTTGCTGAACAATAAAAACCTGAAAACAGCAACTGTTTATCATGATGACCCGAATGTTACAGAAATTGAAAATGTAAGGCAAAGTGCCTGCATAACTGTAGATCATGATGTAAAAACAGAAGGCGAATTTGGGTACATGACATTGCCGGGAGGAAAACACGCTGTAGGGCGGTTTGAAGTTACACCTGAAGGATTTGAAAAAGCCTGGAATGATATGTGTGTCTGGCTCTCCGGAAGTGGTTATCAACCGGCTGATGCATACCCTTATGAATTGTACCACAGAAGTCCTGATGATCACCCTGAGAATAAGTTTGAACTGGATATATGCATTCCTGTAAAACCAATGTAAGAATTTTGAGCCGTGAATATTATACGGCTCTTTTTTTATTTCACCAGTAAATTAAATCATAAAAAAATGAAAGCATTGTTAGTCGTTGATATTCAAAAAGGCTTAACCCTGAAGAGACAAGTTTATAACGAAAATATCCTCATTGAAACAGTGAACTCTGCAATTGATAGATATCGGGAAGCAGGAGATTTGGTACTCTTTGTTCAGCATAATAATAAGTTTCTGAAAAAAGGAGAGCCGGACTGGGAAATTGATGAAAGAATTCATTGGTTAAAAGATGATCGTGTAATTCAGAAGTTTCATGGAGATGCTTTTAAGAAAACAGGCCTGGACGAAACACTGAAAGAATATAGGATAAAGGAGATTACGGTCTGTGGGCTTACATCTCATGGATGTGTTAAAGCTACGTGCCTGGGAGCTCTTGAGCATGGATATATAGTTACATTGCTAAAGGAAGGGCATTCAAACGTAAATAAAAATGCAAAGGAAAAAATACTACAAGCAGAACGAGATATGGAGGAAAATGGGATAGGATTTTTTTATGTTTAGGTTCTAACAAATTAGTTTCTATGTGATTTGTAGCCCCCTTCTCTTAAGGAGCAGAAATAATTTGTGCTGCTTTCCTCTCTAAAGAATTATGAATTATTTTATTTTCGGTTTATTAAACCATATTTAACTGGTTTCACCTCCAAACCTGAACTCTTTTTTTGATTCTGAAAAATCAACTTAACCTTTATGAAAAGAAAACAAATTAATCTATTTTTGTCGGATTGTTATTAAGTTAGAAAAATTTTGATTTTATGGCCCAGGAAGATCTTTTCAAAAAAATTATTGCACATGCAAAAGAATACGGTTTTATATTCCCTTCAACTGAAATATATGATGGTTTAAGTGCTGTTTATGATTATGGGCAGAACGGGGCCCAGCTAAAGGAGAACATCAAAAGATACTGGCTGGATTCTATGGTTAAGCTCAATGAAAACATTGTGCCCCTGGATGCTGCTATTTTTATGCACCCGAAAACCTGGGAGGCTTCCGGTCACCTGAGCGCTTTTAACGATCCGATGATTGACAACAAAGACTCCAAGAAAAGATATCGTGCTGATGAACTGGTAGAGGAGTACATGGAAAAACAACAGGGAAAGATTGACAAAGAAGTTAAAAAAGCCCGTAAAAAGTTTGGCGATGATTTTGATGAAGAAAAATTCCTTTCTACCAATCCGAGGGTTCAGAAATACCAGGAAAAGATAGAAAATTCCAGGAATCGCCTTGTAAAAGCACTTGAAAATGATGACCTCAAAGAGCTAAAACAACTTATTGAAGACTGTGAAATAGCTGACCCGGTATCCGGCTCAAAAAACTGGACCGATGTGCGCCAGTTTAACCTGATGTTTGACACTAAACTTGGTTCAGTGAGCGATGAAAGCAATAAAATTTATTTGCGTCCGGAAACGGCCCAGGGAATTTTTGTCAATTACCTGAATGTGCAAAAAACCGGCCGGATGAAATTGCCTTTTGGAATTGCACAAATAGGAAAGGCTTTCAGAAATGAGATTGTAGCAAGACAATTTATATTCCGAATGAGGGAGTTTGAACAAATGGAGATGCAGTATTTTGTCAGACCCGGAAAAGAGCAAGAGTGGTTTGAACACTGGAAAGAGTTGAGAGTAAAATGGCATAAAGCATTAGGAATAGATGAAAACAAATTTCGTCTGCATGAGCATGATAAACTGGCACATTACGCAAATGCTGCTTATGATATAGAATTTGAATTTCCTTTTGGCTTTAAAGAACTGGAAGGTATTCATAGCAGGACCGACTTTGACCTGTCACAGCACCAGGAATTTTCAGGGAAGAAAATACAGTATTTTGATCCTGAGCTGGATAAAAGTTATGTGCCTTATGTTGTTGAGACTTCAATAGGACTTGACCGAATGTTTTTGGCTTTACTAACAGCCGCTTACAATGAAGAGGAAGTCCCAAAAGAAAAAGGTAAATCTGAGCAGCGCGTTGTACTGAAGCTGCCCCCGGCTTTGGCCCCGATACAACTGGCTGTGCTGCCCCTTGTAAAAAAAGATGGGTTGCCTGAAAAAGCGAGGGAAATTATCGACGGACTAAAACTGGATTTCATCTGCCAGTATGAAGAGAAAGACAGTATTGGGAAAAGATACAGAAGACAGGATGCTATCGGAACACCGTATTGTATTACAGTAGATCATCAAACCCTGGAAGATGATACAGTGACGATCAGAGACAGAGATACGATGGAGCAGGAGAGAGTGTCAGTCGAAAAACTCTCTGAAATACTGGATAAGAAAGTAAACATGAAACATTTACTTAAGCAGTTGATATAAAAATAATGTCAGAACCATCTAAAAAAGTACTGATTGTAAGTTATTACTGGCCGCCAGGTTCCGGGCCTGGTGTTCAGCGTTTCTTAAAGATGTCAAAATTTTTTAAAAATTTTGGATGGAAACCCATTATTCTGACAGTAAAGAATGGTAGTTACCCCTCATACGACGAAAGCCTCTTAAATGATATTCCTGATGATTTAATAGTTTACAGGGCAAAAACCATTGAACCTTTTACCATTTATAAAAAACTGACTGGAGGAAATAAGAAGCAAGTTGATGTAGGGATGATTGGCATGCATCATAAATTGAGTCTGGCAAAAAAAATAGCTTTATATATCCGGGCTAATTTTTTTTTACCCGATGCACGTAAGGGCTGGATCCCTTTTGCTTATAAGAAAGCGCTTAAAATTGTTAAAAAAGAAAATATTAATGTTGTTGTAACTACGGGTCCCCCCCATAGTTCTCATTTTATTGGGTTGAAACTGAAAAGAAAAATATCTCTTCCATGGGTTGCAGATATGAGAGACCCCTGGGTTAATAATTTCTTTAACATGTCATTACCCCGGACAGAGAAAACAATTAGAAAAGAAAGAAAATATGAAGACAGAATCATAAAAAATGCGGATCATGTTTCAGTTATAGGTCCGGGCTTAAAGAATGAATATTGCGACAGGAATAAAAATATTCATGTTATTTATAATGGTTATGATCAGGAGGATATTCCAAAACCCCGACAGGAGAGAAGCAAGGTATTTGAATTAACTTATGTTGGTAATTTTTTACCAAGTCAGAATATTCATTCTCTTTGGAATGCAATTAAAGAACTTATTAATGAAAACAGTTATTTCAGGGAGAAGTTCAGGATTAATTTAACAGGAAACATCGATGAAAGCGTTATGGAGTCAATAAAGAAGTTGGAGATCGAGGAATTCTGTAGTATAAAAAAGTATGTGCCACACAAAAAAGCAGTATCCATAATGAATTTGGCAAATCTTTTGCTTTTTATTGTTCCAAAGACTCCACATAATAAATTAATAATAACGGGGAAATTATTCGAATATATTGCCACTCGTTCTCCCATTTTACCCATTGGACCGACGGATGGTGATGCTGCAAAAATTCTGAACGAAGCCAATCGGGATGAAATGATTGGATTTGAAAACAAAAAACAAATAAAAAATAATATTAAACGTTATTATGACTTATGGCATAAACAGAATTTGATTAATTATAAACACCCACAGAATCATACAGAGAAGTTTAGTCGTTATAATATGACCAAGATATTTGCTGAAATATTAAATCATACTATAATATAAGGTTCAAAAAATTTTCTGTTAATAATTAAATAACATTATTGTTTTTGAGGGAATTTATCTGAGGGCAGGTTTTTAATTTAGAGGTTATTTAAACAGTGAAGACTACATTAGTTTTTTATAAGCATCTACGAGCCTTAGACTTGTTTCTTCCCATATATATTTTTTTCCTGTTCTATAACTGTTTTCACTCATTTTCTTATATGCTCTTGGGTTATTATATAGAAATAAAATTATTTGTATAAACTCTTCCATTGTTTCAATAGAAAAACCTATTTCGTTTTTTTCAACGAATTCTTTCATCATTTTTGCTTTACTTGTAATGATAGGTATTCCCATTCTGGCATATTGATAAATTTTTGTAGCAATAGTTTTATTTATTTCTTCTCTGTTAACTGGTGGTGTAAACACTCCAATTTTTGATGCAGCCATATAAGAAGGAAGTTGTTCAATTGGGAGATATCCAATATAGTCCACAACATCACTAACGCCAAGTTTTTTTGCCATACCAATAGGGTCATATTTCCTTAGAATTCTACCCGCCATTACAAATTTTATCTCTGGTATTTTTTCTTTTAATTTTGGCAGTGAATTAAGGATAATATCTATACCCCTTAGAATATCAATACCACCAGCATAAAATAAAACAAAGTTGTTTTTATATTTCTCAATAATATTCTGATCTATGTTATTTTCATTAAAAATATAGTTACGGGGAGTATTAGGTAAAGTAATTATTTTATTTGGTTTTATGCCAATTTTGTTAATATATTCTTTTTTGAGTGGTTCTTCAATAGTAACGATAAGATCTGCTAACCGTAAATTATTTCTTTCATATTTTTTCCAATTACTCATTGATTTAATTATTCTTCCAATAAATGTATTATAATGAGCAGCCTGAACGATCCAGTTGCTATAGTACTCATGTTGATCGCAAATAAGTTTTATTCCATATTTTTTTTTCATTTTGACTCCTATACTTGATAAAGGTAAATCATGGATGTGCAGAGCGTCATAAGGGTTCTTTTTTAATGTTTTTTCTATATGATATTGCCATATTAATTTGTATACAGGAAAGATTAAATATAAGGTATAAAGCTTATTTCTGATGCTTCTATTTAGTTTAAATTTAATCAAATTTATTCCTTTATAATTTCCTTTTTTTTTATTTTCACCAGGAGAGGAATAACATATGACAGATACATCATGACCTTCATGAATTAAGGTTTTCGCTTCTTTTTCAACTCTTCTGTCAGGAAATTCTGTATCCAGAACCATTAGTATTTTCATACACTATTTATTAGTAAATTAAAGAATTATTTATTTGCAATATACTCTGAAATTCTTCCTAAACGCTCTTTAGTGACGAATAAAATATCATCTGATTGATTTTCATTTGTTGATTTCAGCCTATTGTTATGAAGTATAAAAGCATAATATTCTCTATTACTTAAAAAATCCAGCATTTCCTTTCTTTTCTCGTTCTTAGTTTCCATTAATATAATGGGCTTAAACTTTAAAACGATATCTTCTAATTCTGGAATAATAACTGTCTCATAACCTTCAACATCAATCTTCATAAAATCAAGCTTTTTAAGGTATTGGAAGACTTCACTACCTTTTCGCATTTTTGCTTTGAATTCAACTTCTGCGTTATTTTTTTTGGTTGTGTTTGGGTCTAAAACAAAATTAGAGCCGGAAGCTATATATCCGGTTTTTGATTTGGTATCATTTCCAAGGAAAATATCTTTATTTTCAGTTCCCAGGGCATAAGGTAATATTTTGATGTTCTCTCTGTTTTTTGTGTTTTTTCTTAAAACATTTAATATAGGT
>Ga0209925_1001697_pt1 | contig 10958 bp, 10 predicted proteins | sample SalPonR2_A_D1_MG_FD_185702 | JGI IMG/M metagenome (GOLD analysis project Ga0209925, IMG submission 185702) | Salt pond soil microbial communities from South San Francisco under conditions of wetland restoration - Salt Pond MetaG R2_A_D1_MG... ...
GCCGGGCGACGTGGTGATCACCGGGGATATTCCATTGGCTGCAAAATGCGTCGAGGCCGGGGCGCAGGTGCTCAAGCACAATGGCGAGGCGCTGACGGCGGCCAATATCGGTAATGTGCTGGCGACCCGAGACCTCATGGCTGACCTGCGCGCCGCTGATCCGTTCCGCCAGGGCGGCGGCACGGGCTTTACCAAGGCCGACCGCTCGCGCTTTCTGGAGGCGTTGGAGCGCGCGGTGCGTATGGCGGGGCGACCAGGGGGCTGAACGCCTGTCGCATCGCGCGATGGCAGTCTATGGTTCAAGCTCAACCCGCTTCGCCTCGGCGGTCCAGCCGTCAACGGAGCAATGCGCCTTGATGAAAATCTCGCGCGTTCCATCGGGCAGGTCGAGGTTGGTCAATGACCGGGTGAAGGGCTGTTCGTCGACATGCGGGTGGTGCAGCACGCGGTAGCCGAGGCGATTGCCCTCGGCATCCAGCACCTCCCAGCCATCGGCGTAATGATCCCAGCCCGTATCGGGATGTTCGATCGTCACATCGACGCGCCATGACATGCCCGATTTCTCGATCTGAACGTCGAGGATCGCGGGCTCATGCGCCATGGCGGCACTGGTGAGACAACAGGCAGCAAGGCAAGAGATAAGCTGTTTCATAACCGGTAGCATAGCGCGAAAATGCTTGTGTTGCACTCACGACTCTGTGTGATTTTCTGCGATGTCGGGCTGCATCAGCACCGCACGTGAGGCCGAGGCGAACTCACGCCGGAGCAGGACCAGCGCGGTCACCAGCGCCGCCGCGATTAGCGGATAAGCCCCCAGTAGCCACGTGGTGGCCGCAAGCGCACAGTAAAGCGCGCGCAGCCCGCGATTGAATCCGCGTGCGGCGGTGATGTTGATTTCGGCGGCCTTGCGCGCCCGTACGAGGGCGGCCGGATGGCCCGCGTCATTGGGCACCGCCCCCATCAGCACGGCGCAATAGCCGAACAGGCGGTTGGACCAGACGAATTTCAGAAAGGCATTGACCAGAAACAGCACGATCAGGAGAATTTTCACCTCCCAGACGATGATCGGCCTCTGCCCGGCACTCAGATCTCCGGCAAGGCCGATCACCCGCTCCAGATCGCCCAAAAGGGCCAGCGCCCCGCCGATGGCAATGAGCGTGGCGGAGGCGAAGAACGACGTGCCCTGCCGCAATTGTCCGATCACCTGCGAATCGAAAATACGCGGATCGCGGTCGACGAATTGCACCATCCATTCGCGGCGGTAATCGGCCATCAGGTTGGAGGTGGAGGGCCAGCGGCGCGGCGCGTTCTCGATCAGCAGAGTCATGCCGATCCAGACACCAAGCAGAAGCGTCACACCGACAAGGTCGGGAATTGTGAAATGCGACAGCTCTGGCGGCAGCGCGCCCATCAGCTCAGAACGGGCGCACGACCACGGCCCAGAGCACCGCAATCGCGCCGAACACGCTGATTTCGTTGAAGATGCGCAGGAAGCGGTCGCTTTCGGTAAAGATACCCTTGCGAGCCCGCAGCACCAGCCGCCCAGTCCAGCCGTAATGCGCCGCGAGTGCCAGCACCAGCGCCAGCTTGAGATGCGTCCAGCCGGGCCAGCCCAGCCAATGCGCCAGGTAGAGCCCGGTTGCGATGGCAATCACGCCGAGCCCGAGCGAAAACCGGTAGAGCCGGATGGTCAGATCACCAAGCGGGCCGAATTCGCCCAGCCTGTCCCACTCGCGGTGCCAGTAGATCAGCGCGCGCGGCACGGCGAAGATCGACGTCATCCAGCCCATGACGCAGAGAATATGTATAATCTTGACCCAATCCATGCGCTTTCCCTTGCCCGAGCAGGGCAGGCTGCGCAAGTGTCAGAGGGTCGCGTCGATGAAAAAGGACTCGCAATATCGGCAAATTGGTTATATAGTTTTACCAATTTCAGGAGGTATGCCATGCAGATGCCAGAGCCGAATCCCGCCATTCTCGCCAAGAAGGCCGCGCTCGTGGAGCGTCTGCAAGAGGTTCTTCCGGGTGACGCGGTGATCACCGACGTGGCCGAGACGCGCGCCTATGAATGCGATGCGCTGACCGCCTACAAATGCCCGCCTCTGGCGGTGATCCTGCCCGCCTCGACGCAGGAGGTCTCGGACGCCTTGGCGATCTGTCACGAGATGGGTGTGCCGGTGGTACCGCGTGGGTCTGGCACGTCGCTGGCGGGCGGCGCGCTGCCCACGGCGGATAGCGTGATCCTCGGCGTGGCGCGGCTCGCGGACGTGCTGGAGACAGATTACGACAACCGTTTCATCCGGGTGCAGACCGGACGCACCAACCTGAGCGTCACGGGTGCGGTTGAAGAGCATGGCTTTTTCTACGCGCCGGACCCGTCAAGCCAGCTGGCCTGTGCCATCGCGGGCAATATCGCGATGAACTCGGGCGGTGCGCATTGCCTCAAATACGGCGTGACCACCAACAACCTGATGGGTGTGACCATGGTTCTGATGGATGGCACCGTGATGGAACTGGGCGGTGCACATCTGGACGCCGAAGGCTATGACCTGCTGGGTCTCATCTGCGGCTCCGAGGGGCAGTTGGGCGTGGTGACCGAGGCGACATTGCGCATCCTGCGCAAGCCCGAGGGCGCGCGTCCCGTTCTCATCGGGTTCGATTCGAACGAGGTGGCCGGGGCCTGTGTCAGCGACATCATCAAGGCGGGCGTGCTGCCGGTGGCCATCGAATTCATGGACCGCCCCTGCATCCGCGCCACCGAAGATTTCGCCAAGGCGGGGTATCCCGATTGCGAGGCGCTGCTGATTGTCGAGGTCGAGGGATCCGAGGCCGAGATCGACGAGCAACTGAGCCTCATCGAAGAAATCGCACGGCGGCACGATCCGGTGGAGTTGCGCCAGAGCCGGTCTGCCGAGGAAAGCGCCAAGATCTGGCTGGGCCGCAAATCGGCCTTTGGAGCAATGGGGAGTATCAACGATTACATGTGCCTCGACGGCACAATCCCGGTCAGCCAATTGCCGTATGTCCTGCGCCGCATCGGCGAGCTGTCAGCGCAGTTCGGGCTGGATGTGGCGAATGTGTTTCACGCAGGCGATGGCAACATGCATCCGCTTATCCTGTTCGATGCCAACAAGCCTGGCGATCTGGAATTGTGCGAGGAATTCGGGGCGGAGATCCTCAAGCTCTGCGTGGAGGTCGGCGGGTGCCTCACCGGCGAGCATGGTGTCGGCATCGAGAAGCGCGACCTGATGGCGCATCAATATGCGCCGGATGATCTGGCGGCGCAGATGGACGTCAAGGATGTGTTCGATCCCAAGTGGCTGCTCAACCCGGCCAAGGTGTTTCCGCTCGACTCGTCCGATCCCCGGCGCGCGGCCTGACATAATAGACCCGAGGGATTCATCCCCGGACCCCTAGGGTATTTTTGCCGAGAAGAAACAGCATGACACCGAAAACCGAGGCGGAACTTGCCGAGATCATCACCGGCGCGGAGGGACCGCTGCGCATAGAGGGCGGCGGCACGCGGGCACTCGGGCGCGCTTCGAACGGGGCGCGGCTGAGTACGTCGGGGCTGACCGGGATCGAGCTATACGAGCCGGGCGCGTTGACGCTGGTCGCCAAGGCGGGCACGCCGCTGGCGGAGATCGAGGCCACGCTGGAGGCCGAGGGGCAGCGGCTGGCCTTCGAGCCGATGGATCATCGCGGGCTGTTGGGCACCGCAGGCACACCCACCATCGGGGGCGTGGTGGCCGCCAATGTCAGCGGACCGCGCCGCATTCAGGCCGGGGCCTGCCGCGATTTCCTGCTGGGCGTGCGCTTTGTCGATGGGCAGGGGCGCATCGTCAAGAATGGCGGTCGGGTGATGAAGAACGTCACCGGCTATGATCTCGTGAAGCTGATGGCGGGCAGCTACGGCACGTTGGGCGTGCTGACCGAGGTTGCGCTCAAGGTGCTGCCGCGTCCGCGCAGCACCGGGGTGCTGCGGCTGGAGGGTTTGAATGATGCGCAAGCGATCACCGCGCTGAGCCGCGTGCTCGGTTCGCCCTATGAGGTGACCGGGGCTGCGCATCTGCAAACTGGTCCGAACGAAGCGCCGGTGACGATGATCCGGCTTGAGGGGTTCGAAAACTCCGTGGCCTACCGCGCCGCAGAGTTGCAATCGCTTCTTGCGGAGTTCGGCCGTTTCACGCTGGAGACCGATCCCGAAAAGACCGACGCCGATTGGCACTATATCCGCGACGTTGCCCCGTTCCACGGGCGCGACGGCGATGTCTGGCGCATCTCGGTCAAACCCACCGACGCAGCCGAAATCGTGGCCGATCTGGCCGGAGCAGAGGCGCTCTATGATTGGGGTGGCGGGCTGATCTGGCTGCTGGCCCCCCAAGGATCAGGCGTGAGCGCGGGCAAGCTGCGCGCCGCCGTGGCCGCAAAGGGTGGCCACGCGATGCTGATCCGGGGGGATCGGAGCCGGGCCACATTTCCACCGCTGCCCGCGCCGGTGGCCGCCCTGCAAGAGGGGCTGCGACAGAAATTCGACCCCCGTCAAATCCTCAACCCAGGCCTGATGGCGCAGGGCGAAACCGCCTGAGCCGCGCCCGGAGAGACAGCATATGAAGACCGAATTCACCGCCGAACAGCTCGAAGATCCGAAGATCGCGCGCGCCAACGAGATCCTGCGCTCTTGCGTGCATTGCGGGTTCTGCACCGCAACCTGCCCGACCTATCAGGTGCTGGGCGATGAGCTCGATAGCCCGCGCGGGCGCATCTATCTCATCAAGGACATGCTGGAGAATGACCGCGATCCGGACGCAAAGACGGTCAAGCATATCGACCGCTGCTTGTCCTGCCTTGCCTGCATGACGACCTGTCCGTCAGGTGTGCATTACATGCATCTGGTGGATCAGGCTCGCGAATATATCGAGGAACGCTACAAGCGGCCCATGGGCGACCGCGCCCTGCGCTGGATATTGGCCCGCATCCTGCCCTATCCGATGCGCTTTCGCGTCGCTCTGCTCGGGGCCAAGATCGGGCGGCCTTTCGCGCGGCTGATGCCCGACGCCCGGCTGCGGGCGATGCTGGAAATGGCGCCTGCGCAGGTGCCGCCCGTCAGCCGCAATGACGATCCGCAAACCTTCCCGGCGCAAGGCACGCGCAAAAAGCGGGTGGCGCTTATGACGGGCTGTGCGCAAAAGGCGCTCAACACCGATATCAACGACGCCACCATTCGCCTGCTGACCCGGCTGGGCTGCGAGGTGGTGGTGGCCGAGGGTGCGGGCTGCTGCGGGGCGCTGACGCATCACATGGGCAAGACCGAGGAAAGCCACGCGACAGCGGCGAAGAACATCCGGGCCTGGGCACGCGAGATGGACGGCGAAGGGCTGGATGCCATCGTGATCAACACGAGCGGATGCGGCACCACAGTCAAGGATTACGGGCACATGTTCCGGCTTGAATCGCTGGCGGAGGATGCAGCACGGGTGAGCGGGATCGCGATGGATGTGAGCGAACTACTGATGCAGCTCGACCTGCCTGAGGGCGCGGACAAGGAGATGGTGATCGCCTATCACGCCGCTTGCTCGCTTCAGCATGGCCAGCAGATCAAGACCTATCCCAAGGACCTGCTCAAGCGCGCCGGGTTTAGTGTCGTGGAGCCGGCTGACAGCCACCTGTGCTGCGGTTCGGCGGGCACCTACAACCTGATGCAGCCGGAGATTTCCAAGCAGCTGAAAGACCGCAAGGTACGCACGCTGGAGGCCAAGCAGCCGGACGTGATCGCGGCGGGCAATATCGGGTGCATGATGCAGATCGGTTCGGGCACCGGTATTCCTGTCGTTCATACGGTCGAATTGCTGGACTGGGCCACCGGCGGGCCGACGCCACCTGTGATGGAGCGCGCCGCGACGGGCATGGGAGATGTGCCGATCCTGCGCTGAGCCGGTCATATTCTGGCCCCAAACGCTTGCTAACCGACAGGCGTAATGATGTGCCGGAGGTCCGATGCTGCGCCCTGTTCTTGTCACTCTTTTCGTCATGCTGGCCGGGAGCGCCATCGCACAGGACAGTCGGCTTGAACGGCTGGATGTGGGCGACGCCGCACGGCAGTGGGAGGCCGTGGGGCGGCTGGAACTGGGCGGGCGCGGCTTTTGCACCGGGGCGCTGGTGGCCCCCGATCTGGTGCTGACGGCGGCGCATTGCCTTTACGATCGCACCTCCGGCACGCGGGTCGATCACGGTCGTATCGAGTTCATGGCCGGTTGGCGCAACGGCCGTGCTGTGGCCTATCGCACGATTCGCCGGGCCGTGGTTCATCCCGATTATGATTTCGACGCCGAGGTGACGGCCGACCGGGTGCGCTATGATCTGGCGCTTCTGGAACTGCACCATCCGATCAACAACACCCGCGTCACCCCGTTCGAGACCGACGAGCGCCCGCGCAAGGGGCAGGATATCGGGGTGGTCAGCTATGCCAAGGACCGCTCTGAGGCCCCGTCACTGCAGAACGTGTGCAAGGTGATGGCGCGCCAGCAGGGGGTGCTCATCATGTCCTGCGATGTGGATTTCGGGTCGAGCGGTGCGCCGGTCTTTTCCTTTGAGGGCGGTCAGCCGCGCATCGTGTCGGTGGTGTCGGCCATGGCCGAGGTCGAGGGGCGCAAGGTCTCGCTGGGCACGCAACTGGTCGCCCGGCTGCAGACCCTGCGTGCAGCACTCGACGCGGGGCAAGGTGTGTTCCAGGACGCCGCCCCCAAGACCTTCACCTTTGGTGAGCGCCGCGACACCGGCGCGAAATTCGCCAAACCATGAGCCCGGCGCGCCGTATCCTTGGGCTTTTTGCCGCCCTATGCCTTGCCCCGGGTGGGGCGATGGCGCAGTCGAGCGGACTCATTCGCCTCACCGACCGCGATGACCTTTTTGGCTGGGAGGCCGTGGGGCGCGTGGATATCGGACGCAGCGGATTCTGTACCGGGGTGCTGATTGCACCAGATCAGGTGCTGACGGCGGCGCATTGCGTCTTTGATCGTGAAAGGCAGCCCGTCGAGGCCGGAAAGATCCGCTTTCGCGCCGGGCTTCGCGACGGAGAGGTGGTCGCCGAGTCGGCCGTGACAGGCTATGTCACCGCAGGCGGTTATGATCCGAATGGCGGCACACGGGCCGAGAACATCCGCAACGATGCCGCCCTCCTGCGCCTCGCTACGCCGATCAGCAGCGCGCTTGCGGCACCCTTCGTGGTGCATGACCGGCCGCGCGACGGCGAGAGCGTCAGCGTCGTCTCTTACGGGCGCGACCGCGACAAAGCCCCCTCGTGGCAGCGTGAATGCAACATGCTGTGGCGCGCCGAGGGGATCATGAGCTTTGACTGCAACGTGATTTTCGGATCGTCCGGCGCGCCGGTCTTTGCCCGGCACGGCAATCGCGCGCGCATCCTGTCGCTGGTCAGTGCAGGCAACTGGCAGGGCGAGGATCGGCGCGCCTACGGCATGGACCTGAGCACGCTTCTGCCCATGCTCAAACGTGATCTGCACGCCGCCACTGCCGGACAGGCAACCGTCAATCCCGGCTTCAAGCGGGTGCAGGTCGGTGAGGGCAAGCGCGCGTCAGGCGCACGTTTCGCCAAGCCCTGATCCATTCCGCCGCCTCTTGACAGGGGCCAGGCCGCTTCCCAAATCACTTTTGCCTGGTGCCACGTGAGGGCCGGGAAATACAGGCCTGTCCCAATGGGAAGGCCGCCAAAACAGGTATCGCTCAAAGGAGGATGACCCATGCGCAACTTTGATCTTGCACCGCTCTACCGCGCGACGGTCGGGTTCGACCAGATCGCCGACCTGCTGGACCGGGTGATGGCCAGCGACGTGACGCAGCCCACCTATCCACCCTACAATATCGAGAAAACCGCCGACGATGCCTATCGCATCTCGATCGCCGTCGCCGGCTTTGCCGCCGACGATCTCAGCGTCGAGGTCAAGGATGGTGCACTGGTCGTCTCGGCTGGCAAGTCCGAGGATGACAGCGACCGCACCTATCTGCATCGTGGCATCGCCACCCGCGCCTTCGAGCGCCGGTTCCAACTGGCCGATCATGTCCGCGTGACCGGCGCGTCGCATGCCGACGGCATGCTGCATATCGACTTGGAACGCGAAATGCCCGAGGCGCTGAAACCCCGCCGCATTTCAATTGCCAGCGGCGATCAGACCGTTGCCAAGGATGTGGTGGACGCCGAAAAGGTGAACTGAGGCGGGACATCCCCCACAGACACCTTGCGCCCGACCGTATGTCCCTCGGTCGGGCGTCTTTCGTTTCAGGGCTGGCGTGCTTCGATCAGAACGTCGCCGCTCTCGCCCGCGATCAACAGAAGCGCGCCGTCCTCGGTGACATCGAACCGCGTCACCTGTTCGAGCGCATCGAGCATCCGGCGCTCCTGCTCCATCAGAGGTTCTTGGCAGGCCATCATCGTGCTGCCCATGGCCCCGAACTGCATCCCTTCGCCGGTCAGGGTGAACCCACCGACTACACGGTTACAGCCGCTGCTGCCCGCCAGGCGGCCGGGATGGAGGAAGTTCAGCGACAGGCGCTCCGGTTCGATCAGCTCCGCCTCTCCCAGGGCCGTGACCTGCCACACACCGTCGGTGAGCAGGTCGGCGGGATCGCCGCCACAGCCGCGCAGGTCCCGGCCGTCCAGCGTGAGATAAGCGGTGTCGGGATATGGCATGCCGCTCATGTCATCATGGCAGAGCTGTTCTTCGATCCGCAGATGTGCGCCGGCCTCGGGCAAGTCGAACTCATAGGCTCCGGGCACGACCTGCACCACCGGGCGCGGCGCCTCGCGCGTGATCTCGCCGTAGTCGCCGACGATCTCTGCGGTCTCCGGGCCGAAATCCACATACCAGCCGGGCTCGTTACCGCGCGCACGGTAAGGCATCTCGTCCGCCGGAGGCACCTCGCGGCATTCGGGCAGATCACGGCCCTCGAGCCGGATCGTGGTCACGTCGCCCTTGTTCCAGACCGTCGTCTCGGGATCCTTGACGCCCTCGTAACGCGCGCCGGAGGCCGCCTCGATCTGCGCGAGCGGAATATCGCGGCCCTCGGCGCGCAGCACCATTTCCTCGCCCAGTATGCCGACAAGAACCGGCGTATCGCCACACATCAACTCAGTGGCGAAAGCGATCGGTGTGACCGGCTCCAGCGTCAGTTCGCCCAGATCGACAGGCGCGCGCCCGGCGTCGAAGGCCAGTCCGCGCAGCACCCACCGGGGGGCGCCATGCACGTGGATCACCGCGCTCACCTCGCCCGACAGGCCGGTCGGCACCGCCATCTCGAAGGGCAGCGGCACCTGCTTGCCATCTGGATCGAGTGTCGTCTCGCCCAGCATCGCACCAAAGCGACCTTCGGCCACCACCGTCGCGCGCGCCTCGGGGGGCAGGGCGATGCGCTGCACATAGCCGAGCGTGCCCGCGATCCGGCGCACATCGTCCTCTTGCGCAGCGGCAGGCAGGACGGACAGAAGCGCCGGAATACAGGTCAGAGACATGACACGGAACATGGGCCGCCTCCTTCTAGCGGTCAGGTTTTCCCTACCCTAGCCAATGCCCGCGCAGCGGTCGAGACAATCAGACACTCAGGCAGACATATTTCATTTCGAGATAATCCTCGATTCCGTGGTGGCTGCCCTCGCGGCCGAGTCCGGATTGCTTGACCCCTCCGAAGGGCGCGACCTCGGTCGAGATGATGCCGGTATTGACCCCTACGATCCCGTATTCTAGCGCCTCGGCCACCTTGTAGACGCGGCTGAGATCGCGTGCATAGAAATAGCTCGCGAGACCGAATATCGTGTCATTGGCAAGATCAATGACCTCATCCTCGTCCTCGAACTTGAAGAGCGGCGCGAGAGGTCCGAAGGTTTCCTCGGTTGCAAAATCCATGTCGCGGGTCGCGCCGGTTATGATCGTGGGCGGCAGGAACAGCCCGTCGGTCTCTTCGGTCCCGCCGAGGATCACCGTGCCGCCCTTGGCTGTCGCGTCGGCCACATGTTCGCGCACCTTGACCAGCGCATCGGCATTGATCAGCGGTCCGAGCGATGTGCCCTCTTCCAGACCGTCGCCGACTTTCAGCTTTTCGACCGCCGCCTTGAGCTTGGCGGCGAAAGCGTCATAGACGCCCGATTGCACGTAGATGCGGTTGGCGCAGACGCAGGTCTGGCCGTTGTTGCGGAACTTGCACAGGATCGCGCCCTCGACGGCCGCATCGAGGTCGGCGTCGTCGAAGACGATGAACGGTGCGTTGCCGCCCAGTTCCATCGAGCATTTCATCACGCTGTCTGCAGCCTGCCGCAACAGGATGCGCCCCACTTCGGTGGAGCCGGTAAAGGTCAGTTTGCGCACAGCCGGGTTCTCGCAGAATTCCTTGCCCACTTCGGAGGCGCGCGACGAGGTGACGATGTTGAACACGCCGGCCGGGATGCCCGCACGTTCCGCGAGCACGCCCATGACCGTGGCCGAGAGCGGCGTTTCCGCCGCCGGGCGCCCGACAAAGGCACAGCCTGCCGCAAGGGCGGGCGCGGCCTTGCGGGTGATCATGGCGTTGGGAAAATTCCACGGCGTGATCGAGGCAGCGACGCCGATCGGCTGCTTGAGCACCATGATCCGCTTGTCGCGCTGATGGCCGGGGATCATCTCGCCATAGATGCGCTTGGCTTCTTCGCCGAAGAACTCGATGAAGGACGCGCCATACGCGATCTCGCCCTTGGCCTCGGCCAGCGGCTTGCCCTGTTCGGCGGTCAGGATCACGCCCAGGTCATGTTGATTTTCCATCATCAGATCAAAGAACTTGCGCAGCACGGTGGCGCGTTCCTTGCCGGTCCATTTCGCCCAGTCCCTTTGCGCCGCCTCGGCCTCTGCGATGGCGCGGGCCACCTGTGCCCGGCTGAGATCGGCGACATGCGCGATGACATCGCCGCGTGCCGGGTT
>Ga0209925_1001700_pt1 | contig 10949 bp, 12 predicted proteins | sample SalPonR2_A_D1_MG_FD_185702 | JGI IMG/M metagenome (GOLD analysis project Ga0209925, IMG submission 185702) | Salt pond soil microbial communities from South San Francisco under conditions of wetland restoration - Salt Pond MetaG R2_A_D1_MG... ...
CTAACCCTAACCCTAACCCTAACCCTAACCCTAACCCTAACCCTAACCCTAACCCTAACCCTAACCCTAACCCTAACCCTAACCCTAACCCTAACCCTAACATATGTATTTAAAATAATCCCATATTATCAAGAGGATAGGTTTACAAATTTTCTCTTTGGGTCGAACTACTAACCCCAATCGTAGCCGCAAGCGATGAGTAAATGTGCTTCCCTGTTTTCTCTCTTGCAAGTAACTCAAGATTTCACCAACAGTCTATCGTACGAGTCTTCCGAATGTTAGGACATTAAAACTCTCAACTCCGCAATCTCTCTCGGACAGACATGCAAGAGAATATGACCGAGTATTCTTCGCGCTAATTTCTCTCTGGTATGTTTTTAAAATAATCCCATATTATCAAGAGGATAGGTTTACAAATTTTCTCTTTGGGTCGAACTACTAACCCCAATCGGAACCGCAACCTTTACCATAACTCCAACAGATCCGCCTAAGAACGGTGAAGTCTAATTCTAAGTCCAGCCAGGCCTAGAGGGGCACTTTCACTACCAATCCTGGAGAGGTGGCCGTGCTGTATAAAGGATAAGACCAAGGTCGTCAGCAAGTAAGAGCGGATGAGGTTCCTTTTTTGAGGATTGCATTTGAGCGTGTGCTTACCCAAAATATCCGTAATCCCCACTCACGACGGCAGTACGTAGTAAATTTTCACCGTCATCGAGGGTTTGGGTGGTGTCAAGACTCAATGGGCTGGTATTGATCTTCAAGACTTTCCCTGGAGAATTAAAAGTCCTGGTAATGGGTACCGGCAGGAGATGAGGAACCGAGAGAACGTAAAGGGCTTCTCGCTCATATGCATTTCTCTTGTCCCCTTCCTTACCCGAAATACACGTAGCCATTATGCGCAATAGCCGAGTTCGCTGAGGCAGTTTCGGGTGGAGATTGAATAACGCTCTCCACAGCAAAGCTCGCTAGATTTACCTTAGCCACTGAGGCTGGAGCGTCGCCAGATCTGTACGGAGGGTAGAACAAAGCATTTCAGGAACTGTTGAACCATAAAGCTTAAGGTATTTGCATTATTAGCCTTTGCGTACCCGAAATACGCAAAATCGCCGCTACGAACCACCGATATTGGGAATCGGAATCCCAAGGAGATAGCATTCACAAGAGTGAAAGTATCCAGGTCTACCCGGTGCACAATGCCTCCTGTTACCACGGACCTGTTTAAGGGGGAGAGTACGGCTGATCAGCAATTCTGACAGTAGCGGAGCTTTTGTATCCCTTGAGAACTTTCGCTTACCCGAAAAACGCATATTTTTGCCAGACAACTGATGGCTGTAGAAAACCATCGGCTATCTCAAGGCGGCTCACACGACTGAACTCGGCCAAATTCACTTTTACGATGTAGGCAGGAAAACTAATTGTCCTATATAGAGAGTGCGGCCAAGGTGATCAAGAGCCCAGAACGCAAAAAGTGGCACGTGGTTCTGTGTTCTATCGAAACGACCCCTATCTTACCCGAAATATGCAAAATTGTCTTTCACAACGGCTGCGCGGAGTGATTTTTCACCCGGCTCCAGAGACAGCTTGCCCACACGCGTAAACTCGGTCAGATTTACCTTTACTACTATGCCTGGATCATTATCGGTTCTGTGGATACGATAGTGTCAAATTCAGCACCAAACTGGAAGAGGAGTACAGTGCTGCGCTACTTTCATTTATCCAGAGGATACGCTTACCCAAAATAAGCATAGGTTCCGCTCACAACCGACGATATGGCCTTGTCCTCACCGGCATCGAATGTAAGGACGTTTTTATTGCTGAAGTCACTTAGATTCAGCTTGAGGACTGAGCCTGGAGTAGTTTCAGCCCTATATTCACGAGAGGTCATACGCATCTGACGTGAAAACAGAGGTACGTGACTGTCGAATTCTTATAGGCCTCTGCTTACCCGAAATATGCAAAATCTCCTTCGACAAACGACGTGACAAGGTTGTCCGGGAAATCCACTGAGGTTGGGAGGGATGTCGGTGCGATTGTGGGTGCGATCGTTGGTTGCGTGGTTGGCGTCATAGTCGGTGCGGCCGTTGGCTGCTTTGTGGGTGCCAGTGTCGGAGCTGCTGTCGGCTGCATCGTCGGTGCCATTGTGGGAGCCGCTGTTGGCTGCATTGTCGGCGCCATGGTGGGAGCCGCCGTTGGCTCCATCGTAGGTGCCAGTGTCTTGGCCACGATCACCTCGTAGATATAAGACTCAGGATCGAAAATGAAGGGGGCGCATACCCCGACGCAGCAGAAGCACTGACTTGTCACAGTATTCCAGCTGAAGAAGAAGGGCGTCTCTTCTCCCGAGTTCAGCGAGCAATATTCATAACAAGCATCGGGGGTAGTGATTGATTGCAGGTGTCGGTCTTGGGGATGGCTTGGGGCCGCGAGAAGGTCAGGCATTTTGCTTCCAGAGGGCAACGACAGACGACGGTCTTGGAAGGGCGCGAGGCGTCCTCCTTGAGAAAATCGCTGTCCTTTACCAAAAAGTACAAAAGGCTGCGCGGGATTGATGGTGGGAGCTGGAGTCGGCGCGCAAGTCGCGGATTTTGTAGATTTCGAATGGCGCACGTTTATGTTCGCAGAGTTTGCTAGCGGTGTGGTGCACGAGGCTCCTGTAGTATTCACTGCGTACGCGAAAGCATTCACCTCCAACGTGGCAGGGGCGCAGTCATCAGCCTTTACCTTGAAGCGAAAGCGGCGTCTCCCGCCCTTACGTTTGGTGAATGCAATGTTGATCCAGTAGATCACAGTAGTTCCATCCGCATTTTTAACAATTTCTGGAGAGGTGAAGGGCTTCGAGGACGGACGCATCGCTGTTCGCTCTACGGATAAGCCATGTGGGAGGTTTAGTTGGAATTCCAGGTTTTCGACGGGATCTTTGCTGGTCAAGGTCACAGCTATCTTGGCGTGACCCTTCCCTGCAAGGATGCCACGCTCAGCGCTCGGGCGAACTTTGGCCTTGAGGAAGAGACCCGGACAAGCTTGAGAGGCGGCGGTGAAAATACTTGCAAACCCCAGTAGGGCGACAAGGAGACTACCAAAGAAGTGAGGCATAGTTTAAATGGTGATTCAGTGCTTCTATGAGCACATACAAATAATTTATGAAGCGTGGGACGGTTTGACCTATAAATGGGCAATATGATTCAAAAGCATACATTAGTAATGAGTTATACAGCCATAAGCACTATCACATTAACTCTTGGTAGCTCCTACGTAGGACAGAGAGATGACAAGAAACCCTATGACTTTCGATTGTATTCAAGTGCATGGTACTCCGGCCAAGAAAACCTCAGCAGTGCATCGTTGCCATGAAAATTTTGGGCCATGATAAACGACCGCAAGGGCACTCCTAGACAGGCAATGTGAAAAGCACGAATACGATTCATGCGTCGAGAGCTCAGAATGATTTCAATTGGATAATTGCAGACTCTTGGAGGAAGCGATGTAGAGCATTTCTTCTGTGTGTGGCTTTACAATGACCTGTGTTGCTGTCTTGCTCGATTCCGTTGACATGCACGGGTGCAGATCAGAACGTCCTCAGCAGTGCGTCGCGACGAACTACGAGAGGCCAATACTTTGGAGCCCATGTTCGTTCCTCCATATAGAGTATGAAGTGGAAGAGCAAATCGAATGCATGACAGGATGTCCGACACATTGACTCTTTGAGCGTCCATTGCGGAAGCCCATAATCATCTATTTTGAATAAGCTCCGATCCTCGGAGGAGAGCGAGGTAGGGTAGGTCTAATGTGGGGCTTAAACATGACAAGAACGTCTCTGTTGCTCGATTTCGTTGTTATTTACGGAATTTATGTGAAGATGTCATCAGTGGTACGTCATGAAAACGAGGCGCCCTTGCCAATGTGCTCATGAGCATTCTTTTAAAAAGGACATGGAAAGCAATTGGCTTCGTGGCGTCGCAGACGCCCATAAACATAATTTCCGATCCTCGGAGAAGAGGCACGTGACACATGTTTGTTTTAAGAAGGAACGCCAGTGCAGAAAATGTGCTCTTCATCGCGTCACTTTCGTAAAGTGCTTCTCAAGCACATGAATATCAAGGATCGTATATTGCAATTCGGTTTTAGGCATTGCTTATTGAGCGTCCGTTGGAGTTGGAGGCCCATAAACATGAGTACTGAACAATCTCCGATCCTCGGAGGAGAGGTCGTGCACATGGTCGTTCCATGAAGGAACGCCATTAGTTATAGTGTCCGCTTCGGCACGAAGTTTTCATCAGGTGACAGCTCGAGCACAAGGAAAGGAAGTGCAGTCAATTACGTTGTGTACATACAAATGAATATTCTGATTTAGTTCACCGCAATACCACTTACGTACGAACACAGCTTTTACTCCACTTGACAGGCGAAAAACGGTTGTCGCCCAATCGTTAGCGGTTTATGCGGGCTTACCCTCAAAACGTCATCTGCAACGCCATCAACCCTGCGGCCGTCAGCGCGTTGGGCGTCTTACTGAAGCGGCTGGGGCTCGGTGTCTGCGTTTGTGCGCTATGCATATACAAATGAAATGCTACGAGCAGACCGCAATCAGAAAATCGCTATCCGGACCCAGAACACATCCGGGTCGCCTAATGTTCACATCCTTCGTCTGACGTTTGAACTGCCGAAGTTGCCACCTTGGTGAATGTGTTTACACTGTGTTTTGCCACGCAGCCGAAGTTGTTTTTATATTGTGTTTTCCTTGCTTGATTATAACATTTCTCACTCTCGCATCGTTCTTGTGTCTTGGAGGCAGGCTAAGTCTTTCCCACGCACGCCATCTTGAAGCGATCTTGAGCGACGGCTGTGTGCGTTTGAAATCTATGGGTGACCATCACGATGGTCGATGCTGGCATTGATTCGGAAGTCATTATCTTCCCTTGCACGCAACAGGCGTAATGCCATATACCGAAAGCGAAATTGTGACTGCATTAGGCAGCAGCACGACGGCAACAACAGCGACGCTGCGCATCCGGACCAAGGTGCGAACGGATGCGACGGTGGATCTGCCTATACCGCCGACACATACTTGCCAATACGTGCCTGTCCCGGGCGTGGAACAGGGTACAACGTCTCTGATTGTGCTGATGTGCTGAGTACGCGCGCAGACCCGTGGATCCGTAACGGTGAGTGGGGGGGGGTAAGGGAGGGAGCGATGGCGTAGTATGAGAAGTCTCGGGAAGCGCCCCCGCCAGCCCCGCGGCTTCGTGTCCAAGAATGGCTCATGCTTTCCATGTCATACCATGCAGACATAAACGAGAGCAAGTGGGCAGAGGCTGTTGACCCCTTTTATGGCGGGTGGCCGAGATAGTTCTGGCGCTGGGCGAGGGGGAGTATCTCATCGTCGTAGACAAGGCAGACATGGTTATTGAATTTTGATGGCATCGACTGTCGCCGGTCCTGAAAGGGGGCCGGGCGCCCTTCTTGGGAAGATCGCTGTCCCTCGCGAAAGAGCATGAAGGCTGCGTGGGATTAATGGAGGGAGCTGGAGTCAGCGTGTCTGTCGCGGCTCTCTTCACATTCGGAAATCGCACCTTCAAGATGGTGGAGCTGGCCAGCGGCGTGATGCATGAGGCCGCTGTAGTATTGACTAGGTAAACAAAAGCATCCATCCCCAATATCTCAGAGGCACATTAGTAGCCTGTACCTTGACGCGGAAGCGATTTTTTCCTCGCTTCCTTCCGGTGAAAGTGATACCGAGCCAGTAAATGCTAGTCGCTTCGTCCGCGTTCTTAACTCTTCGCGGCGGCATATAGGGCTTTGGAGCATCACTGCATCACTGTTCGCTTTGCCGTGAGGCCATTAGGCAGGTTCAATTTAAACTCGAGGTTGTCGACTGGATCTTTGCTTTCGAGTGTTACGGTGACGGCAAAGCCGCGGACATTCTTGAGAGACAGGAGTGAGAATGTTTGCAAAGCCCAGGAGGGCGGGAAGAAAAATGCTGGAGCATTTTTTCATACTTTATCTCGTCAATCGATGCTGTATAGGTGCTTTGATATTTGTTTTCAAGCATCCGACGTGTTGCGTTGTGAAATTATACGGAAGCATCGGCACAAAACGTACATAAAATGTGGGTGATACAGCTATCTGCAACGGCTAATTGTAGAGCTTTATTGATTTGATATCACATGGCTTGACCACGACAGGAATATCTGCGTCGCTTGTGACCTTTCATTTTTCACAGGACTGCCAGGGTGTCGCCAGAAGTTCATCAAGCCACGAATTTTAGGGACCACCACCAATTACCTCAATGGCATACAACAACCCAAAACAGTGCAGGCAAGAATAAAAAAGCGATGAAAGTCCATGAACATCATCATACGAATTGGTCCGATCATTTGAGGAGAGATGTATGGAGAATGCTGGTTCCAAGACAGAATAACACCGCACACAGTATGCTTTTCATCGCGTACCTTCTGAAATGTTGGGCAAGTGAAGACCGAGGAGGATGGCCTCCAGTAAATGTCCACATATGTATCCAACACGGTACTTGCCTTAAGTGATCAACATCGGAAGACCTGACTACCAGGCCTCTCCTCCCGTCCGTCTCTCTGGTCCTGACGGCGATGACGCGCGCCCGCCTTCTCCTTGGCTGGAGGCACCGCCGAGCGTCGCGGTTGTTGGAGTGCTGGACCCAACAAATGGAGAAATGGCCGCCGAATGCGAGGGAGAGGGGGAGGGCGGGACGGAGGACCGATTGCTTGAGCCAGGTTGAACTCTGGATTTTTGGCAGGGAGGATACGGGAGAGACTGAGGAATATGCAATCTACATAAGGCTAAGGGTGAGGCGAGCGCGAGATGCGGAACGAGGGGAAAGGTACGACAGAAATCGGACCAAGATGTCAGCCCTTCCGCGTCACGAGAGTTTGATATGTCAGGTCCATGCCACCGGAGAGGTAGAAGAGGAGAAAGGGAGAACCAAGGCGCCCCCTGTCCTTTCTTCTCACCGCTCGATCGGCAGGCCTAGCTTTCTGTACCGGCGTTCGATGAAAGCCGCCACCTCAGACCTATTGCTCTGCCTCGCCCACTCCAAAGGAGTGAGGCCCCATACGTTAGGAAGCTGAATGTCATTCGACTTCATCTGTGGGATCGGAGAGGGAGGTAAACAATTCAAGAAATGCCACCACCATGGGCCCAGCATCGCCCACAGCGCCGACCAGCGCACGCGTGTCCTCCCTTCCGGCAAAGGCTCCCACCTTCTCGAAGATCTCGCGCGCGCTATCGATCTTCCCAAACCAGGCAGCCATCATGAAGGGCGTGTGCTGCAAGTGGTCCTGGACGTTGGGATCTGCCCCCCCCTTGTACAGCAGCTCCTTGATGCACGCTGTTTGACCCCTGAAAGGTGGGTGGGGTGAGCGCGTGGAGAGACAAGGAGGAGTCAGTGCGATATGAGAACGCGGGTTGCCCCCTCTCACGGGGCCTCATTTGTCAGAAAGAAGCCCCAAAAATGGGACCACCACGGCAGATTGGCGTTTCAACGGCAGACACCTCTCGCCATTGGGCTTAACTCACGGCCTCTCATGATCACGAGAGGAGCAAGACCGCTCGCATGACCTGCCTTCGCTGTCCTGAGTGCTCACCAGTAGGCGGCTCGATGAAGAGGTGTGAGTCCGTTTTTGTCCGCGGCGTTGGCGTCGGCATTGTGCTTCAAGAGATCCTGGTAGAAAGACGTCAAGTAGGAAATATGGGATGGAAAAGAAGGTGGGAATAGGGGGCTCTGAGGACTGGATTGAAGGATGACGGAAGAGGCCCTCATGCTTAGGCACATTCAGGGTTCGGGCTGGGGTAAGTCGCGTAGAGCCGAGACACAGGCGCCGAGATGGACCCTGTTTGCGAGCGCCTTACCTCCACCACCTTCTCGTGGCCTTTCCCTGCGGCCCAGTGCAAGGGCGTGTAGCCCGCCTTGTCGACAGCCGCGGGCGACGCCCCTGCTTGCAGGAGCAAGCGGACGGCCTCCACGACCCCCTGGATGGCAGGGGAGGGAACAGACCAAAACCAATCTTTACTGAACTCTGAAGGTGTATTCAGGCCGGCACACGGGGGACACACGACAGTGCGTCCATCCTAAGCGTCTCCTCATCCTCTTCATCACCGCGTAGGGCATTCTTTTTTTTGCGCACCTGACCAATCTATCCCCATGTACCCTAAGACGAGTCCTTACCTCTGCAGCTGCTACGTGCAAAGGTGTCTCCTCATCCATTCTCCCTTTCGCATGAACGAGAGCCTGCTAGGTGCCAGAAACCAAAGGAGACAGAGGGTCGAATACTCCGTGGCGTGACGCAGTGTTGGTGCTTTAAGAACAATGAACTCCAGCAAATGCGCCTCAAAATCGCTCTTACGAGTCCCTGTTGAGCAAACCCTTGCACCATACACAAGCCTCCAGTCCATTTTTCTGTTTCAGCTTGCTGCTCACCTTGTTTTGACTCAGAAGCACACGCAAGCGCCCCAAGTCCACCTCTTTTTTTTCCTGAGTGACGCTTCCGCGGCACTGAATAAGCTGAAATATCTCCTCCACGCTCATTTCTGGGATACTATAGCATGAGCAGGCCCTGTGGTTAGGTGCATATTGTAATCTAAGTTACCTGAGACAGGATTGTGCATGCGGTGTGATGGAAAACATGGCGCTTTGTGCGGTGTTCGATGCACGGGACTAGGCGGAGGAAGGCTTTCTAGACGTGCATTTCAAGGCTTGCATCCTACGCATTACTGTCATACATATATGCCAGCGTATATAAACGCGGTGTACGGGTGTTTAAAGGCGACTTTGTATAAACCAGTGGCGGGCTCTGTGCTCGCTCGCTCCAGCCTGAGAAGTGGGGAGGTTAGAGATCTACCACGAATGTGACTCTGAAAACCCTGTACCTCGTTATGTACACCACTTGAGAGCTTTGAAAGCTTTACCTGCTGTCCTAGATGTTTTGAAAAAGTTTTTCTACGAACGAAATAGGAAAAAAAGACGATAACGTGAAATTATACGCCGCTGCCTCTTCAGCTTAGCATACAAAGTTTCCCCTCATGTTGCCATGGGTATCGCGATGATTACATTACATCGAATAATCAGAGCTCATGTTCCGTACTGTTCTCTTTCCTTCTACTTGTCCTTTTGTGTGCTTTTACCAAATGCATCATAGCTGCTTTGTATTATCTCCCGCATTGCACAAACGTGTTGGCTAAGCAGTCATTCGAACGAAGAAAAACTTCCAAATTCTCTTTTCCATGAGTATCTAACACATAAGGTCCTGTGAAATATCGCACTCGAGAGATGGTTTCAAGATATACAGCGTTGTACCCAAATCGTGCCTTTTTAGTGCTCCTTCCAACTCCACCAGCCCTTCACACGAGCAGTGCACAAACAACATCGTGCGATGAATGGCTTTCTAAATATATGCAGCTCCGACGCTTCAAGCCCCGTCTCGGGGAAGGTGCATGCCCCCATGCCTAGATTAAAATGAGTGCGCCAGCTAAGAGATGAAGGCCCTGCCCTTGACTTTCGAAAGGTCTTCCTTAGTGGGCACCGTGTAGGCGCTTCCGCCATCGTAGCCTGCAAACACCTAGGTTTTACAGAGAAAAAAAGGGCGCACAAGGTTAACTGTTCACGAGGTTAACAAAATATAGATGACTGAAGCTATTGCCGGCGAGGCGTTTGGTCCAAGAAGGTTGTATGTAAGGGGAAAAATGGGCTTCATTCTGTTGCTCGGGTGTTTACCTTGGCGGCGATCTCCACGCTAGCATCCTTCGGCACGAGCCCTGGAGGGATGGGGACGCGCTCATCGATGCTGATCCCGCTCTTGGTGATGGCCTCATACTGTGGGAAGGGGGTAGGAGGTCAGGACCGGGACGCGCTCAATACTGAGGACTGCTTGTCCGACGGTCATCCGTGAGCGAGAACGCAGAGGAAGGGGGTGAGAGGATGGTACATGCGCGCCGTAAGCTACGCATGCTCGGGGATGTGGTGTACTTCCCTTTCAGCCACGGGCGTCCTCGTAACATCCCTGCTTTCGCCCAATTGAAACATCGTCATAATTTAGCCCCCACCCCTCCCCCCGGTGGCTGACCTTCATATCTGACATGGAGATGAACCTATGAATTCTGGTCACGCCCAGCCAGTGCAAAGGGTCGGGCATGAGCGCCTACAGGTACGCAAAATCAGGATGGTAGGGAACGATGAAGGGAGATGAGTAATGCTACCCACTCACCCAGAAAGTTAAAGTCTTTCGCTTCCATACTTTGACTTTTTGGGCGCCCCGTCCTCCCCCCCTCACGCGCATTGCCCTAGAGGTGGTTAAAACAGCCCCCCCTGATATATATATATCAAGCACTTTTGCATGCACACAAGATCGATTCCTCCGACATGCAAGGCCTGTACTTCGTGCGTGTCTTACCTGAAAGCGCGTGTCGGTGATGCCTGCCACATGCTGCGTGCAGTTGAAGTATTCGTCGGCCCTGTCTCCACCTAAACTCCATATACAGGCGTCATAATGAGGAGGCAAATCCCAAGCAATTAAATATACATAGTGGGAATACCAGACAAACGTTGCGAAGGTTCGAGGAGGGATGGGGATTAGGAAGGGACCGAAGGAGTGTGGGAGGAGGTGTGCTGCTGCCACAGAGAGGAAAAAAAAGACGAGGGACCCGCTGTCCCTGGGGCATAGGTTCGACACGAGGTAGGCGAGAGACGGTGGGAGGAGTGGCCCCTCCGGGCGAGGGCTCTCACCTTCCTGGCGCTTGCGCATGTTGTAGACGAGGTACTTGGTCACCTCGCCCAGCGCCCTCCCCTCCTTCCGGTAATACACGATGATGCCTGGGAGGACGGTTGGGAGGGCAAGCGTCAGGGGTGTGCAATCTTCGTCCATCAAACGTTGTGACGAGTTGTTCCAGAGCTAAACCCATCTTGGAAAAATGCCAAAGGCAGC
>Ga0209925_1001701_pt1 | contig 10944 bp, 7 predicted proteins | sample SalPonR2_A_D1_MG_FD_185702 | JGI IMG/M metagenome (GOLD analysis project Ga0209925, IMG submission 185702) | Salt pond soil microbial communities from South San Francisco under conditions of wetland restoration - Salt Pond MetaG R2_A_D1_MG... ...
AAATAATTGGGCTATTGATATATTAATATGAAGCTTATGACAGAAATTGATATTATTGACTTTAAAATATTTGTCTGATACCATAAAATTGTTATATTTATTTTAATAAACAAAATATAAATTTAATTATTGATAAAGAAGGTGGAAATATGTTTGTTGGTGTAATAAAAGTAAGCTTACAAATTCCAATGGCTCAGTCACTTAAAGATAAAAGAAGAATTATTAAAAGTCTTACAGATAAATGCAAAAATAAATATAATGTTGCTGTAGCAGAAGTTGATAAAAAAGATCTTTGGAAAAACTCAGATCTTGGTTTAGTAACTGTTGCAGGCGATAAAATTTATTTAGATAAAGTTATTAACAAAGTAATTAAGTTTATTGAAGAATTTCCTGGTGTCATTTTGTATGACTACACTGTAGATTATTATTAATTATTTTTGTGGTATATATATTTAATTTCCATTTTTGAGCAAAACGGCAGGAAATATAAATAATATGTTGAATATTAGAATTAAGAATGTTAATTTAACAGCTATCTCAAGGCCGGAGGATGGTAGAAATGAATTTCAAAAAAATCTTACTAATCATACTATTTTTTCTAATACTATTAACAAATCAAACCATTGTTGCACAAGATTTACCTAAATTATACATAAATGGGCAAAACAAGACTGAAACTTTAGATCCAGTTAAAAGTAATGGGTCTATCTTAGTACGCTCTAAAGCTCTGGCTGATAGTATTGGTGCAAAACTAAATTGGTTAGGATCTATTAATACATTATCAATTACACGAGATGATAAAACCGTTAAAATGATGGTTGGAAGTCCATATATTCAAATTAATAATCGAACTATCAGAACTGATTCACCAATGGTGATTAAGGATGGTTATACATATATACCTTTTACTGGAATAATGGATGTATTTGGATTTTTAATAGAATATGAGAAGTTTAGTAATACATATTTTTTATTTAAACCAGAGGCAACATTGAATGAAATAAGTTGGGGTCCAAACAGGGACTCATTAGTAATAAAGATGGATGAAATTGCTCCTTATCGATTAAGACTTACAGATGATCCCAAAAAATTAATTGTAGAAATTGAAAAAGCAGCTTTAAGCGGTAATTTTATTGACAATGTATCTGATCAAAACTACTATCTAAAGAGTAGACGAATTGAAAACCAAGCTACATTACAGATTGTTTTAACAAGTAAATATCCAATACCAATAAACTCAGATGAAGTAATTGGTGAAGAAAACGGCAATCTTTTAATTCAATTTATGCCTCAGATAACTGCTGTTAATCTAAAAGATGATGGAACAATAGAAGTTAAAGCTAATGGTCAAATAAACAAACCTGAAGTTTCATTTTTAGAAAATCCACGTCGAATGGTATTAGATATACCAGAGTTACTCCTAAGTGAGTTTGAAAAAAATATTGATGAAAATGAATGGATTAAAGATGTTAGAGTAAGTCAATTCCAGTTTGAACCCACAATTTTAAGGGTTGTTTTAGATTTAAAAGAAGATAAATATCTAAATATAGATAATCAGGACAATATAAATGATACAATAGTATTAAAACCAGCTCGAAGAGCTAAAGTATTTGATTTAGCTTATAAAAATCATCAGATAATATTTAAAACAGATGCTCCAATTGAACCTGATATGTTTACTTTAGAAGAACCAGATCGTTTAGTTGTTAATTTATTTAATACTTATCGTGAAGATAATATGGCAGATGAAATTGAAATAAAAGAAAATAATGTAAAAAAACTTAGAGTGGGAAGATTCGATAGTCAGATTGTTAGAATTGTAGCTGATCTAAATGAACTTAACTCATATAAATGGGAACAAGAACAGTACAGTAAAAATATATACATTCACAGAATTAGTTTTGCTAATAAATTTGATGATATTGAACTATTAGATCAAAATATGTATACAAACATAAATATAAATGTTAGTGGTAAGGTTCAATATGAAGTCAAAAAGTTTTCCTATCCACATCGATTAGTTGTTGATATAAGTGGGGAGGAAATAACACCAGATGAAGTAGAGATACCTAAAGCAGTAGGTATAATTAAAGAAATTAGGATGGGAAGATTCGACTTAGATGGCGATACTGTTACAAGAATAGTTTTTGAATTAGAAGAGTATTATAACCATAATATAATTTCTGAAAATCCAGATAGTAAAATTAATATTGCTTTAGCCAAATCAGAGATACAAAGTGAAAACAACATAATTGTATTAGATGCTGGTCATGGTGGATTTGATCCAGGTGCAGTTGGTATCAACAAAACTAAAGAAAAAGATGTTAATTTAAATATAGTTAAAAAACTTGCTGAGGTATTAAAAAATAAAGGTTTTAAAGTACTACTTACTAGAGATGATGATACCTTTATATCCTTAAATCAAAGAGTAAAGTTTGCCAATAATAATAATGCTAGGATCTTTGTCAGTATTCATAACAACTCATCAACCAGGAGGACTTCTGAAGGTACTGAGACCTTTATAGCTCCAAATAAAACAGGAGATAGTTTGCTTTTAGCTGAAAATATACAGTCTGAATTAGTTAAAAGTTCTGGACTGTTTAATAGAGGAGTAAAAAAAGAGTATCTTTATGTTATTAGGTATACAGAGATGCCTGCAGTATTAGTAGAAGTTGCATTTTTATCTAACCTTAATGAACAAAAATTACTAACAGATACTGACTTTATTAAAGATACAGCAGATGCTATCAGTACAGGAATATTTAATTATTTTGATAAATTTAAGGATTGAGGTGTGGTCTCAAAATGAAAAACAAACTTTTTAAATCAGTTATACTTATAATAATATTTGTTCTAATAATTATGGCTGCATACTATCTTATCTTAAATTCCAATTTATTAGTTAAAGAAGAAAATGTAAAACTATATTTTTCTACCAGTGATGCAATGTATTTAGATACAGAAGATAGAACTGTAAAAGGCAGGAACATATATTTAGAGACAGTAAATGCTTTAATAAAAGGACCTATTACTTCTGATTTAGTTAAAACTATCCCAGATGATGTAGAAGTTTTGAATATTTCAAAAAATAATGATACAATACAAGTTGATTTCAGCGAAGAAATTATAACAAATCACTGGGGAGGTTCATCAGGAGAAATATTAACTGTTTATTCAATAGTAAATACTTTAACACAGTTTGAAGGTATAAAAAGAGTTGAGGTATTAGTTGAAGGAAAAGAAGTTGAAACTTTAGTTGGACATATGGATTTAAGTGTACCGATTGAATCTAATCAGGATATAATAAAATAACTTTGCAATATATATTTCAGGAGTGAAAAAAATGAATAAAGAAAAAAGATCAATTGGAATGTTAGATTCAGGTGTTGGTGGACTAACCGTGGCAAAACAGGTTATGAAAACAATGCCTGCTGAAAAGATTATCTATTTTGGAGACACACTTCATTTACCCTATGGACCAAAACCAAAAGATGAGGTAAGTTCATATGTAGATGAGATTATAAACTACTTTGAAAGCAGAAATGTAAAATCAATAATTTTAGCATGTAATACAGCAACTTCTATGTTACTTAAAGAATTAAGGAAAAAAATAAAGTTTCCTTTATTTGGCACTATTGATGGTGTTGCAAATAATGTGAATAAAATAAGTAAAAATAAAAACGTTGGTATAATTGGAACTCAGGGAACTATTAATAGTAAAGCTTATCAAAATGCCTTAAAAAAAGAAAATACTGATTTTAAGATTTATGCAAAGGCATGTCCAGAATTTGTAGGATTAGTAGAGAATGGTAAATTTGATGGTGATGAAGTTGAAAAAACAATAAAAAAATACCTTTTACCATTAAAAGAAAAAGAAATTGATTCTTTAATATTAGGTTGTACACATTATCCATATTTAATACCTGTTATCAAGAAAATACTAGGTGATAATGTAAAGTTAATAAACCCTGCTAAAACTATGGCAGAAAAAGCTAAAAATATTTTAGCGGTCAGAGGAATGATAAGTGGTAAACATGAACAACCTGTAGAATTTAATGAACATGAGTTTTATGTTAGTGATCTAAATAAACTATCTCATGATTTTTTAGATCGCGGAACTGATTTTTTAGGTTTGCCACATTTAAGTTTTGATGAACTAAATATATTTAAATAATTAGAAATTTTTTATTGAAGTGAGTGGATAAAAAGATGAGTAATAAAGGAATAATTAAATCTGTACAAAAAAGTTTAAAAGTTTTAAAGTATATTATGGCTTCATCTGATGAGGTTTCTGTAAATGAACTCGTAGAAGAGTTTGATTATAATAGAAGTACAATACATCATATGTTAAAAACAATGAAGCTAGAAGGTTTTTTATCACAAAACCATCAAACTAAAAATTATAATATTGGTTCTGAAATTTTTAATGGATGGATTAAAGATCGAGATATGCATAACTATTTGATGAGGCTTAAGCCATCTATAAAAGAAATAGTTAGTAAATGTAAAGAAACAACAACAATGTTTGTAAGAGAAAATGATAAAGCTATCTGTGTAATTGGTGAAGAATCAGAACAGATAATTAAAGCATATCTTATGATAGGTCGTGAAATTCCCTTATATTGTACTGCAGCCGGCAAAGCTATGTTGGCGTATTTACCTAAAGATGAAGTAGAAAAGATCTTACATATATCAGGTATGAAAAAGTATATGAAAAAGACTACAGTTGATAAAGATGAACTCTTTAAAGAGTTAGAGGAAATTAGAAAAAAAGGATATGCTGTTGAGAAAGAAGAGTTTGAAGAGTTAATTAATGCAGTAGGAATTCCTGTATTAAATAAATATAACCAACCAGTTGCTTCAGTATCAGTGGTAGGACCAATTATGAGGTTTACCGACCCTAAGATAAAAGAATGTCTTCCATTTCTTTTGGAAAAATCAAAAGAAATGAGTAGTATAGTACGTGGAGAACACTATAAGTAGTATATAAAGTAATATCTAAAAAAACAAATATTGTATGAATATGAGAGGGGAGCTTTTTAGCTCCTCTTTTTTGTATCTATAACATAAATTAACGGCTAATAAATTTGTTAAATATTCACAAAAGGAAATTGATCTTTAAACAAGAATATGTTAAGTAGTTGTTCATCTAATAAATCTTTATTTCATATTATGAACTATAAACTTATTTTATGTAATAATGCTAATTTTTAGAAAATTTATATATTTGAATTATTATTATAAAGAAAGGGGGTCCATTTAGTAAATAGTTATTTTGCAATGATAATTATCAAAAAATACTTCTAAGGAGGAATTATTTGAGTATGGAGAAAAAAGATTTGGATTTAGAATTTGATCAGGATTATCCGTTAACTCATGTTCCTAAGACAGCGAGAGTTAGTATTATTTCTATTAGTGCAGTGTTATTAGGATTTACATTCTTTACACCTACTATGTTGGCAGGTTCTGAAATTGGTATTTCTTTTAGTCTTTGGCCTGACTTCTTTTATATTTTATTAGCCGGTAGTGCGATTTTAGGAGTTTATGTTGCTGTTCTTTCTATAATTGGTGCTCAAACCGGTTTAACAACAGTATTACTTAGTAAATATACATTAGGTAAGGCAGGTGCAAAGTGGGCTGATATCTTATTAGGAGGAACTCAAATAGGATGGTATGCTGTAGCGGTTGCTACTATGGCTCATATGTTTGCTAAAGCATTAGGATGGGAAGCATATTTAATCCCCTTAATGATAATATTCAGTATTATGATGGGTATAACTGCTTATTATGGATATAAAGGAATGGAACTTTTAAGTTACATATCTGTTCCACTTTTATTAGTTTTAGGTATCTGGGTTTCATTTAAGGCAGCAGGAGATGCAGGTGGCTGGGCAGCATTAGCTTCAATTGAACCAACAGGTACAATGGCAATTGGTACTGCAATTACTGCCATAGTAGGTACATTTGCTAGTGGTGGTACACAAGCTCCAAACTGGACAAGATTTGCTAAAAATGCAAAGGTAGCTTTTTGGGCTGCATTGATTGCATTCTTACTCGGAAATGGTATTATGTTATTCTTTGGTGCTGTTGGTGCGATTTCTTACCAAATAGCTGACTTTGTTGAAGTACTATATAGTATGGGCTTAATCTTTTGGGGTATAGTATTCTTAGCCTTGAACTTATGGACTACTAATGACAATGCAGCTTATGCATTTGGTGTTGCAGGTGCAGAGATGTTTAATATTAATAACAAGAGACCTTTTGTTGTTGGTGGAGTAATTATTGCTACAATTCTAGCAATTACAGGTATATATAATCATATAATTGTTTATTTAAGTGGACTAGGTGTTTTCATTCCACCATTAGGTGGTGTAATTATAGGTGACTACTTCTTTGTATGGAAATCTAAATTACCAAGAATGGAAAATGTTGAATTTCCAAAAGTACGCTGGAGTGCGGTTCTAAGTTACTTATTAGGTACTCTTGCAGCATATTTAGGAACTACAACTGGAATAGGTATTGCTCCTTTAAATGGTATTGTAGTTGCTGCAGTACTTATGCCTATATTATCAAATATATTCCAAAGCATGGGAATAGATCAAATGCCTGAAGTGATCGAAGAAGAAGAGACTGCTTAATTTTTTAGGAGGTATATAATAATGGACCTATTAGTTAAAAATACTCGTTTAATGAAAAAGGATAAACTACAGGATATCTTAATAGATGAAGGCAAAATCGTAAAGATCGCTGATAAGATTAATCAAGGGGCAGATAAGATAATAGATGCAGAGGGCAACTTTGTTGCCCCTGCTCTTATTGAACCCCATATTCATCTAGATAAGATATTTATTTCAGATGTGGTTCGTCCAAATGAAACGGGTACATTAAAAGAAGCAATTGAAATTGGTTGGGAAAAGAAACGTGAATACACTATTGAAGATATTGTTAATAGAGCTGGTAAAGCTATTGAATTAGCGGCTAAAAATGGTACAACAAGAATGAGAACACATGTTGACGTTGATACTGTTGGCGGACTTACACCTCTTAAGGGTGTTGTTGAAGCAAGAAAAAAATACTCTGATATTATGGATATTGAAATTATTTCGTTTCCTCAAGAAGGAATTATACAAGATCCCGGTGCAGAAGAACTAATGTGGGAAGCTATGGAAAATGGAGCAGAAATAGTTGGCGGAATGCCTGCAAATGAAAAAACTCCTGAAGATAGTAAAAGACATATTGAAATTGCATTTGAAATTGCAAAAAAATATGATGCTGATATAGATATGCATATTGATGAAACTGATGATCCTTTCTATCGTACACTTGAAATGTTAGCTGACCAAACTATTGAAAATGGTTGGGAAGGCAGAGTAACTGCTGGTCATACATGTGCATTAGCAGCATATGATGATCATTATGCTGAATATGTTATGGATAAAGTAAAAAGAGCTGGTATAAATGTTGTAACAAATCCAGTTACAAATTTAATGTTACAGGGACGTGAAGATAAACAACCAAAAAGAAGAGGTATTACAAGAGTTAAAGAACTTCTTGAAAGAGGAGTAAATATGAGTTTTGGTCAAGATTGTGTAAAAGATACTTTTTATCCTTTTGGACAATGTGACCTAATGGAAGTAGGATTAATAACAGCTCATGCAGCACATATGAGTTTGCCAGAAGAAATTGAAGAAGTATTTAATATGTCAACTTATAATGCTGCAAAAATTTTAGGAATTAATGACTATGGTATTGAAGAAGGAAATAGAGCAGATTTAGTTGTTTTTGATACAGATAATGCTGTAGATGCTATTAGATTACATCCAGTTAGAAGATATGTAATTAAAGAAGGAAAAATTATTGCTGAAAGTTCATCACAGTCTAAATTATATAGAGGGTGAGAAATTATGGTTGATATACCACAAGAAGAAAAAAGAATAGATTTAGATAAAAAAGTATCAGGTGAAGCAGAATTTTTAGATGATTTATCTTTTCCTGGTATGTTACATGCTCTAGTTCTACGTTCACCTCACGCACATGCAGAAATTGTAAATATAAACTTAGAAAAAGCGTTAGAAGTTGAGGGTATAGAAAAAATTATTACTGGTCAAGATATCACTGATGAGATTATTAATATTGATATCGGTGATCATAGACCAATTGCAGTTGATAAAGTAAGGTTTCACGGGGAACCTGTTGCAGTAGTTTTATCAGAAAATAAATGGCAAGCAAAAGAAGCTTTAGATCTAATAGAGGTTGAATATAAGCCGCTTGAGGCTGTTTTAAGAGCTAAAGATGCTGTTAAAGAAGATGCTCCTTTAATACATGAAAAGCAAGAAGATTATGAAAGACATATGGATACAAACTATCATAAAAATTCTAATATATTTAGACACTATAAACTTCGTAAAGGTAATTTAGAAGAAGCTTTTAAAAAAGCAGATAAGATAATTGAAAACACTTATGACTATCCCCAAAGATCACATACTCAAATGGAAACACACGGAGCAATTGCAAAATGGTATTCAGATGAGGAAATGGTTATGTATGCAAGCACACAGTCACCATTTTTTGTAAGAACTGCAATTGCCGATATGTTTAAACTTGATGCTCCAAAAATAACTGTTAAGTCAGGTTATTTAGGTGGAGGTTTTGGTGGTAAATCAGATGTTGCAATTGAACCATTAACTGCTTTTGTTGCTAAGTTTGTTCCAAACAAATATGTGAAGCTAAGATTAAGCAGAGAAGAAGCATTTAATGCCTCCCTAATAGCAAGAGGTGGGGAAGTTGATTTAAAAACTGCTGTAACTAAAGATGGGAAAATCATTGGTGAAAAAGTAAATATTTACTTTAGTTCTGGTGCTTATGGTTCAACTTCAGTTCATATTGTTACAGCTGGTGGACATAATAGTTCTGGACCTTATGAAATAGATAACTTTGAAGTTGATTCCTATGGAGTTTATACAAATACTCCTCCAGTAGGAGCATTTAGAGGATATTCACATCCAGAAGTTCACTGGGCTAAAGAAAGACAGATGCATATAATTGCAAAAGAACTTGGAATTGATGAACATGAACTACGTTTAAAAAATATGTTAAGACCAGGTTCAATTAATGCTTTAGGTCAAGAAATTGAAGAAAGCGATGGTGACCTTGTTGGTTGCTATGAAAAGATAAAAAATAGATTAGATGAAATAGAAATTGATAAAAAACCTAATAAGGTATATGGCAAAGGAATTGCTGCAATAATGAAATCACCTGTAATGGCTACAAATTCAGCAGCTTCAGCGACTTTAAGATTTAATGAAGATGGGACCTGTGATTTATCTGCCAGTGGTTCTGAAATGGGTCAGGGTACAAAAACAGCTATGAAACAAATTGCAGCTGCGGCTTTAAAATTACCATTAGAAAAAATTAAAATAAAAGAAGATATAAGTACAGATAATTCCCCATATGGTTGGCAGACAATTGGAAGTACAACAACCTGGAAAGCGGGAAGAGCTGTAATAGATGCAGTAGAAAAAGCAATTGATAAGTTGAAAGAAAATGCAGCATTAGTGCTTGATGTTGATAAAGAAGACCTAGAATATCAGGGCGAAAAAGTAGTTTATAAAAAAGATGAAAATAAATATATAGAAACCGATAAGATCTGTTTTGGACATTTAGCAGAAAATGGTTTAGTAACAGGAGAACCTGTTCAAACTTATGGAACTTATGTTCCTAAAGATTTAACTTATACAGACCCTGAAACAGGACAAGGAAATGCAGCGGCTGAATATACTTATGGTGCTCAAGGTGTAGTTGTTGAAATTGATACTGAAACAGGAGAACTTAAATTACTCAATATGATGATGGCTATTGATGCTGGTAAAGTAATAAGTCCTCAGATGGCTAGAGGCCAAATAGTTGGTGGTATGGTACAAGAAATGGGTGGAGCCCTAAATGAAGAATTAAGATATGGTAAAGAAGGTAAGATGAGAAATAACAGCTTTACAGATTACAAGATACCTACTCCACTTGATTTATATGATACAGAGTTTGATGTATATTTCTTTGAAACGCCTGAACCAATTGGACCATTTGGTGCAAGAGGAATTGCTGAACATGGAACTGTTGGTATAACACCTGCCTTTGGTAATGCTATCAGTAATGCCTTAGGTATAGAAATATTTGATCTACCATTAACTAGAGAAAAAATATATTTAAATATGGATAAAGAAGGTGATCTTGATGTTTAAACCTTTTGAATATAAAAGAGCCAAAAACTTAAAAGAAGTATTTGAACTATTAAAAGAAGATGAAGAAAATCAGATTATAGCTGGTGGTACAGACTTACTAGTTAAACTAAGAGAAGCTAAAAGATCACCAAAAACTTTAATTGATATTAAAGATTTAGATGAGTTAAAAGGGATTAAAAAAGAAGGTAATAAGATTAAAATAGGTGCTTTAACAACAATAACTGAGATTAAAAATAGTGAACTAATTAAAGAAGAACTTTTTGCATTATATCAAGCTGCAAGTGAGTTTGGCTGTTATGAGATAAGAAATAGAGCAACTATTGGTGGAAATATAGTTCATGCTTCTCCAGGTGCAGAGTTTGGTGTATCCATATTTGCATTAGATGCTAAAGTAGAAGTAGTTGGTCAAGATGGTATAAAAGAATATCCAATAGATGAATTTTGGTATGATGTAGGTAGAGTAAAATTAGAAAATGAATTATTAAAAACTATAGTAATTAATACAGAAACTAATCCTAAGAGTAGTTATAATCGTTTAAGCAGAGTTGAAGGTATGGATTTAGCAGTAGTAAATGCTGCTTTATCTAAAAAAAGTGATGGTACTTATAGTTCATACTTTGGAACAGTTGCTAGAACTCCATATAATAATAAAGAAATTGATCAACTTTTAAACGAAGTAAATTATACTAAGGAAACTTTCAAACAAATA
>Ga0209925_1001703_pt1 | contig 10940 bp, 9 predicted proteins | sample SalPonR2_A_D1_MG_FD_185702 | JGI IMG/M metagenome (GOLD analysis project Ga0209925, IMG submission 185702) | Salt pond soil microbial communities from South San Francisco under conditions of wetland restoration - Salt Pond MetaG R2_A_D1_MG... ...
GGCCGTTTCCGTGCCGGATCGATCAGGCCGAGCGTCGCAGAAGCCGGGATGCGATCACCGTGGCGACGAGTCCGATGGCCGCACCCGGAGCCGCACCGAGAATCAGGCTGCTGCCCAGCCCGGCCAAAAGCGCCGCGCCACCGGCAATGATCGCGAACGTCGATTCGGAAACCGGGATTTTCGAGCGGCGACGCATCTCGATCCAGGCCACTGCGGCCAGCACCGGCACGACCATCAAAAGGCACAGGCCGATCCATTCCAGGCGCGCGATCCAGAAGCCGGGATCGCCCGGGTTGCCCGCATCGAAGGTCAGACCGATCCGCTCGCCCAACCACGCGGCGGGCAGTTCGGCGAGCTTGTGCCACAGGTATAGCGGCATGCCGAAGGCGCCGAGGAAGGCGACCGCGCCGGCCAGCCGCTCGCGGTCGAGAAGCCAGCGGGCGGGCCGTTCCAGAAGCAGCACCAGGCCGACCTGGACCCACATCACGCCGATCAGCGCCAGCGTCGGCGGCAGCATGTTGCTGTTGCCCTCCAGGTCGATACCGATCATGCCGACGGGGTAGCCGCTGATGACCGCGCCGGCCAGCCAGGCCGAACCAACCAGGAAAATCCCGAGCCCGGTCCAGGCGCCGCGGAAGCGCCCGCGCTTCCAGGCGATGCCGAGCTGTTGCGGCAGCAGCCAGACGATAAAGGCGTTGATCCAGCCGATGCCGCCGTCGGTGACGGTCACGCGCGCGCCCAGCGTCGGCCACTGCATCGGCAACAGCGCTCCGGCGCGCACCATGTCCACGACCGCCGCGATAACGATCAGGCCGAGCACCGCGCCAAGGCCGAACCGGCGGTCGGCCTCGACGCTGAGCGGCAGCAGCGCCTGGACGATTATGAGCATGATCAGGAACCACAAATGGATGGTCAGTGACTGGTTGAACGGGCCCAGCAGACGGCCGCCGGTGAACTGTGCAATCGCGGCGAACAGGGTGAGTGCGGCAAGGTAGGTGACGGTCGGCCGGGCCAGCTTCAGTGCGCGCCCGCCCCACCACTCGAGCTGCGACTGGCCTTGATGCCGCCGTCGGGCGATGCCCTCGGTACTGACGGCGGCCGAGACGAACACGAACAGCGGTACGACCTGAAGCGCCCAGGTCAGAAAGGCCGCGGGTATCCAGAGATCGAGCAGGTGCTCGGTGGCCACCACCCGCCCGGCTTCCAGCCGAGGAATCGTGGCGAGCCAGTGACCGAACACGACCAAGAGCAGGGCCGTGGCGCGAAGGGCGTCCGGGTATAGATCGCGGCGCTTATCGGACAAGGAATTCATCGCTGACGCGCTTCGAACGTGATCGAGCCCAGCCCAGGGGCGGTCGCAAATCAGCCGGTATCGGAAACCGTTTGGCGCGATACAGGCGCACTATCAGGTCGCCCGGTCGTGCGCCGAAGGTTGCTCGGGTCGGCCCCGGAACATCAGCCATATGATCAGCGCGATGGCCGGAATGCCGAGCGCCGAGGCATAGACGAAAAACACCACGTAACCGGCCTGGTCGACGATGAACCCGGACGGGCCGCCGATGATTTTCCCCGGCAGCGTCATGAACGAACTGAACAGCGCGTACTGGGTGGCGGTATAACGCCGCGAAACCAGGCTCGACAGGAAGGCGATGAACACCGTGGCCGAGAAGCCGTTGGCGAAGTTGTCGGCGCCGATGGTCACGAACAGCGCCGGTACGCTGGCACCCACCGTGGCCAGCCAGGCGAAAACGAGATTGGTGATCGCCACCAGCAGCGCGCCGATCAGCAGCATGGGCATGATGCCGAAGCGCGCGACGACGATGCCGCCGACGATGCCGCCGACCAGGGTCATGACGATGCCGAACACCTTGGTAACGGTCGCGATCTGGGACAGTGAAAAGCCGAGATCGAGATACAGCGGGTTGGCCATCGCGGCCATTGAAAGATCGCTGATCTTGTAGAGCCCGATGAGGGCAAGGATTGGCCCGGCCAGCCACCCATAACGAATCAGGAAGTCCTTCAGCGGCGCAATCACGGTACCGGTCAGCCAGGCGGCCGCTTCGCGACGCCGGCCCGAAAGCCGGGTCCGGCGACGAAACTGCTGCACCAGCGGATCCTTTTCGATATCCAGCCGCTCGGGCGAGGATGGTTCGGGCGAAAGCAGTGCGGCCAGCATGCCCACCGAGGCGCAGGCGGCCATCGCCAGGTAGGCCGCTTTCCAGCCGGCGTAGTCGGCGATGTACAGCGCGCCGGCGCCGGCGACCAGAATCGCAAGACGATACCCGATGACGTAGGTGCCGGCCAGTGCCGCCTGGAATTCGTCGGCGTCCGACTCGATCCGGAACGCGTCTATGGTGATGTCCTGGGTGGCCGATGAAAAGGCGACCAGCAGCGCCAGCAGCGCGATCGGATAGAGGTGCTCGCGCGGGTCGGAAAGCGCCATTGCCGCAAGCCCGAACATGATGCCGGCCTGTGCCAGCAGCATCCAGCCGCGGCGCTGGCCGAACAGCCGGGTCAGCCCCGGCAGCGGTATCCGGTCGACCACCGGCGACCAGACGACCTTGATGGAATAGGTGATGCCAATCCAGGCGAAAAAGCCGATTGCCGTGCGCGAGATGTCGTAGTCGCGCAGCCACGCGGTGAGCGTCGAGAACACCAGCAGAAACGGCAGCCCTGCCGAAAAGCCGAAGAACAGCATCCGGACGACCGACGGCCGGGTGTAGACGGCGAGCGCTTCGCCCCAGCTGCGGCGACTACCGGGCGCCATTTCAGCCGGCATAATCCATGATCAGGGGCGCATGGTCTGAAAAACGGTTGGCGGTATGGATGCGGGCTTTCTCCACGTTGTCGGCAGGGTTGCCGCTGACCACCTGGTAGTCCAGCCGCCACCCGACGTTCTTTTCCCAGGCCCTTCCCCGGTTGGACCACCAGGTGTACTGGTCCGGACGCGGGTCCACCTTGCGAAATGCGTCATGCATCCCGACCGGGCCGAATACTTCATCCAGCCAGGCACGCTCTTCGGGCAGGAATCCGGAGTTTTTCCGGTTCGATCTCCAGTTCCTGAGGTCGATTTCCTTGTGCGCGATGTTCCAGTCGCCGCAGATCACGTAATCGCGCCCGTCGGCCGCCATTTGCTCGAAGCGCGGCTTGAGGTAGTCCATCATTTCGTACTTGACGGCCTGGCGAATATCTCCGGATGTGCCCGAGGGCAGGTACAGCGAGATGACCGACAGGTTTCCGAAGTCGGCCTGCAGCCAGCGGCCCTCGCAATCCATCTTGTCCCAGCCGATGCCGAACCGGACCCGGTCCGGCGCCTTGCGCGCGTAGATCGCGGTGCCCGAATAGCCTTTCTTCTCCGCATCGTGATAGACGCAGGTATCGAAGTAGCGCGGCTTGAACTGTGGATCGGCGAGCTGGTGTTCCTGGGCCTTGGTTTCCTGGATGCACACCACGTCGGCGCGCTGGCGCTTGAGCCAGTCGAAGAAGCCCTTGCGCGCGGCGGCGCGAATTCCGTTGGCGTTGAGGGTGATGATGCGCATTGGCGGGTCTGATCTGTGAACTCGCTGCCAATGGTAGCGGTTTGGCAAGGGAACCTTCGAACAAGTTTGCGCGGAGGGCTTTTCAGTCGAAGACCAAAACCCGGTAGACTTTCGGTCATGAACCGTTGGACACGTGAATTCATCGAGCTGGCGCGCTCGGCGGGGGCCCTCAAGCTGGGCCGCTTCGAGTTGAAGTCCGGCCGGGCGAGTCCTTACTTCTTCAACGCCGGTGCGTTCTGCGACGGCCGCCTCATTGCGTCGGTGGCTGATTGTTACGCCGCCGCGATTGTCGCTGCAACCGTCGACTCCGGCGTCGAATTCGACCTGATCTTCGGCCCGGCCTACAAAGGCATTCCGCTGGCGACCAGCGTCGCGATCAGCCTGTACAGGAATCACGGCATCAACGTGCCGGTGGCCTACGACCGCAAGGAGTCCAAGGACCACGGCGAAGGCGGTCGCCTGGTCGGTGCGCCGGTATCCGGCCGGGTGCTGGTGGTCGACGACGTGATTTCGGCCGGCACAGCGTTTACGGCGGCGCGACAGCTCATCGAGCAGGCCGGGGCGCGGGTCAGCGCGCTGGTCGTCGGGCTGGATCGCCAGGAACGCGGAACTGGCGAGGTTTCGGCGCGGTCTGAAATCGAGAGCAACGGCGTATCAGTGGTTGCCGTGGCGAGCCTTGATGACCTCATAACAGCGCTTCAAGGAGAAGGTGCGGGATTGAAAGCGGGTCCCGAATCGCTGTCTGATATGCTTGAGTATCGAACGCGATACGGTGCGTGAACGGGGGTCGCTCCATGAAGAATTTTGTGATCACAATCTTGCTGATGACGTCCGCGGGAGTTCTCGCCCAGGATGTCTACAAGTGGGTAGACAAAAACGGAGAGGTGCACTACAGCCAGACGCTACCGCCGGAGCGGGCCGGTGAGGCGCACGACCGACTGACGCGGGACGGACTGTTGGCCGAGCGCATCGACCGGGTCAAGACCGCAGACGAACTGGCCGAGCTCGAGGTCCAGCGCGAGCAGGAACGCGAACTGGCCAAGCAGGAAAGAATCCAGGCGCAGCAGGACCGTCTGTTCCTGGCGGCATATCCCACCGAGGAAGATGTGCAGCGAACGATCGAGACGCGCCGCGAGACGGTCATGTCCGAGCGAAACTCGGTGGAATCCCTGATCGAGCAGAGCCGTTCGAGGTTCATCGCCACGGTGCAGCAGGCCGCGGAGTTCGAGCGCACCGGCAAGCCGGTGCCGGAGTTCCTTGTCGAACGCATCGACAAATCCCGCACCGGCATCCGCGAATTGAACAGAAGACTCGACGAGATCGACAAGCGGCTGGCGTCACTGGATGACGAACTCGCATCCGAGCTGGCGCGCCACCGCCGGCTGACCGATTCCGGATAGATCCTCGCCGATGGAGCAGACATCTCGGCAGAATCCAGGCGGTGCGAAGGACCGTGTGTTCACCCGTTGCGAGCACTGCCGGGCCGTCCTGCCCGTGAGCTTTGCCGCTCTCGGGCAAGCCGGCGGCATGGTCCGCTGCGGTAGTTGCGGGCGTACCCTGAATGCATTGGCCAATCTGTATCAGTCCTTTCCCGACGAATCCTCCCAGCCGGTCGCGCCCAGCGGCATGCCGCCCATGCTGCAGCCGCACGTAGAACAGGAACAGATCATCGATTCGGCGGCGGCCGACGAGCAGGCGGCGGATGCGCCGGCCGACAACCGCGGCCCGATGCTTCGGCTTGACCTGGAACCCGACGCCGCGCCGGGCTGGATGCGCTACGTCTGGCCGATACTGGCACTGATCCTGGCCGCCGGTCTGGTGGTGCAGTTCGTCGGTCCGGAAGAATGGCGGTTCGATCCGGCGGCACTTGGTCTGGGCGCCGCCGCGCCGCCGCCGGCCGGAGACGCGGTGCAGCTGGTATCGCGCGATATGCATCCTCACCCGTCGCTCAACGACGCCTTCGTCATCAGCGCGGTGCTCGTGAATCGTTCGGGGCGCGCGGTACCGTGGCCGAACATAGAGCTGAAATTGTTCGACGCGAGCCAGCAGACGGTGGCCCGAAAACGCCTGGCCCCGCGCGATTACCTGGCGGCCGAAGCGGATCTCAATGCTGGTTTGTCGCCGGATGTCCGACTTCCGGTCGTTCTGGAAATGGTAGTCGAATCTTCGCGCCCTTCGGGATTCAGCATGACGTTTTATTACTGAAGGAGCTGAATCGGCGTCGGCTGAAAGGCGCCGATGTGCTAGATTCTTGTGCTGACTTTGAATTTTTCCCGGGTGCCCAGTTGCGCGCACAGGCGTTACAGGCATCGCGTTCAATCTTTGGTTCATGCAATGCCCGATCTGGAAGCTGAAACGTCTCCTACTTGTCTCAAGGATGTTGTCTCGCGTGCGGTGGCGCAGTACCTCGACGATATGGGAAACACCCCGCCTGACAATCTGCACGAGCGCATCGTGCGTGAGGTCGAGGTGCCGCTGATCCAGACGGTTCTGGAGCATACCGGCGGCAATCAGTCGCGGGCCGCGGCGATCCTGGGGATGACCCGGTCGACGCTCAGAAACCGCATTCGGCGATACGGTCTGTGAACGTGCAAACGGGCGGGATTCGGCGCGCGTTGATCAGCGTGTCGGACAAGCGCGGCCTGGTCGAACTCGGTCGCGCCCTTGCCCGACATGATGTCCAGATCCTGTCGACCGGCGGTTCGGCTCGCATGTTGCGGGAAAGTGGAATCCCGGTCGTCGAGGTTTCCGACTTCACCGGTTTCCCGGAAATCATGGGGGGCCGTGTCAAGACGCTTCATCCGCGGGTGCACGCCGGCATCCTGGCGCGCGCAGGCATCGACGACGACACCGCGCGTGACCATGATCTGCCACCGATCGATTTGGTCGTGGTCAACCTCTACCCGTTCGCCGAGACCGTGGCCCGCCCGAATTGTTCGCTAGACGAGGCTATCGAGAATATCGACATCGGCGGTCCGGCCATGCTGCGTGCGGCGGCCAAGAACCATGCGCGGGTCACCGTTGTATGCAATCCGGGCGATTATCGCGGCGTGACTGAAACACTGCCTGCCGGACCTGATGCCGGCGCTCGTCTTGCGCTGGCCACCACCGCCTTCGCCCACACTGCAAACTACGACGGCCAGATCAGCCAGTGGCTCTCCAGGCGTGGCGAAGAAGGCCGGCTGCCACCGAAGCTCAACCTCTCGCTGGATCGGGTCCAGACGCTCAGATACGGCGAGAATCCGCATCAGCCGGCCGGCCTCTACGCAGCCCGTGGCGCGGAGCCGTCCGGTCTTGCCGGTGCCCAGCCGCTGCAGGGCAAGCCGCTTTCCTACAACAACCTGCTCGACGCCGACGCCGCCTGGGGTGGGGTGGTTTCGCTCGGTGAGTCACCGGCATGCTGCATCATCAAGCACACCAATCCGTGCGGCGCTGCGCGCGCGAATTCGCTTGCCGGCGCCTACCGCAAGGCGCTTGCCGCCGACCCGACATCGGCTTTCGGTGGCATCATCGCATTCAATCGGCCGCTGGATGCCGAGACCGCCGAGGCGGTCTCGGCTCAGTTCGCCGAGGTGGTTATTGCACCGGAATTCGAGCCCGGCGCCCGCCAGGCGCTGGCCGGCAAGAAGAACCTGCGCCTGCTCGCACCGCTGCCTTCATCGCAGTCGAACGGCGCCGCATTCAATCTGCGTCGAATCGACGGCGGCTGGCTGGCCCAGGTGCCGGATAGCCTGCGGTCCGGAAGGGCGGAGCTCGAGGTGGTCACCGAGCGCGCGCCCGACGAGGGTGAATGGCGTGATCTCGAGTTCGCATGGGCCTGCGTGGCGATCGTGAAATCCAATGCCATCGTGCTGGCCCGCGATCAGGCGACGCTGGGTATCGGCGCCGGGCAGATGAGCCGCGTGGACGCCTCGCGGATCGCGGTCATGAAAGCCGCCGATCAGCAGTTCGATCTTGCCGGCGCCTGCATGGCGTCGGACGCCTTCTTTCCATTTGCCGACGGCGTGGAAACCGCGGCCGCGGCCGGCGTTCGAGCCGTCATCCAGCCCGGCGGTTCGAAGCGCGACGGCGAAGTGATCGAGGCGGCCAACCGGCATGGAATAGCCATGGTGTTCACCGGTCGCCGGCATTTTCGCCACTGAGGTTCGACCGAGTTTTTCTCAGGACTAACAATGTTTCTTGAACCATTTTCAGTCCGCGGTGTTCAGCGGCTTGCGATAAGCCTCGCACTGCTCACCGCCGCCGGCGTCCCGGCGACGTTTGCTCTGGCGCAGGACGACGAAGAAGCCGGAGTCGATCGCGTGTTGGTCACCGGCAGTCGCCTGCGCGGCATCGTCGGCGGCGATGCCTGGCCGCTTACGGTCATCTCGCGCGATGCCCTGCTGGCCTCCGGCGAGCTTCGGCTGGGCGACATGCTGCAGCAGTTGCCGTTCACGTCCGGTTCGCCGCTCAATACGAGCACCAGCCAGCGTGGCCAGGGCGGCGGGCTGTCGCGCGGCATCGAGACCGTCGAGCTGCGCGGGCTGGGCCCGGAACGCACGCTGATTCTGGTCAACGGCAAGCGTTTCGTGCCCGGGGGCAACGGCGCTTCCGGGCTGGTCGACCTGGGCATGCTGCCGATGTCCATGGTCGAGCGGATCGAAGTCTTCAAGTCCGGCGCGTCGGTCGAATACGGTGCCGACGCGCTGGCCGGGGTGATCAACATCATCACCCGCGACCGCTTCGACGGCGTCGAAGTCGGCGTGCGCGGCAGCTCGACCTCGCGCGGTGATGCCGAAACGTTTTCGTTCAACGCGCTTGCCGGCAAGCAGACCGACCGCGGTGGCTTCGCGCTGGGCATCGAATATTCCGACCAGCCGTCGTTATCGAAGGGCGCGCGCGATTTCTCGCAGACCCGGCTGACGCTCGATGGCCCCACCAACGAACGGGTCTTTGACGGCTCGTCGGCACCGCCTGCCGGGCAGTTCCGGACCTCGTTCGGGCGCTTCACGCTGCTCGACGGCCGCGACGGCGAAGACCTTGATGATTTCCGGCCATTCGTCAATTCCGGTCCGGATACCGATCGATTCAACTTCAATCCATTCGAGGATCTGCTGCAGGCCTCGGAAAGATTGACGCTTTTCGGCCAGGGGCGATGGCAGGCCACAGATAAAATCGTGCTGTTCGCTGAAGCGTTCTATCACGACCGCAGTTCCCGCCAGCAGCTCGCGCCGCTGCCTTTTTTCACGACTCGGTTGGCCGACGTCACGGTGTCCGCGAACAATGTGTTCAACCCGTTCGGCGAGACGCTGACCGACGTCAGGAGGCGGCTGGTCGAGGCCGGCCCGCGCACGTTTTCCCAGGACAATCAGGCCTGGCGCTTCGTGCTCGGTGGCGAAGGCCGGTTGGCTGACTGGTTCTGGGATTTGAGCCTAACCCATGGACGCAACGAGACCGATCAGACCAAGACCGGTGACCTGCTGGCCGACCGGGTGCGACAGGCGCTGGGGCCTTCGTTTGTGGATGGCTCCGGAACACCGGTCTGCGGCACGCCTGCAATGCCGCAACCCGATTGCGTGCCGCTGAACCTGTTTGGCGGGCCGGGCAGCATCAGCGACGACATGCTCGGCTTCGTCGGTACCCGGTTGGGCGACTCCGGCTTCAATGAACAGACCGTGGTCAACGCCAACCTGGCCGGCGATGTGTTGCAACTCCCCGACGGGCCGCTGGTACTGGCGACCGGTGTGGAGTGGCGCGAGGAACGCGCCGCCGAGCGACCGGATCCGCAATCACAGGCCGGCAACACCACCGGGAATGCGCGTGCGGCAACGCGCGGCGGATTCGATGCCGCCGAGCTGTACCTGGAGCTTGGCGTTCCGCTGCTGACCGATCGGCCGCTGGCGCGTCAGCTCGACCTCGATCTGGGCGGGCGCATCGTCGACTTCGACAACTTCGGCACCGAGACGCTGTTCGAGGTCGGGCTGGGCTGGCAACCGACCGAGCATTTCAGCCTGCGCGCGAATTGGTCCGAGGCGTTTCGCGCGCCCAACGTCGGCGAGCTGTTCGGCGGGCTTGCGCAGGCCAACCCGATCGTCAACGACCCGTGTTCGGATTTTTCATCCCTGACGCCGGTACGGATCGAGCGCTGCATCGCCCAGGGCGTGCCCGCCGACGGTAGCTTTGACCAGAGCGGCGAAGAGACGCCCGAGTTGTCCGGCGGCAATCCGAACCTGGAACCCGAGCAGGGCGAAATCTTTACCGCCGGGTTGAGCTGGAAGCCGCTGGGCCGCGACGGTCCGGGGCTTCGGCTTGACTACTACGATATCGAGGTCGAGGACGGCATCGGTGCGCTGGGTGCCGAGACCATTCTCGCCCAATGCCTGGCCACCGGTGGCGCCGGTTTCTGTTCGGCCATCGACCGCGCGCCGGGTGGCGCGATCCGCGCCATTGATGCGCAACTGCGCAACATCGCCACGGAAACCGCCCGCGGGATCGACGCCGAAATTGATTTCCGCCACGCGCTTGCCGGCGGTCATTTGCACCACCGTGCCCTGGTCAGCCGCGTCGAAGAGCGCGAGCTGGTCGCATTCTCCGGCGCCGAACCGCTGTTCGGCGCAGGTGGCTTCGACGCCGACAACTTCGGCGCCATTCCTGAATGGCAGGGCACGTATTCGGCATCGTGGACGCACGGTGCCTGGACGCTGGGGTATCAGGCGCAGTGGGTTGATGCGATCAAGGAGCGTGGCGGCGAGGTCTTCCCCGGCACCGTCAACCGGGTGGGCAGCGTGCTTTACCACGATCTCCGCGTTGGCTGGCGCACGCCCGCGGGGTTCCACATCGAGACCGGCATCGACAATCTGACCGATGTCGATCCGCCCTTTCTGGCCAATGCTGATGAGGCCAATACCGATCTGGGGACTTATCGTTCGCTGGGCACGATATTCTGGCTGCGCCTGAATTTCCGCTGGCACGAGCGCCCCGGCTGAATCTTGATCTTCGGGGTGGCATGGCGTTGAATGAGTGAACGCCGACACGTGATTACCTGCGCGCTGCGGTGTATGCTCCAGAATCAGACAACAGGCGAGTGATCCGGCAATGGATGTCCATCCGGCGGAGATCGTGATCGCGATCCAGATCGTGCAGAGCGCAGCCGCGCTGGTGCTGGCCGGTCTCTTGTTGTATTTCTTCAATACGTTTCGGCACGCCTTTTTGCATCATTGGGCCTGCAGTTCGCTTGCGCTGGCAATGTATCTGGGCGCTTCGGCCGCCGCGCTGTGGCTGTACTGGCAAGGTCCCGGTTACGAGTTCCCGCGCTTTCTCTGCTCGGGCGTCTCGCTGGCTGCGGCCTATCCGCACGTGATCTGGTTGATGATCGGCACCTGGGAGGCGGTGCACCAGCGGACGGTGAGCCGGCGATTCGAG
>Ga0209925_1001709_pt1 | contig 10918 bp, 7 predicted proteins | sample SalPonR2_A_D1_MG_FD_185702 | JGI IMG/M metagenome (GOLD analysis project Ga0209925, IMG submission 185702) | Salt pond soil microbial communities from South San Francisco under conditions of wetland restoration - Salt Pond MetaG R2_A_D1_MG... ...
TGCGTGAAAAGGAGGCCGCGTAGGGGCGAGACGGAGGGACAGGAGACAAAGTCGGGGAGAAAAAGAGAGCGGGGGAGACGGCGCAGCTACCTTACCTGTAGTAGTTGTCCCCCGGGAGAAGGACCTTCTGTCGAGGCAACCAGACCACCAGCATATCGTGGGTCTCCCCATGGGCTTCGATCAGCTCAAAATCCTCGCCCCCCACCGAGAACGAGGCGTTCCCCCGAAACGTGTCCGTCGGCAATAAAAAACCTGCCTCTGCCCGCATGGCATCCAAATCCACGCGGGCCCCTAGGGCGGAGCAGGGCAGCTCTGTCATTGCCACCAGGGTGCCGTACTGCCGTGAGCCTCGCAAGCTCTCTGTCTGTGAGGCATATTGAGTGCAGATTTTGAAACACCGGATGAAAAGTACATTGTAACTCCTACGTTTTAATTTATAAGTCTTCAGCAGGCACGTACGCGACTGAGTGAGCAAAATACAGTGTGTCGACAAAAAATAATTCCTTATCGAGGTCCCTTTGGAAACACCTCCATGATCAAACCAATTTACCTTGCGAAAAACACCGTACTGCTTGAAAAAGTGCGAGGTTACAGCCTCCGTCGACCAAATTCTGGTTCCGTTTCCTGCCCAGCCCGAGGCCCCTCCCACGTGATCGATATGGGAGTGCGTGTAGATGATGGTGTGAATGGGCGCGTCCCCTGCAGCCTCGATGAGGGCTTTGCGGATGACGTGTGCTCTTGGGGGGCTCATCGCTACATCTACAATCACGTGGCCTGCATTGGTTTTGATGAGGATTGTATTTGCCAGGTCGAATCCTACTGCAACCCAAACGTTCTCCGTAACTTGGAGCACTCGAGGCGGCCCGATATGCTCCTTGCAGTGGTGCTCTAAGACCACAGGAGTAGGCATTCTTCGTTGTGACTCCACTATCTTTGCTCTTGGAATAAGCGTTCGCCATGAGTACACCAAGAGACCAAGAATTCCGCCAAGGGCTACCATCCATATCATAGACCACCCGCTCCGGCCCCCCGATACACCCACAACGCCAGAATTCCTTTTGTGAGAAGACTGCCGCTTCTTTAACCGGGGCGGCGCGCGTGGAGATCCACTACGTAGGTAGCTACCATTTCCATCACCCTCATCGTCCGAACGTTTAACTGTCCGGGCCATGAATACTTGATTTTATAAGACGCCTGTTTGGGCTGTTTCTGCTTCATCGAAATGCGATATATTTATGTAAGAGTGAACGGCGATAACAACGTTTTCGGCAAAAAAAATAAAACTCTATTTGAAGAATCATAAGGAATCAGGCCATGAAATTTCGTAGCTTTATTCAACACGCCACACACCCTAGCCACCCGGGGCAGTATCTACTTGCTGTTCAAGTGGAAAAGCATGACGCCATTCACGAGTCAGCTGTGTTCGTCGACCCGACCCCTCGCACGATCTCCTTTGTCCGCCTTTTACAACCGATTTTTCATACCTGGAGCGACGTCCCGTCAACATGTATGGAGCACAAGTATATACACGATTTCCTGACCTTTCATATCTTGTAACTGAGCGTCTATGGTACATTTGATAGTATACTGCACCCGTCAAGCTCTCTTCCATTTCCACTTAGCTATTTTCGAATAGGAGAGGGTAAAGAAGTGATCACAAATATTAGCGTAATGCTCATCATGGTATGAGCAACGATTTCTCGCCTTACGAGTCGAAAAGGATTGACTAGAACTGAATGTCGAATGCTCTTTCGTGCACTTAAGCGCCGCCTCGCCCAACGTGCGACTTTTTGCTCATCCCCCATCTTATAGATTTCCTTCATGGCGTGCAGACGACCTCCTTCGTAGATCACCATGCTCGAGGCGAGCATGAAGAAGGATGCGAAGACCTCCGCACCGGTCAAGTCACCCCTCTGGTCTATAGCTGCTATGGTTTCAACGAGCAATACGATGGCATACACGGCCGACGCAATGATGTTCAAAAGATACGTCCACAATTTCCACTGTTTGCCTTTGTGCGTTGCCAGCAAAGCTAGTTCCGAAGAGGAAAAGTTGAGGTCTAAGAAAGAATTGGTGCAATGCCATAGCCCTGCGGCGGTCATGCTAGATGACATATCAAGCTCTGCGTCCACAGCGGCGCACACTTCGCCAGGATCCACTCCCCTCTTCTCCGAGACATCGGTGGCGCCTTTGCACGTTCCACAGGGCAAGTTGCCTGCTCTTTCTACTTCTTCATTTTTGTGCGGCTCATTCTCTTGCAAAGGATCTCGGGGCGGCAGGAGATTTCCTTGCTCTCGGAGTTGAAGCTGTGCCGAAATGTCCTCTTGCACGGCCTCCGTCAGCTTGAAATTGGAAAGGTAATTGTTCGAGACGATCAAACACCCTGTTACAATTAAAGAAATCCACAGCCTCAAAGTCTGAATTACGGCAGCAGGGGGCGCATGGCCTGCCTCCAGGCCCCCGAAGGCAGTGATTATGGACAAGGGGATGGAGGAGCCTGCCACGCTCACAAAGGTCAAGGGCACGTACATCAGACATTGATACAGCGACTGCCGGCGGAAGCCCGTCTTCAACTGATCATAGTCGATAGAATTGCTCAGCAAAACATTGCCATTTACGGTTACAGTGCCGACAAAGAACCCCGCGGGAACGCTGGTGAGGTAGAACCATTTGACCGTCCGGGCATACGACGCGAAGAAGGCCAGCAACCCGTACAGACTTCCACAGGCCACCCCGAACCTGAGTACGCAGATTTTCCCCCAGCGCGCGTTCAAGCGTCCGACGGCTAGGACCGCGACAAAAGCAGAGGCAACAACGGCTTGAACGTAGATGCCGTACACCCTTTTAAGGGATGAGTCGGGCACATTCATCACCACCTGGAAAAAAATTGGCAGAAGGTTCACGGTTGTTCCAACGATGCTGCCAAAGACAGCCGCCTTGAAAAGCGCCACAAATTGCTTATTATCAAAGCTCATGTGGAGGCCCGCAATGAAAGGCACCTGAACCAGAGTGCTACTGCTACCCTCGGTAGCGGTCGTCCCCGTACTCGGAGTGATGGGATCGTCGCGGAGGACGCGCACAAGCAGGAGATTTTGGAAGATGAAGATGACAGCTAGCGCTAAGCCTGTGGTGGCGGGGGTCCCGGCAGCGGTTATGGCCACACCAACAAGGAACCCCAGCAGGTCGGCAAGAGCGTCAATTGTGTACAGGGAGGCGCGCTCGTGAACTGCGTGCGTCAGGGATGTGCCCCAGGCGGCAATTACCACGGTCATCGCAGACATAGAGATCTGACTGAGAGTGTAAAAGACGCCAAACCAAGCAGCAGTGCCCGTCCCTCCCGCATAGGGGGCCCAGCCTGGTGTGAAGAGCATGACCAAGGAGAGGGCCAAAATCGGCGTGAACGCTACAACGAAAGGTTTGCGCCGTCCCCAAGAGCTTGTCGTGATGTCGCTGATGTAGCCAAAGCCCACGACTGCATACAACGTTAAGGAACCGGCAAGGAAATCGGCAAGACTTAGGAAAGAGGTGGACAGCCCGAGGGTCTCCTGATAGTAGTCCATTAACGTTCCATTGGCCACCACCAACGCATTGAATCCAAAGGAGGCACCCAGCCCGAATACAATTTTTTGCAGTAATGCTGGTGCAAGGGTCGTTGACATGCGATGGCTGGAGAGTCCGGCAGTGACATGCTGGCGGGGTTGTTCAACGTCCCACGGGGAGGCGATCCTGTCGGAGACTATATCCGCTTCGCCCGCTCCCGTGACACCATGGTCGCCTACAACAGCCAAAATGTCCTTTTTGACGGGAGTTTCCACAAGTGAATGCGGCGGGGACTCTGGCAGAAGCTTGGAACCATTGCTGTTGTTCGTTGTTGCCATAAAGATGCGGATAGCGTGCTTTTTCGAGCTGCCCACGGCAGAAGGGTCGCTATTAATCAACAAAGCAGGTGAAACGGAAGAAAGAGAGGTGGTACTTCCGAGAACAGGAAATAAAAATGAAGCTGTGATATAAGCCCAAAAAGACCTGTTGTAGTGCATCACGTATATAAAAAGGATGAGTCGTTTGCGTTGGCGATATCGGCATGGGCCAGAACGGCAGAATGGTCTGAGGCTGGTTTCCAGTCCGCTTGAACCCGCGTTGCGCCCCAGAGTAACCGCGCCGCCAGGTGCTCGCATTGTCACACACATAAAATTGAAATTTCGCACGAATGGTAGATAGCTTTAAGAGTGCTGTAAGGCGCCAAGGGCAACAGTGGTGTTGTAATCGTTTCGTTCAGTCGGCCAACCGTTTCGTCTCGCATCCCCTATAACCTCTCGCCCCTGCCACGCCCTGCGATGGCTCTAACATAGCGATGGCTTCATCCCCTTGGGGTACCGTGCATGCCATTAAACAAGGTGGACGCGAAATCAAAGCAAATTTCCACCGCACATCTTCGTGCGATGCCTCTTTCCTCCCTTTTTGCATGTGTTATATATGCACTTTATATCACTCTGTTCCTACAGGCAAGTCGCCGCAGGCGGTCGCATGGGGTATTCGTCCTTGTCGTTTTTTCCAGTTGCTTACGTTGAACGTCATCGACGACCCGCACCTTTTCGCGTGCTCTATACTGCGTGCCTTATTGTCCTGAAGGCCTACCATACGAGTGCGTTGAACAATTTTTCCGCCTCAAACCCTCCGTTTTCTTCTGGTTTCGCGTGCCTGAGTAGTAGCAGTAAAGACGTCTCCCCCTCCTCCCCCCCGCGTCTCACACGCCGAAACTTCATGACGCACGGTGGCAGCGGCAGTGAGCATGGCACTGCGAGCAGCAGCATGGCTAGTAGCGCGAGTTCGAGCAGTCTGGACCAGCCAGTAGACAGGATGGCAGTGCGTCGACCGCTTATTATAACCGGGCCCTCGGGCGTGGGGAAGGGCACCCTAATCCGCCGCTTGCTGGGGGAGTATCCTTTGCGCTTTGGATTCTCCTGCAGCCATACTACTAGAGGTCCCCGCCCGGGAGAGAAGGAGGGGGTGGACTATTTCTTCACGACTCGCGAGCGGCTACAGGCTGAGATTGATGAGGGCAAATTTTTGGAGCACGCGACGGTACACAATAATCTGTATGGCACAAGTTTTGAAGCCATCCAAAAAGTTCAGGAGGAAGGAAAAATTTGTATATTGGATATCGACGTACAAGGAGTAATTTCGGTGAAAGGCGCGTTGGCGCGAGGCGCGCTCCATGATTTGCGGCCCCTGTATGTGTTTATATCTCCCCCATCCTTGGCGGTGTTGGAATCGCGATTACGGGGGCGCGAGACAGAGAAAGAAGAAGATGTACTCAGGCGTCTAAAGAATGCCAAGAGAGAGGTGGAATATGGAGTGGCACCGGGAAACTTTGACAAGGTGGTAGTGAACGCCGACCTGGACGATGCCTACATAGATCTAAGGACGTACATCGAGACGATGTACTACGGCGATGAGGAGGTGCAATCCAGCAGTTGATCTTTTAAAAGATGTTGACTTCATAAGTGGGAAGGGGAAGCGGGAAAGGCACTGAAGTAACAATAAGTACCAGGAACTCGGCCGGTAAGCCACTCCCAGGGGCTAAGCGGCCCGGGCTTTGCCATTCCATCACACTGTGGCCGTACCTCTTCTTTATCAAGTGGCTTGGGAATCAGAACCACAAACCATCATGCACTTGCTCATTTTCCCGCGAAAAAGACATTTCTTGAACGCATAACTCAAGAAACATGGGCATTCGGCAACGGCGCTGTGCACGCCGCGCCGGCCTCGCACCCCTCCCTCCCGGCGACCCAGAAGGGATGGGTCTCGTCTTTGAAGATGCACCTGCCCTGGGAATCGGTTTTCAAACCGGCGGCCAAGGCTTCAAAGACTTTCTTTTTCTGTACCTGGGCTGGCGTCAGGGGCATCGACTCGGTGGAGAAACCGGGGAAGACGACGCGGTCCCCCACCTTGGCATGGGCGGGCGGTTCCACCAATTTCACTTGTGTATGCTCAGTATCCGAGGCGCAGAGGACCATGCCATTTGAGGCAAAGCCCACGAGTTTCCTTGGCTTCAAATTTGCGAGCACTAGCACCATTCGACCCTCAAGCTCGGAGGCAGCGCTGTAAAATTGCCGGAGCCCCGAAGCGATCTGCCTGGGCCCGCTTTCTTCGCCACAATCGATCTCCTCGCAATAAAGCTTTTCGGCCTCCGGGTGAGGCCAGACTTTCACCAACCTTCCTACCCGGATGTCCAGGGCATTGGGGTTCTCCGTGGGCGCCGTCTCGCCCTTTCCTAGGGTCTCGGTCGCAGGGGCTGGCTCCTCCTTCTTCTTCGACTTTTTCCCCTGGCTTTGTGCGGGATGATTTCCTATCCCATCGCTGCTTGTCGCTTTCTCGCCAGTCTCCCCGTCTCTCTGCCTCGCTCCCTTCGCTTTCGCCGCCGCCTCCCCCTTGCTTTCTACCGACGCGGTGCCTCCGCCCTCATGCGCGCTCGCTGCTGCGCCCACTCTTTCTTGACCTTTGCTTCTATCGTACACAGGCATCGCCACAGGTTTGAAAATGGAATGCATTGGAACAAGTTGGGGCAAATGCGTCACGTCGTACGACATGGTAAAAGCTCCTACGCGCAGGCAGTTCTGGATCTGGTCAAACCAGCGCATCAGAGCCACCGACCCTCCCAGCGGTCCGGGGAAGGAAAGCGCCACAACTTTTGCAAGGGCCCAGTACATTTGGATGTCAGCTAATGTAGGCGCCGCACCCACCAAGAAGGAACGGCCTTCCAGGAAAGTATTGAGTTCGACAGCTCGACCTAGGATGTCTTCAGTCTCCGAGGCCCAGGACTGCCATTGCACCACCTGCCCCTGCTCGACTGGTAGCACACCCGTAAGCTCAGGAGTTACTGCTTTCGCTATCGCACGCGCGACAGTATTAGGCTCCTTAATTATGTCTCCGTCTGCGCGCAGCACGAAATGCTCCTCATCCTCCCAGTGCACCTTGTGCTCGGTCGTTGCATGAGGGAGGCCCGTGGCCAGCCACTTAAGCATACACGGAGAAGCTGGCGCCATCGAGATCTCGTGTCAAAGCTGTTTCCTTACCTTGTGCGTGTCAAAAGAAATATTCAGAGTCAAGCTTAGAGTTTAAGTCCCGTCAGATGTAGCTTCCCACCATTCGACCGCCGAGTTTATGGATGCCACTTCGACAGGAGGCATCACGTGACGCGTGGATTTGAAGTGATGATTCCCGTGCAATTGTCATGAAAAACACTGGTCACACTCTTGAAGACCCGCGGGATTGAATGGAGTGCCGGCTTCTGGAGTCCTGAAGTAGGAGTCACGGGCACAGACGATGGAGGATGCCCTTACTAGGTAGTAACCTCCCGGGTCCTGGACGGCCTGTAGGCTTTTTTCCTGTTCGCATTCGAGACGAACGGCAAAGAACCCAAGGGAACACATGTACATCCACAGGTAGAGCAAAGAAGCATTCTAACACTTGCAGCATGGATAGGATGGACGCATGCAGCACCTGGTCTTCGCAATTGGTTTATGTCTTGCTGTTTTTTGCGAGTGGGGTTCGGGCCGCAGGTATAGGTAGGTCGGAAGCGTGCTCAGGACATACTAGTTTACTTTATCTCACGAATCATCTACACAGGATATTATGCTGACACCTCCAATTGCAACGCTGCTTTCCAGCTATGTCCTGCACCACTAATAACCCCGTCGTCCCTCCCGCTGCTCTCACGGCGGCAGGATCTTCTCGAAAGTAGACGGGCACATGGGCGACGAAAAGAATTCTTTTTAACGGTGGCAAGAGGCAAAGGCTTCGGCAAAAAGCCAAGAGGGGATGGAGAGGAGGACGGGAAGCAGGATGGAGCTCAGGAGGCCAGCAAGGTGCGTGTTGGCTAGCGGGATTCTCCTTTGCTGCCCGTCTGAAGTTCATTACTTGCTATCTGTTCAGGTGGAGGAGGGACCGAGCATCATTCGACCCACTTTCAGTCATCGCGGTAGCAGCGCAAATGCGGCTGGGGTTACTACCACTGGGTCGTCGGCGACGCCTTCTCCTCCTTCCCGGAAATTTCAAATGCTGTACACGTGCAACATCTGTGAAGGACGGAACCTCATTCAAGTCGACCGCGTCGCTTTCACCGAAGGCATTGTGGTTGCTCGCTGCAAACATTGTGATGCCAAGCACCTTGTCGCCGATAACTTGAGTAAGCTTGATTTCGGGGGCTTGGTCAAGAAGGGGAAGGAGGGGGAGTCCAATCCTGCAGGAGGTAAAGTGACTCTTGATGACATCTTAGCGGCACGCGGTGAGGAAGCGAAGTACTTAGACATAAAAAGTAATCCGGAATTAGCGGCCAAGTACGATCTCATGGTGCTCGAAGATGGCACCGTGGAGTTGGCGCCAAAGGAGAATGAATCGGGTGGGAGCCAGGAGTGACATGGGACGCCTGGGCGGGATGATTTACATAGTGAGCATTGTTTATCAAATGGTTGGCTACCACAATCTAGACAAGAGAGATAAAGAGGAATAAACATTTATAATTAAGTTTGTATGCACGACAAAATACTCTCTCCCTTGAGTTGCAGCCCCGTGTCTAATTATTTTTAGAGGTTAGGTCAGTCTGTTAGTTGTATGCCCATAAATCAATTTTAAGATGAAAGTATTGAGACCTTGCAGCGAGCCGCAGATTTTCCTCGGATGGCTGAGTGAAGATACACCAGCGAAAGTCATGTGAGGCGGCATACCCGGATTGATAACTCCCCTGCTCGACCTCCTTGAAAAGTTTTGGAAAGAGGTTTCCTGCACCCCTATTCACCGAAAATCCCCCAAGACACCTCCAGAACGAGAATTTGGGGCTTAATCTAATATTTTGACATGCTGATGATTGTAAAATATAATTTTGTAGCCGCCCACGTAATGGACACAGCCAGCGTTACCGCTTCCTACTAGGTAGGTCTTACGATGATAGTGGCCATCACATAGCGTAATGAATTTACCTCCTCTAAATCAAAAGGTATAGTATAAGCACATCTAAAATATAGAATCGAACGAAACGTGGTATGCTCTCTTGCATTTGGGGGGATTGTGACACTTTTTGTCAATAAAAACGTGGTTACAAGCCCTCCCAGAACTACCGAGCTTTGCGATCCTTTCTAGGGCCCATCGTGGGTCCAACAGGGATAAATGTGCCGACAAGACACCCCCTTCACCAAATTCAGTTATCAAACCCTCAGCGCTCGAATAAATCTGTTCAATCGATTAAAAATCTCAGTGCGTCACCGGAAGCTCCAAAGCAGTGGAAATCCTTGTCATTTTCCCTGTCTGATGCTTCAACTGAAGTATGATACTGAAGGACATCATTCCAGTACAAGGGCAGGGCGAAGGAGAGGTTACGTGCGCACGGCTGCACTGAGGCTTTTTATGTATTGTACACTAAAGATTTATTTCACATATTCAAATGAGATCCATGCATTATTTCATTGCTGAGAACTCGTAGATCCCAAAACGCTCTATGGCATGTCCTCGCAGCTGTGAAGTCACGATTTTCACGCGTACGTTGTGCCTTGCTACCTGTATTTTCTGATGCATTTCAGTCTCTCATATATTCCCATCATTTCACCTTTTCCACATGACAGAAAAATCGTTCCAGAATGTGTAGACGGTGAGCATGTCGGACGGTTGCCATGGCCTTACACGTTCATTTTCGCTCTGGCACAAGATATCACCCCCTTCTGCTGTGCGGGCTTCTTCTTATAGTGGGCACGTGTGTGAGGCCCAGCGATGCTTTTACAGGCCAGTCAAGAAAGTTTTTTTGCCAATGGAAGGAATGTTGGAAACCATTGAGCCAGCCATGTAGAGGGATGGAACCAGCGGCTGCAACCACTACCGTCTCCGGCACTCCCACCCCAGAGGACTTAATCGGGCACGCCACTCGTCTCCAACCTCTGGCAGGCCTGGCCTTTTTCCCCCTAGGGCTAATCGAACGTCGTTTGGAGCATTTGTACGCTCTTTTCCCTCGTGAAAACGCGACATCCATGGTATGCCGGGTCCCCGATCTTCTGTGTGTCGAGCCCAACGACCTTGCTGCTCGAGTGGCGGAGCGTCAGGTCCAGTTGGCAGCATTACTTCCGGCCTGCCGACCTCTACGTTTGATGGCCAAAGCTCCCATCCTTGTTTTTCAAGATTTTGATTCTCAAATTAAAAGCACGGCAGAGAGGCTGGAGTGGGAGCTCCCTGGGATGGATCTGGCGCGAGTGGTCTGCCCTAACCCCGCCGTCCTCACTCGGGCATGGGACACCGTCCTGTTCCCTCAGATCGTAGCCCTTCGAGCCATTTTCCCCCAAGAGAATTTGGGGAGGATCATCATGCGTCGGCCGGACCTCCTGTCTCGCGACGCAGCCGGCAGGCTCAGGGAGGGGATGGAGGGGTTGGCGCGTCATTTGCCCTTGGTGAAGGTGGAGATGCTCGCAGCTCGTCAGCCGGACATCCTCGCGCTCGAGCCCCGCCAAGTCGCCGCTCGCATCAAGCACTTGGAGGCTCTTTTTCCTGCGGCCACTCGTGCGGAAGTCGCTAAAATGATCAACCGGAAGCCTTCCTTGCTCCTGACCAGCGTCGAGCGCGTGCTCAGACCCAAGCTTGCCCGTCTGCGGAACATACTAGGCTCCGCCGCCGCGCAGGAGCTTTGTCAGACCATGCCCTCAATACTCAGTCGCGATCTGGAGCAGGTAGAGGCCCGCCTCAAACTGCTCAGGGCCCCGGTGCCGGGCCAGGACCTCGTCCGCTTTCTGAGGTACAACCCTGCCTTCCTCTCGAGCGCGCCCGGTGCAGTCGGCGCCCGGCTCACGGCCCTGCAAAGCGTCTTTCCGCGAGGGGTGGAACTTGGAAAAATGCTTATCCGGGAGCCCCAGCTTTACGCGGAAGACGTGGACGTGCTCGC
>Ga0209925_1001711_pt1 | contig 10910 bp, 8 predicted proteins | sample SalPonR2_A_D1_MG_FD_185702 | JGI IMG/M metagenome (GOLD analysis project Ga0209925, IMG submission 185702) | Salt pond soil microbial communities from South San Francisco under conditions of wetland restoration - Salt Pond MetaG R2_A_D1_MG... ...
TCCAGCGCTCATGACCGGCATGGACTCCTTGAGCGATATCATTTTATCCAGCGTCAAGGTGTCCAGTGAAAACACCGAGAACACAGCCCTTTTCCTTACGGATTTAAAAAACCGTTACGGCATCCCGACCGCCTGTGTCCATGACATGGGAAGCGGCATCTGCCGGGCAGTTAATGAGGTCTTCCCGGGAGTGCACGATTATATCTGCCATTTTCATTTTCTCAGAGACATCGGCAAAGACTATCTCGAACCGGCTTACCAGGTGCTCCGGCACTGCCTGCAGCAGCATGCGGCCAGCTCAAAGCTGCATGCCATCGCCCGGGAAGCGTGCAAAGAACTCGGGGATCATGCTGATCAAGCGGCCCTGCTGGCAGATGCCATAAAGCAGAACAACCTTGCCGATTCTGGATTGCTGTCCCAAGCCTGGGCATACCTGAGCGCTCTGTGGATTATCCAGGGCAAGCATGCCGGTGATGGCTATGGATTTCCTTTTGACCGCCCGCTGCTGGCGTTTGCAATGCGATTGTTCACGTTTGACAGCAAGATCGAAAAACTCCGCTCTCATTGTGACCCCGAAAGAAAGAACCCTTTATTTTCAAGGTTTGCCAAACTTTTGTCAAAGATCAGAAACGACCGCCGCTTGTGCATGGCAGTTGAAGAGCTGCGCTGGCGGACCGACATCTTCGATCAGCTGCGCAAAGCCATGCGGATCGCTTTGCCTGACGGCCATAACGGGCTAAATGATGAGGGCAGCACAAAAAACATGAGCACTATCCGTCAGGGGGTAGCCGATTTTCGCCGGCAAATTGAAAAATCCCCCAAGCTGATGGCTGATTCCCTAACCGTCAAAATGCTTGCCCAGATCGATAAATATAATGACAAGCTGTTCGCCGATCCCATTGATGTCCAGACGCCGGCCGGAAAAATAACGATTTGCCCGCAGCGTACTAATAATATCCTTGAACGGCTTTTTCGCTCTCAACGACGCGGTTACCGCAGAAGATCCGGGAACAACTCCATGCGGCGGTTCCTTCAGGCAATGCTTGCGGATACGCCGCTGGTCAAAAACCTCGACAATCCGGATTACATGGAAATTCTTCTTGACGGAAAAGCCGGCCTCGAAGAACTGTTTGCCGAAATAGACAGTAATTCCGTGGCTGAGACGAAAAATTTCATTGAGAATCACAGCAACATGGATTATCATGCGAATAACTGTTGTGAGCCTTACAGGCTCTGGTTTTCGGGCGGTCGAGTGCCACTAACACTCGCCGCCCTTTTTTTGTGCATAAAAAAAGCCCCTAATGAGGCTTAATTATTCTGATAATCCAGTATAGCTTGTCAATTTATTTCGAAAATTTTATGCTGTTTTTAGCTCATATATTCTGATTCCTTACAACAGATAGAATCACAAATGGGAAACGAAAAAAAACCTCTTTCTAAAGAACAAATGGATCAGTTAAAAAAACAGTCCGCTGTTGAGCTGAAAGGGGAAGACGGAGAAAAACAATCCAAACAGACACCGCTAAGCAAAAAACAAATGCTTTTACTAAAAGAACAACAAAAATAAAAGGGGGCTTCAATGAAATCAAAATTAATCGTTTTGGGAATTCTTGTGACCGTCGGATTGATTTTTGCCGCACCTCAGGGAGTACAGGCGGATTCGTGGGCAACAGTTTCTATTGACCAGGTCGGCCAGGATTATGCTAGATCGATTATCATAATCACAGATACCGGCGGCGTTTTTACGCACCAATGGTGCATATTACATCCTAACAATAATAAAGAAATGCTCGCCGTTGCCCTGACAGCCCAATCTCAAGGGAAAAATCTCGTAGTTCAAATAGATGATGATGGAAAAACCATTAACAGGATAAGAATTTCGAATGAATAAATGGTAAGCCCGCCAAGAATTGCCCTCTCTTGAAAAATAATGACTACATATGCCGTATTCAGAAAGAGAACGATTTTTTCAAATATGGTTTAAAGGCGGGGGGAGTTCGGTTACATTTGGAATATCTATATTTTTTGCGTCGTTTTTTGTTTGTAAAGACTTGGCGATCAGATTCTTCAAATCCGCTTGTCCAAGTCTTCTAACATAGCAATAATAGCGGTGGCCCGAGTCAACATTCTTTCACTGGAATCCATTTCCAGGATCGCTTCCCCGGAGTCCAGCCTGACGACCCACCCGGCATAAGAAAAAAGCCCAGCTTCAGAATCGTAAGCCGGGCCCGGCAAATCCCAGGGCTCAAAAAGCCATTCATCCCAATCCCCTGGTACGCCTAACCGCCAGAAAAGTTCCACTTTCGGCCGGCGGCCATAAAAAAAATCCTCATTAAAAAAAAGCTTACTGTCACACCGAAACAGAATTTGAGGCTCTTCCAAACATGGGGGGGAAAACCCCGGTGACAGCAGGCGCTCATTCTCCGTAATCCTGGCCATAGGCACAATAAAATAGGGTATATGAGAGGACTTCTGCACATCTCTCACCATTTTTTCCCAGGCGTGCTTGGTAAAAAAACAATTTCCATCAAAAGGCAAAACCCACTTGGCCAGCGCCTTCCCCTCAAATAAGGCCGCATTACGCGCACCATTGTTATTCATCACGTAATTGTTTTTATGCCGGTATAGACGCATTTTGATCCGACCCTGTGCCGCCGAATCAAGAGATGCATATTTTTTCCCCCCAGGCACATACTTCTTGGGTATCCCCTCCACATCCAGGCCGATATGTTTATATTCCTCCCAGCGGAAAGGAATATGCAGGTAGGAGAAACCTGCCTTTTCAAGAAGCCGGATCAAGGCTTTTTCTTCGCCGGGATCAACAATCCGGTTTAGCACAAATCGTTTCTCACACTCCGGAAAATCAGGCTCATTTTCTATGATAAATTGAAGATTCTCTCTGGATTGTCCCTTGCGATGCCTTGGCACCAGATCATTACCGATAATCCGATACAGGGCAAAAGTGTCCGCTTTAGTACAGAGGGGATTTTTTTGAAAATCCCTCTTTAGACCGGAAATGTCGGGCTGAGGTTTTGCCCCACGGTCAAGACTATATCTGGGCACTTCATAACCGAATATACGCCTCAGAAACAGGTAGCACCTATCAGCACCGGGTATATAATGAACGCCGGACTTAAAACAGCCCCAATAGCTCATAGGCCATCTTATCCATAATCACGGCGCAGCAAATCATACGCCTGTAAAGCTTGAGGATTGGTTTTTAGATAAAGCGCCTGCAATATGGTCAACTGCGTTTTTTTCTGCACGCCTTTTTGTTCCGCAGTATTTACCGCTCCCTTAGCAGCCCTGCGCTGTGCCGCTTCCAATTTGTACAAGCCGAGCGGAGAAAAAATCCGATCCCGTAAATATTGAAAACCTATTTTTTTATAATCATCCAGGAAAAAAAGGAGTACATCATTCGGACGCTGCGCTTTCATATAACGGAGTTGCCGTAAAGACTGAACATACTTCCAAGCAACGAAGAGAATGTTTCTTTCGGGCCATCGTGCTTGTACAGCGGGCCATCGTGCTTGTACAGAAAGATAGTGATCAATAAACCCTCGGACGCAGCAGACATATTTAGGCTGTATAGGATCAAAAAAGGTGTTATAAAAATCAAAATATTTTTCATGAAATGGTGTTTTATATCCATAAAACACACAATTTTCATCCGGTTTTTTTCTTTTGCCCTTGTTTAGATTGGCCCATGCGGCAAACATGAAATCCCGCTTTGTTATACTCCAGTTTTTTCTACTGTTTTCTATATTTTCCCGAAGGTATTTTTGGTCGCATTTTCTTATGACTTTAATAATATTGTTAATAACAGGCGCAGGAATTTCTCCATGGATCGTCACGCCGGGAACGCTGTTAAGGACGTTAGTAATAAAACGTGTGCCACTGCGCTGGGGACCTGCCACAATTATGGGAGTCGTTTTATCGGCTATCGGATAACAAATCATTGTTGTTCCCATATAAATTCAAGCAGGTTATTTGCATCGCTAATTCTTCTTTCAAAATGGTTATGCATAGTGTATTGTTCTGCGCAAGTCAATAAGATTAAATGCTGGCGGACATAGACAAGAAGGCTTGCCATGACAATAGACGAACACATCAAAACATTTAAAGATCATTTTTACCGGGCACGCGTCTATTTCCCTGAATACTGCTCAGGTCTGCTCTGGATTATTCGCGACCTGTTTTTAGCCTTTTCTCTGGCCATGATTAAGCTCACGGTTTATTCCATGGTGGGCGCATCCCTTCAGGGTGCCGCGCTGGTTGGGGCGATTAAATATGTGCGCTCTCTTGAAGAAGGCGCACCCATTACCCTCAAAGGGATCAGTATTGCCATCCATGGTGGCCAGAACCTCTTACCAGCTGTTTTAATGCTTTTTCTGTTGCTTGCCTTGAGCGCATGGATTCTTTACCGGGCCAAGGTTGTCCTTATCAAGCTTATAGCGGACTATCATATTTACAATTTAAAACGGGCGCTATCCCTTTTTGGTACTGTGGTACCGGGCCAGTCATCGCCACGGGATCCCTCCGAGGCCTTGCAGTTTATCACCAGCACAATCACCCAGGATGTTCAAAAAATAGTTATGCTGGTGCGTTTTTTCGGGCAGTCCCTGCCCAGTCTTGTTATTCTATTTTACGCATTTCCTATACTGGTCTATATCGATCTTTCCATGACCCTGCTGCTAATGGCCGTGGGGATATTGTTTCTGCCCTTTTTCTATCAGGCTAATATCATGGCCTATGAGAGCGATCTACTGGGCAAACGCGCCGGTCCGGAATCCAAAAAAATCCTGAAATCTTTGATGGAGGAGATCAAAGACTTTCAGCATATTTCGCCCAAGCAAATCAAGAGCATTAACAAGGCATTCAGGCGCGGTGAGCTGAAAAATAAAATAAATACCCTGCCGCTTTTTCTGCAGTCGCTGGCCCGGACCGAGTTTTTGACCAACATGCTGCTCAGCCTGGCCGTGAGTCTGGTAATCGTGACCCAGGTGCCGGGCGCACTGGCAGGCGAGACCCGCTGGTCCAAGCTCATTGCGTATATACTCTTTCTCAGGCTTGGCGTGGGGTCATTTAAAGCGCTGATGGGTTTTCTGACCAAATTTTCCCGATTTTACCCCTATGTTGTCAGGTATCAAAATTTTGTGCAAAGCAGTCACGCCGCCAAGAGCCCTGATGAGAGAATTTTCATCAAGGCTGCGCCACATGGCGTTTCTGAACTGGACACGCCGATACAGATTTACCGCCCTGAGTTTCTGGCCTTAATAACCGGTGTCCCGCTTTCCAGATATAGCTTTCCCTACATGGTCAAGCTGGGAACAAGATCGGACAACGGCATCTTTGTATCCCTCGAGGATTGCTTTTTTATCGGCCCGAGAGGTCTGCCCCAAAAGGACGGCTGCTTACGCGAAATGCTGGGTCTTGCGGATCACTTTTCTGCAGAAGACCTGAAGCAGGCCATACCCGTCGATCTTTTGCAAGAACTGAAAACACATTTCAACTTAAACCTGGATAAAAACTACGGACCGGACAAATGGGCTAAACTGGCCCTTCCCCGCCGGATTGAACTTGGTATTGTGGCGGCGTTGCTCAGCCCTGCGAAAATTGTAATCCTGGAACGGGATTCCCTGTTACAAATTCCCGAATCCAGACGCCAGGAAATTCTAGAGCAACTACGAATCCAAAAACCCTTGACCGTGATCAGCTATCCTGAATCCGAACTGCAAAATGAAGCGCCCGGCTGCAAATTCGGTGAGGCACTCTGCGCGGTGACCGGAAGTACAAGCAATATCCTGGCATTGGGATCACCTGGCTGGATCGCCCGGAACCGGAATGAAATCCTTGATCTGCTGACCAGGGAACAGGTCCGGCACTCCAAAACCGGGGACGGAAGTGATGGCGAAGAATTCGAAGATTTTGATGATGATTGACAGGAAACGCCTGATCAGACAAGTATTTTGCCTCCATCAACATCCGTCCATGCGGCCCCAGCCGCCCTACCCCTTATTGCTTCTCTGTTCCCTCAGCAAGCGGATCAGACGAATAGGCAATCCTGGCCCCTTGGCAACAGGCTGCTCCACTGCCTCCCGTATGGCTGCTGCTGTCTTGAATGTGGCCGAATCCCTTACGCTTTCAAGCTCAACGCGCAGCTTGTCCCGTTGTTCGCGAAACCTCTCCGCCCTCTCCCTTTGGAGGGATTCCCGGTAAGAGAGGCTGTATGCCCTTTCGCCGCTTGCATGAGTTTCCTTAAACGATCCGCCCGGGCAGGACCGGTACCAGTTTCTGTAAGCCTGGGACAGCAAGTCCACTCCCGGGTGAATCTGCCGCAGATATTCAATGGCTAAACCCTGGCGCTCTTTTTTGGCATGCAAACGATCTCCCTCGGCAAAGTCATGGTAAATCACCATGCCCGGCCAATAGTATATGTCCCGGCCGGGGAATTCCGCCAGGCACCTGTGGGTAAGCTCAGTGCCCTCACGGCCGAACAGCACCGGATCAAAACCGCCCACCCGATCAAACACGCTTCTGCAAATGGCCATGTTCCCTTCCGTCAAAAGCACCGCCGGCACAGGATAATGGCCCAAATCATATTGCCAGGGATATTCATTTGTCGGGCGCCCTTCGGCCTTGGGTAAAACCTTTCCCCTGAGCGCCAAAAAGTTAAATTCGCCAATGGCCCTTTTTACATTGCTTACATATTCCCTATGGACCAATGCATCATCATCTAAAAAAACAAAAACTTCCCCTTTAGCAAAATATGCTCCTATATTGCGGGCTTCAGAAGGAAAAAAGTTCAGCGGAGTGATGATATGAAGTACCTGTCTGTTGAGCAAATTGGAATGGATCGCTTCGTTTCCGCCATTGTCCACCACAATTATCTCAAAGTCTTGATCCGTCTGTTCCGCCAGAGACGCCAAACACTCAAGCAGCCCTTTGCCGGCAGCAAAAGAAACGATAATCACCGACACGGAAATGGAGCGGGCACCCCGGTTATCTTTGCGAGGGAAACTTTCATACGCAATTGTCCGCTGGTAGGCTGTGATCACCTCTCTGGCCCGAGTGAACTGCCTGTCCAGATACAAAGCCCTGGCTTGTTTAAATAGTGTTATGCCGTGGCCGGGCATTTTCTCTTTTTCCTTCAAATTGATGCTTTACCGATTAATTTAAGGGATTGTCCTCTGGAGATTCGCTATGTCCGATTGGATAAGGTGTTGCGGTTTCTCAAATGGTTCGTCCAGTATGAAGCAGCCCGCACTTTTCTTTTCAACTCTTCATACGCCTACAAAGCGGCTCAAAAACCAATTTTAACAATCGAAACGGAACCATAACCGTATTAATACCCGGTTTCGCCACTGCGTTGACAAAGATCTGGCCTATGCGGAAGGAATAGGAATTGTGCAGTTCAAACACTTCCCGCTCGAGTTTCTGCACATTGGCCGGCGCATTATAGTTCTGGGGTGGATTCGGTTTTTGAGGTTGCTTATTTTTCTGCTGAGCTGTTTGTTTTTGCTGCATCGCTTTCTTTTTGGCGTTTTGAGCCTCCGTGAGCTCATTGCGTGCGGCACTCAGGCTGATTCGCAGATTCTCCTTTTCATCGTGCAGGTCTTTTACCTGCTTTAAATACTCATTATTCTGCAAGGTGATCTCATGCAGGTCATTTTCCATTTCTCCAATGCACTTATCTTTTTCCTGAAGCCTCTGCTCGTTTTCGGCCTTAAGCTGCTTAATCCGCTCCTCAGTCGCATCTCTGACCTCTTGGAGTTCCTGCTCAAAGACCTGGGTCAGTTCATTAATTTCTTCTTTCCGAGCATCTGCCATCTTTTTAGCTTTTTGAAACTCTTGCATATAGGCTTCATGTTCAGCTTGGCGTTGGCTTAAAGTCTGTTCCAACTCAGCAGTTCTCTTCTGGGCAGCTTCCAATTCAGAAGATTTCTCCTCATGCCGTTTTCTTGCACCATCCAACTCGGATTCGAGTCTTCTTATCTCTTGCTCAGCCGCATCACCGGCGTTCTCCAACTCCTGCTCCCGGAGCTTCAATTCCGCATGTCCCTGGCTTAATGCACTTTCCAGCTCAACAGCCCTTGTCTTCGAGGACTCCAGTTCTGCAGTGCTCTTCTCCAACCCTTGCTGCACTCTCTCTAGCTCGGCCTGTTTTTTCTCGACCCGCTCACGCTCATTCTCCAACCTTTCCTTCAGATCCTTCTTTTGCTCTTGTTCCTCTTCCAGCCGCTCCCTAACCTGTGCCTGCTGACCTATGTGCCTCTGCGCCTCCATATACCACCCCTTGAACCCATCCATGGCCCTGCGGCATTCCTTGACCACAGCCATAAGCCGGTCCCGGTCAAATTCAGCCCCATGGCAATCCTTTAAAACGTCATAGAGCTTGAGCAAATACTCGTTTTTGACCTCATAATCGTCATAACAGCCCGGTTCAGATTTGGGCTTAACAACATCTTTTATGGCTTCGTCTACACTACCTGTAAAATATTGGTCCAAGCCGGTATACGTGAGCAGGTCCTGGGCCAGATCCTTAGGCCGGGTGAACCAGTCTTCATAGTGAACGATGTAGCAGTCGGCCGCAGTGTGATGGAGGGCGTCGGTGGTCCGCTGGAGCCATTGAAGTTCGGTAATTATATTTTCCCGGTTGATCTGGCGATTCAGGGATGTTGCCACAACAGCAGGATCCCGAACTGCCAGCACAAAAACAGGCACTGTGCCAGGGGCATTCAGAATACGGTTCCATAATGGCAGAAATGCCACGGTTCTCGGGTCCTTGAAACCCCATATCCCAGTTGATTCCGATAGGTTGTGTTCCAATATCTTGCGCAGCGCAGGCCTGGCCTTTTTGACCGCATCCGACTCCAACCACCCCTGGGGCAGCGGAAGCGTCGGTACCCCTCCCAGCTCAGAAAAGAGTTGTTTATGCACCTCGACAATCCCGGCATCCTCGAAATGGCCTTCCGGGTTGCCAACGCTGCCGGGGATCATGTTTTCAGAGAGCTTCATGCCCATGGCACCCAGCGCTTTCATCAGCAAAGAAGTGCCCGAGCGCCCTGCGCTTAAAACCACGACAACCCGCTTTGTCTGTTGATCTGTCATGATATTTTCTTGTTTTTCGTTTTCATAAAATATTCAATTGTTTTTTCAATCCCTGCTTCCAACTCCATTTGAACCCGCCATCCCAGTATTCTTTGTGCCTTGGTCGTGTCAGAATAATTGCGTTGCACATCCCCAAGCCTTGGCTGGCCATGCTCAATACGCATCACAACTCCACGCCTGTCCAGGGCCTGGGCAATCAATTCCGCAACTTCGCCCACTGTATGCTCCATGCCAGTGGCAATCTGAAATGTTTCCCCGCCCACGTCTTTTTCCATACTCAACAATATGGCCCGGACAAGATCATCAATATAGATGAAATCTCTGGTCTGAGTACCGTCGCCGTATATCTCGCAGGTCTCTCCATTCAATGCCTGGCGAATGAACTTGGCCACCACGCTGGACTTTTTCTTGGATCTGGGGCCGTATACATTGCCAAAACGCAGACATACCGTATCTATACCAAAAGTACGATAATAAGCCGAGCAATATCCCTCGCCGGCCAGTTTGCTGGCCCCATAGGGCGAAACCGGGTGCGGCGGTAATTCCTCATGAATTGGAGGCTCCACCTCTCCGGCCGGGGCGCCGGACGAGGCAAATATAAACTTTTTTATGCCGTTTAACCTGGCCGCCTCCAGCATGTTCAGAGTACCTGTCACATTGCATTCCATATCCAGCCGTGGATTTCCCACGGACGGCCCAACCCCGGTGTTGGCTGCCAGATGTACGATGCAGTCCACACCTTTGGCGCATTGTATGGCGGTTTCCTGATCGCGGATATCGCCTTGCACCAGAACTATGCCATTATAATTTGAGCATTCAACTGCATCTGCCTGAAGAAAATCAGCTACGCCTTTGAGATCATCCTGGGTACCAGTCACAAGATTGTCCAGCACCCGGATATTTGAATCCGCATTGGACTGCAAAATCGAATGAATAAGCGATGTGCCAATAAATCCACAGCCGCCGGTTATTAATATATTGTATGATTTCATTATATTACTCTATGCCAAATATTGTTACTCTGGTTTTAAAGAATTTTCCAAGAAAAATTTTTCTAATTCAAGCACATCTTCTCTTTCAAGAAATGGATGGCTAATATCAGGTTTGGCTAATACTTTTTCTTTATTATATCCCGCTGTACCGGGGTTTTTAAAATGTAATCGTTGAGTTCTGCCACCATACAAATGACAACTTGGATAATTCCAATAATTCTCTTTACCTTCAAAATACGGAATTTCTACTTTTTCACATAATTTTTTCGTCATATTACGGGGATCTAATATAATGTCTTCTGCATTCACTATCGTACAAGAAAATTGTTGATCGACAATTTTATTCTTGATATTAAAGTACTGATATATATTATTTATTATGTTTTTTTCGGATTTATCTCTTTTTAAATCTGATTGAAATATTTTAGCAAATGGTCTAAAAGAAATTATCACATGCAGTGAATAATTATATCTTGAACAAGCATGACTCAGCCTATTAAGATTATAATATGTTTTAGATGAATCTATAATAATGTCTGCTTCAGTTTTCTCAAATATTTCTTTATAGGCATTTTGGTACCCAACTTCATGATTGATCTCATCCCAAATTTTCCCATAAAAACTATTCCTTGCTAACTTAGAATTACCATAATTCTTTTTGTTCACATCAAAAAAAGCATGTATCTCCCCCACATGAAAATATTTAGGGGTTCCTGAATTAAATTAACATCTTGATTTTATTAAATTAGTATGCTATAGTATAAAATAAAAATGCAAGCTTATTCAACCCTACACCGCCAAAACCTT
>Ga0209925_1001713_pt1 | contig 10905 bp, 8 predicted proteins | sample SalPonR2_A_D1_MG_FD_185702 | JGI IMG/M metagenome (GOLD analysis project Ga0209925, IMG submission 185702) | Salt pond soil microbial communities from South San Francisco under conditions of wetland restoration - Salt Pond MetaG R2_A_D1_MG... ...
ACGTACAGGTACATGAGGATTCCGAGCACCGCCGAGCGCCACTCCGCAGCCGAAATTCCGCTCGGGAAAAATCAGGCTTGAGGCGTAGCAAGGGGCGCGCTGCCAGTGATCGCCGGAGCGCAGGAACCGCAGTGTACATACAGGTACATGAGGATTCCGAGCACCGCCGAGCGCTGGCAGCGCGTTCCGCAGTAGCCTCAAGCCTGATTTTTGGGGACAAGGACCTCCCGCTGACCATTGTGCTCCGGCGCACTCACGATCCCCTGGCTTTCCATCTCCTCGATGAGCCGTGCGGCGCGGTTGTAGCCGATACGCAGTTGTCTCTGAACACCCGAAATCGATGCCCGACGGCTTTCAAGAACGTGCGCCACGGCCTTGTCGTAAAGCTCATCCGATTCGTCCCCGGCAGCCGCTTCGGGCAGGCCCGTCGCGCCGACCTGCTGCCCGTCGGCCATGGTCTGCGTGTCGGCGAGCACTTCTTCCAGGTATTCGGGCTCGCCCTGGGCCCGCAGCCACTCGACAACGCCGTGTACTTCGTGATCGTCGACGAAGGCGCCGTGGATGCGCTCGGGCAGACCGCTGCCCGGCGGCAGATAAAGCATGTCGCCGTGGCCCAGCAGGTTCTCGGCGCCCTGCTGGTCGAGGATGGTGCGCGAATCGACTCTTGATGAGACCTGGAAAGCCATGCGGGTCGGAATGTTGGCCTTGATCAGACCGGTGATCACGTCCACCGAAGGCCGCTGCGTGGCCAGGATCAGGTGGATGCCCGAGGCGCGCGCCTTTTGCGCCAGCCGCGCGATCAGTTCCTCGACCTTCTTGCCGACAATCATCATCATGTCGGCGAACTCGTCGACAACGACCACGATGAACGGCAGCTTTTCCAGTTTCGGGCGCTCTTCGCCTTCGGCGAGCGTGCTGGGGTCGACCGTCGGATCGACGAGCGGCTTGCCCTTGTCCGCAGCGTCGGAGACCTTGCGGTTGTACCCGGCCAGGTTGCGAACGCCCAGCTGCGACATAAGCCGGTAGCGCCGTTCCATCTCTGCGACGCACCACCGCAAGGCATTCGCCGCCTCCTTCATGTCGGTGACTACCGGTGCCAGCAGGTGCGGAATACCCTCGTAGACCGACAGCTCGAGCATTTTCGGATCGACCATGATCATCCTGACCTGGTCGGGTGTGGCCTTGTAGATCAGGCTGAGGATCATGGAGTTGACCGCCACCGACTTGCCGGATCCCGTCGTGCCGGCGACCAGCAGATGCGGCATGCGGGCCACGTCGGCGACCATCGGGCGGCCGGAAATGTTCTTCCCCAGCCCCAGCGTCAGCGCCGAGCTGGATTTTTCGTAAGCTTCCGAGGCCAGGATTTCACGCAGGTAGACGATCTCGCGCTTGGTGTTCGGAATTTCCAGGCCAATGACGCTCTTGCCCGGAATCACGTCGACCACGCGCACCGAAATCACGCTGAGTCCCCGGGCGAGATCCTTGGACAGGTTGGAGATCTGGCTGCCCTTGATCCCAGCCGCCGGCTGCAGCTCAAAACGCGTGATGACCGGCCCCGGATGCACCGCGACGACCTCGACTTCGATGCCGAAATCGGAAAGTTTGAGCTCGACCTGGCGGCTCATGGCCTTGAGCGTGTCGGTGGAGTAACCCGGGTGCTGCTCGGGCGCCTCGTCGAGCAGATCCAGCGGCGGCAGACTGCCGGCCGGCAGGTTCTTGAACAACGAGCGCTGGCTGAGCTTTTTCTTGCTCTTTTCCGAGGTTATGTCTTCCACCCGCGGCTCGATGCGCACTTCCGGGCGTTTCTTGCGCTTGACCGTGTCGGCCTTGCGGACCACTTCGCGTTCGGCCCGGGCCCGCCGCCCGGCCATCCGGTCGCGGCCCTCGGCGAGCTTGTCGCCCGCCCACGCCCAGCCCCGTATTGCCCAGGCGCCGACGCGGTCGACGACATTGATCCATGAAATGCCGGTAAACAGCGTGATGCCTGCCAGCAGCACGGCAAGGTTGATTAGTGCGGCGCCGGTAAAGCCCATCACCTGGATCATCGGACCGGAAAGCAGGTCGCCGATGATGCCACCGGTGTGCTCCAGTCCTCCGCGGGGCTGCATTTCGAAAAGGATGCAGCCTGATAGCAGGATCAGCAACGTCCCGCCAAGCCTGACGCCCCATTCCGGCCAGCCGACCGGTTCGGAACGTTCCCTCAAAAGCTTAGCGCCGGCACCGAGCATAAGAAACGGAAGCAGCCACGCCATGTAGCCGACCACCACCAGAAGAAAATCGGAAATCCAGGCACCAAAACTTCCGCCCAGGTTATTGATCACGCTACCGCCGCTGCTGGAGAAACCCGGGTCTCGAACATCGTGGGAGGCCAGGGTGACGAACAGATAGACGGAAACTACGACCACGAACAGAAACAGCGCTTCGAACAATCGACGCTCGAGCTTTTCCGGGAATTCCGTTTTAGATGATTTTCGGGCGCTTCGAGCCAAACTTGAATTTCCTTCAAAAGGAGCAGCTAACTTATTATTTCAGATTATTTTTATTGCTTCCACCCCAAAGCCTATGCGCGACACTCACATTGATGACTGCGTCGCGCTACGATATGCGCGGCCGTCACGACTTGGAATGCGCTCGCCGCAACCGCATGTAGACAGGCTTTGGATTCCCACGCACAGCGGAGTAAGTATACATGGCAGATTCCAGCCATCATCGCCTGTTGATCCTCGGGTCCGGCCCGGCCGGCTATACCGCCGCAATCTACGGCGCCCGCGCCAACCTGGCCCCGGCGATGGTCACCGGCATCGAGCAGGGCGGCCAGTTGATGACCACCACCGACGTCGAGAACTGGCCGGGCGACGCCCTGGATCTGCAAGGCCCGGATCTGATGAAGCGAATGCTGGATCATGCCGAGCACTTCAAGACGCAAATGATTTTCGACCACATCCATACCGCCGACCTGGGTCAGCGCCCGTTCCGGCTGGAGGGCGACAGCGGCGCCTACACCTGCGACACGCTGGTGATCGCAACCGGTGCTTCCGCGCGCTACCTTGGGCTGGAATCGGAAGACAACTTCAAGGGCCGCGGGGTTTCGGCCTGCGCCACCTGCGACGGGTTTTTCTACCGCGAAAAGCCGGTCGCGGTCATCGGCGGCGGCAATACCGCGGTCGAGGAAGCGCTGTACCTGTCCAATATCGCCAGCAGGGTCACGCTTGTTCATCGCCGCGACGAACTCAGGGCCGAGAAGATCCTGCAGGACCGCCTGTTCGCGCGCGAGGCCGAGGGCAAGGTAGAGATTGTCTGGGACCACATCGTCGACGAAGTGCTGGGCGACGACGACGGCGTCACCGGCGTGCGCGTTCAGCATGCCGAAACCGGCGAAAAGCGCGATATAAGCGTCGATGCGATGTTTGTGGCCATCGGCCATGATCCGAACACCGGCATTTTCGAAGGCCAGCTCGACATGGAAGGCGGCTACATAAGGATCAAGAGCGGGCTTGAAGGCATGGCCACGGCAACCAGCGTGCCGGGCGTATTCGCGGCCGGCGATGTGGCCGACCATGTGTACCGTCAGGCCATCACCTCAGCCGGCTTCGGCTGCATGGCGGCGCTGGATGCCGAGCGATTCCTCGATCAGCCCTGATTCCGATAAGGCGTCGATCAGCGCTGTCGATCGGCAAGCATGGAATGCGCTGAATCGCGACCAAAACCCATTCTCCGACCATCGCTTTCTTGCAGCGCTGGCGGCAGCCGGCTGCGTCGGCGGCGATACCGGGTGGCAGCCGGCGCCGTTCGCGAATCCAGGCTCGGGCGCTTGCGCCCCGGCCTGGCTCAAGTTCCATTCGCACGGTGAATTCGTGTTCGATTTCGCCTGGGCCGAAGCCGCACACCGGTCCGGATTGCGCTGGTATCCCAAGCTGCTGGTGGCCGCACCGCTCACCCCGGTGACCGGCCCGCGCCTGCTCGGCCGAGATTCCGGTGTCCGAGCCTCGCTTGTCAAGGATCTCGAAAACTTTGTCGAAGACGGTCAGTTCTCCGGCTGTGGCATCAATTTCTGCGACGCCGTCGATCGCGAGACGCTGGACCAGACCGACTGGCTCAAGCGCTTCGACTGGCAATTTCACTGGCACAACCGCGGCTACCGCGATTTCGATTCGTTCCTGGCCGAACTTCGCAGCAAACCGCGCAAGAACATCCGCCGCGAGCGCAGGCTGGCTCACCAGGATGGCTGGCGCTACCGATGGATCGATGGCCGGGAAATTGACGATGCTGAAATCGAGACGGTTGCGAATTGTTACCAGACCACCTTCGCGCTCTACGGCAACCTGCCGAGCCTGAACCGTCGCTTCTTCAGGGCTGCCGCAAAGGCTTTCGACAAGCAGTTCCTGGTCTGCATGGCCTCTCGAGACGGAGAAGATCTTGCCTGCAGCGTGTTCTGGCGAAACAACACTCGTCTGTATGGTCGTTATTGGGGTTCGCTTGTGGAAACGCGTGATGTTCACTTCGAGGCGTGCTACTACCAGGGTATCGAGTACTGCATCAAACACGGCCTGCAGGCGTTCGAGCCCGGCGCCCAGGGCGAACACAAGATCCGCCGCGGCTTCGTGCCGGTCAAGACCCACTCCTATCATCATGTTCGGCACCCGGCGCTGCGCGAGGGGATCAGACGCTGGCTCGAAATGGAGGGTCGCGCGCTGGACGCTTACCGCCAGCAACTCAAATCCATCGAGCCCTATCGCGAGGACGGCGAGTCGTGAGACAGCATGTGGTCCACGTGCTGGATGCATCGCCCGATGCACCGTTTCCGAATCCCCTGGCCTGCGACCATCCCGACGGCCTGGTCGCGATCGGCGGCGACCTGAGTCGCACCCGATTGCTCAATGCCTACCGACACGGCATCTTTCCGTGGTACGAGCCCGGTGGCCCCATCCTCTGGTGGTCGCCCGACCCGCGGGCGATCCTTATACCGGGGCATGTTCACGTATCGCGGCGACTGGCCCGAACGCTTCGCCAACGGCGCTTCGAGATCACCTTCGATCGGGATTTCGTCGGCGTTATCGACGGCTGCGCCGAGCCGCGCGACGATTCGGCCGGCACATGGATTACCGAGGAGATGCGCAATGCCTACATCGAGCTGTACGCGCACGGGGACGCCCATAGCCTGGAAGTCTGGCGAGACAAGAAGCTCGTGGGCGGTCTTTACGGCGTCGCGATAGGCCGGATTTTCTTCGCCGAGTCAAAGTTCCACTATGAACGGGATGCGTCCAAGATCGCGCTCGTGGAATTGATGCAGAGGCTTGAACACCTCGGTTATCTTCTGTGTGACTGCCAGCTCTGGAATCCGCATCTCGAGCACTTCGGTGTGCGAATGGTGGCGCGCGACGATTTCCTCAGACTTGTACGCCACGGCGTCGCGCTTGAAACCATTGCCCTCGATGATCGCGCCTGACTGGCAACTTCAGGTCCCGCGATTTCGCGGATCTGGAAATTATGCTGACACCGCCATGAATCCGGCCTTACGCATGACGTAACCGCGTCGCAGTCGAACCAGGAATGAATGAGACGGGATAAAAAAAAGGCGCTGCCAATGAAGGCAGCGCCGTCCCCACATGCCAGGCGATTCACCGAGGCAAAAGCGGGCGGGAAGAGCCCGTATTTGCCATGCCTCGGGACCGCCAATGGCCTATCTTAAACTTACTTCAAATCGTCAAAACCCGGACGCGTCAGCTCGAAGATCACCGGAACTTCAAGCAGTGCGAGCTCCACAAGCGCACCATTGGCGCGAACTCCGTACACAATGACCGAGGCCGTCTTGCCATTCATCGCAATTTCGGCAAAATGCGCCGTAATCGGTGCGCCCTGGAACAGGCTCGGCTGACCTGTACCATTGCCCTCAGCGGCAATACCTGTGCCATTACCTTCGGCCGCGATACCCGTGCCATTGCCTTCGGCCGCGATACCCGTGCCATTACCTTCGGCCGCGATACCCGTGCCATTGCCTTCGGCCGCGATACCCGTGCCATTGCCTTCGGCCGCGATACCCGTGCCATTGCCTTCTGCGAACAACAGCTGACAGTTACTTCCCGCAACCCCGGTGCCGTTTCCTTCCGCGGCGACGCCCGTGCCATTGCCTTCGGCGGCGATACCCGTGCCATTGCCTTCGGCGGCGATACCCGTACCATTGCCTTCGGCGGCGATACCCGTGCCATTGCCTTCGGCGGCGATACCCGTGCCATTGCCTTCGGCGGCGATACCCGTTCCGTTTCCTTCGGCATTTGGCTTACCGGTACCGTTGCCTTCCGCATTTGGCTTGCCGGTACCGTTGCCTTCCGCATTCGGCTTGCCGGTACCGTTGCCTTCCGCATTTGGCTCGCCTGTACCATTTCCCTCAGCAAGGAGGCCAGCCGAGCCGCCACAGGCAGCAAGTCCCGAAAGTGCGATTAGCGTGTATCCTTGATCTATCCGGCCCGTGCCAGATACAAGATTGAAATCATCGGAAATTGTTAGCCGCACTTCACCGCTTCCCGCACTGACGAATCCGCGTACATCGGCAACCGCCGATCCGGCAAGAAACGTCAGGCCAAATACCAGCATCAGCGCCGACAGAGAGCCCCATCGAACGCCCGTTCCATTCTTTTCGATTCCGGTACCGTTCTTTTCAATACCGGTACCGTTCTTTTCAATACTTGTAATATTCTTCTCGATCCCAGTGCCATTCTTTTCAATGAAATAATACCCAGACATAACGCGCCTCCTGAAATTGTTGCGCAGTTGAAAATATTTCCCCTTGCGTGAAACCAGACGTCAGTCAGCTGACTTCGCATCTCTTCTACCCCCCTGGCAAAAGCTTCAGCGTCACATTATTGAGAAACTGCTCGATTCGAAATCCTTAGTCCAACCTGTCCCGTTAGAACGTTGATTCGTTTAGTCTCCCGCTTCGAGAATGTCATCACTTCCTCGCACTGCTGCGGGTCGAATATCAGCCTCCAAACCCATCATGCATTGACCTAACATGACTGTAAAAATCGTCTCCTTCGTAAAATGGATTTGGTGTACGTTCAGATTACGAAGCTCTCTAATCAGGCAATTGTTCATTTATGCAGCTCCAAGCAGCGCGTTCATCCAGACTTCCGAAACTCTTCTGCAAAGAATATGGTCGGTTTACTCACCCTATGAGTCACATGTCATTTTTCGGCGCAATTTCTCAATTGGCAAAAGTAAAATAACCGACGCCAACCGTTTTTTGCCCCTCGGCCGGCACATCGGCCTCATAGCGATCGAGAACCTTTTCCATATCCAGAATCTGCTGCTCGAGAAGAACCCGCAACTCTTCGATCAACTCATTTTCAAGATTCGCTGGAATTCGGCGAGAAAGTCGATCTTGCTGAAGAAGCCTGTCACTTTGCTTGTCAGCATTGAGATTTCTGAGAACCGTGGTTGAAAGCCTACCGATCGAATAGGATCCGGCGTCGATTATCGTCTGATCGGATGCCTTGATTGGCTGATAGTACGGATCGATCATGCGGACGAAATCGCCGTCAACAATCTCGACATTTCCGGATTCCACGAGTCGCTCCAAGACTGTCTGACAAGTAACATTCCGGCCAACAACGGAACCGACCAGCGCCTGGAAAGCGATGGACCTCCCAAAGATGGGGAGCTGTTTCGGGTTGCCCTGCTCGTCGATGAAGGGCTTGCTTGAGCGCCATTTGTGCAGGACTCCGGCTTCCGGGCAAAGGTCCACAACGCTACAATTTTCGCTGTGAGCCGTATCTTCCTCGATAGAGGAGATAGTTCGCGTATCCAGGCCAGTCAGCATCGCAAGCTTCGATTTGGTGACGCGTCCTTTCGGATCATTGCGTTCGACCCAACGCCGCGCCTCTTCAATATAGATTCGCTTAACCTGCTGAACCAGAAAACCGCATGAAATTCGACCGACAATCAGCCTGACGAAAGGACGTATCACACGCTCGATCGCCGAGGCAAGACGTGCGCCCTGTTCATGGTCCGATTGCGATGCAGTATTTGTCACGGACATTTACTTGATTCTCCTTCCTTACTTACGCCTGAACTTCTTCTTCAACCAGCTCAGGGCGACTGTAGTGAAAACCCTGAATCCATTCAACGCCGATCTGGCGGATCACGCTCGCCTGGGAAGCCGTTTCCACCCCTTCGGCCACCAGGACGACATCGGTCTGCTCGGCCAGTGCCTGGAGACCCTGAATGAGCCTCGTATAGCCGGACTGGACATCGGCAAAACGAACAATGCTTCTATCGAGCTTGACGAAATCGATCACCTTCGATGCAATCAGGTCGATGTTGGAAAATCCCGGCCCGAAATCGTCCAGCGCGAAACGAATCCCGTCGTTGCGCAATTCTTCGATCGCCGAACGCGACGCCATCAGGTTGACCGGGCCGCCGAATTCCACGAGCTCCAGGATCAACCGCGTCGGCGCGATTCCACGTCTTGCCAATTCGGCACGAATGAACTCGACGAATCGCTCCCGATGCAGCGAACTTGGATGGATATTGACGCTGAACCACGTCGTGTCGGAAAACCCGCCGACTGCGTCGAGACAGCTGCTGAAGATGTCCTCGTCGAACAGCAGGCCTCTGCGCCTGTAACCCTGCTCGACAAAATCCAGGGGCGACAAATGGCCCATGTCACCGTGCGAACGCGCCAGAAACTCGATCCACTCATGCGGCTGCGGCGAAACCGATCGGCAAATTTGCTGCACGGCCATCCGGCACGGCAGCGCCTCGTAGTCGATGCTCAATATATGGTGCTCAGGTATCGGCGCAATCATTTCCGTTTCCTTCTCTCTGGATTTAGACATTATTGCAGTTAGCCTTGAATGTCAATATGCATTTTTGGCTAAAAAATGCGTTGAACGAACATTAACCCGTTTCAGCCATTTTTGTCAATAGCCATTTTTGTCTATTTTTCTGGACCCCACGTCCCTGGTCTGCAATTGACCTTCAAGCCGCTATCATTAGGGCATTGGATCATCAGGGATTCAGCCCATGGGAAATTCCAGGCTATTGTTTTCAAACGCTAAAATGTCGACTGTCTACCAGCAGCTGGTCAATGAGGAGGATGCACGGGTATGCACCGATATCTCCGACAGCGCCTGCCGGGTCGTTCCCGGCAACTTCATTCTCCAGGTCGCCACGCAGTTTCTGACCAAGCTCGGTGATTCAATCGCGAATCCGAAAACCGTGCTGGCATGGTTGATGTCCGCACTCGCCGCGCCGGCCGCTTTCACAGCCTTTCTGGTCCCGATTCGCGAATCCGGATCGCTGATCCCGCAGTTGATCATCGCCGCGTGGGTGAGAAAACAGGCCATTCGCAAGTGGACGTTCGTGCTCGGATGCGTGCTTCAGGGGATCGCTGTGGCGGGAATGGGCGTGGTGGCCGTGACGCTCGAGGGCACCGCCGCCGGCGCCGCTCTGCTCGCAGCGCTGGTGGTCTTCAGCCTGTCACGCGGGCTGTGTTCGGTGGCCTCCAAGGACGTTCTTGGCAAAACGGTCCCCAAGACGCGCCGCGGCCGGGTCAGCGGCTGGTCGCAATTTTTGGCCGGCATCATCACGATAGGCATCGGCGCATCCCTGATGATCGGGATCGGCGACGAGGCCAGCATGGGCCGCTGGCTGGTCCTGCTGGCGTGCGCCGCGGTGCTCTGGATGCTGGCGGCCGCAACCTACTCGGCCATACAGGAATTTCCCGGGGCGACCGAGGGCGGCGGAAACGCAATTACCGAAGCCTTCAAACGCCTCTCGCTTTTGAGTACCGACCCACAATTCAGGCGCTTCGTCATCGCAAGATCGCTCTTGCTGTGCTCCGCGCTGAGCGCGCCATTCTTCATCCTTCTCGCGCACCAGAACACCGAAGGCGCATTGCTGGCGCTCGGCCTGTTCGTGATCGCCGATGGAATCGCCAGCCTGGTCTCGGCACCATTCTGGGGCAAGTTTGCCGACGTTTCGAGCCGCAAGGTCATGATCATTTCCGGAATCAGCGCCGCGCTGACAGGCCTGGCACTGGTGCTCGCAGTCAACGCGCTCCCGGCACTGGCCGGCCAGCCCTGGCTTTACCCGATCTTCTTTTTCCTGCTTTCCGTCAGCCACGCCGGGGTACGGATGGGACGCAAGACCTACATCGTCGACCTGGCCGGCGGCAACAAGCGAACCGATTACGTTTCGGTCAGCAATACGGTGATCGGCGTGGTTCTGCTTGCAGCAGGCAGCATCGGCGCGCTGAGTTCGATTATTTCGATTTCAGGCGTAATCGTGATTCTGGCCGCGATGGGCGTCGCCGGGGCGTGGATGTCGGCGAGGCTGCCAGAGGTTACGGAATGAAAGAGGTTTTCAGGTTTCCGGCCGGCCAGTCCGAACTAGCGTAGGAGCGGTCTCCAGGCCGCGATCAGGTCATCAATCAGGTCGGCGCCTGGAGACGCCTCCTACGTTACCCCGAAACCGGAAACCGTCTTGTCAAGCCGCAAATCCGCGCTTCTTGATTTGCTGGATCTGGTCGCGGATTTTCGCCGCCTCCTCGAATTCCATGTTTTCTGCGGCCCTGAACATGTCCTTTTCCAGGCTGGCGATCCGCTTGGCGGCCTCGGCCGGCGACATCGGCTGGCCGGCATAGCCGGGCGCTTCCTCGGCCACTTCCGCGCGGACGCCGCGGGCACCCTTCTTCTTGCCCGGCGTTGCATGCGCGTCGGCCATGATGTCGGCGATGTTCTTTTCGATGGTCTTCGGCGTGATGCCGTGCTCGGCATTGAACGCGAGCTGTTTTTCGCGCCTTCGATCGGTCTCGTCCAGCGCCCGCCGCATCGAGCCGGTGACCTTGTCGGCGTATAAAATGGCCTTGCCGCGCACGTTGCGCGCAGCCCTGCCGATGGTCTGGAT
>Ga0209925_1001714_pt1 | contig 10902 bp, 10 predicted proteins | sample SalPonR2_A_D1_MG_FD_185702 | JGI IMG/M metagenome (GOLD analysis project Ga0209925, IMG submission 185702) | Salt pond soil microbial communities from South San Francisco under conditions of wetland restoration - Salt Pond MetaG R2_A_D1_MG... ...
CCAGCGTCTCGAACTTGCGCACGTAGCGCTGTTGCAACGCATCCGGCGCATGGCGAATGATATCGCGGCCCTGCTTGGTGACGATGATATTGGTCTGGCGCCGGTCGGTCTGCGATTTCTCCCGCGTCACGACACCATGTTTCACCAGCTTGTCCACCAGCGATGTCACGGTCGCCTGGCTGACGCGCATCTGCTGTGCAATGAGGGTCGCCGTGCAACTGCCGCGTTCCGCCACGATCTGCAGCACGCGGAACTGAACGGCGGTCAGGCCCGCCGCATTGGCCAGCTTGCGCCCATAGATTTCAGTGGCCCGCAGGATGCGCCGCAGCGCGATGAGGCTTTGGTCGGTGCGATCCATCTTGGTTCCTTCGTTGATCGAAGTAATGGTCGCAAAGCTGTCGCTCAATTGCAATTTTTATTCCTCCTGAGCCAAATTAATTTAGTTAGCTAATTAAATATATAGCGCATATTCTCTATTATTATAAGGCTTAAAGCATATTTTTTCGTATAGAGCAGCAAATCATGCTCTGCGGTTGATTTTTCAGATCGCCTGATATATTTAGTTAGCCAAAGCAAATAGAGAGGTCATTGATCCTATGCGACATGCGATGGAAATGTTTCGCAAAGCCCTTCCCACCCTGCGCAAGCCGAGCGCAGAGGATGGCGCTGCGATCTGGGAACTGATCCAGGCGTGCAAGCCGCTGGACGAAAACTCGATGTATTGCAACCTGATCCAGTGCGATCATTTCCGCGATACCTGCATCGTCGCCGAGCTTAACGGCGAGATCGTCGGATGGGTGTCGGGCTACATGCTGCCCGACGATCCCGAGACCTTCTTTGTCTGGCAGGTCGCCGTGTCGGAAAAGGCACGCGGCACCGGGCTCGGCACGCTGATGCTGCGCGGTTTGCTGTCGCGCGAGAACTGCACGGATGTCACACGCCTCCAGACAACGATCACCCGCGACAACCCCGGAAGCTGGGCCCTGTTCCGCAAGTTCAGCGACTACACCGACGGCGAATTGTCGAGCACGCCCTACTTCTCGAAGGCGCAGCACTTCAACGACGCCCACGACACCGAATACATGGTGACCATCACCATGAAGGCGCGGACGAAAAAGGCGGCCTGACCTCAGGCCCCCGCCGCCCTGCACCCCAATTACGCAAAGGAACACGTTATGCCGACTGACATGTCAGCCGATCTTGCCATCTATACCCGCCGCGAATCCGAGGCGCGCAGCTATTGCCGCAGCTTTCCCACGTCTTTCGTCAAGGCGCAGGGCTCGGAACTGACCGACGCATCGGGCCGCACCTATATCGACTTTCTCGCCGGATGCTCATCGCTCAACTACGGGCACAACGACCCCGACATGAAGGCCGCGCTGATCGAGCATCTCAATGCCGACGGGATCACCCACGGCCTCGACATGCACAGCGGGGCCAAGGCCGACTTCCTGACCGCGTTCGAGGACATCATCCTCAAACCGCGCGACATGAACTACAAGGTGATGATGACCGGCCCGACCGGCACCAACGCCGTCGAGGCCGCGATGAAACTCGCGCGCAAGGTCACCGGTCGCCGCAACATCATCGCCTTCACCAACGGCTTTCACGGCATGACCATGGGCGCACTCAGCTGCACCGGCAATGCCGGCAAGCGGGCCGGTGCCGGCGGCGGCCCGCTCTGCGGCACCACCCACATGCCGTTCGAGGGCGCATTCGGCGACGGCATGGACAGCCTCAAGATTATCGAGGAAATGCTCGGCAACCCGTCGAGCGGCGTCGACGCGCCTGCGGCCTTCATCATCGAGCCGGTGCAGGGCGAGGGCGGGCTCAACGCCGCGTCGCCCGAGTTCATGCGCGGCATCGCCAAGCTGGCCAAGGATCACGGCGCGCTCTTCATCGTCGATGACATTCAGGCAGGGTGCGGTCGCACCGGCACGTTCTTCAGCTTCGAGGAAATGGGCATCGAGCCCGATCTCATCCCGATGGCCAAGAGCTTTTCCGGCATGGGCCTGCCCTTCGCGGCCCTGCTGATCAAGCCCGAGCACGATATCTGGGGCCCGGCTGAGCATAACGGCACCTTCCGGGGCAACAACCACGCCTTTGTCACCGCGCGCGTGGCCTTGGAGAAGTTCTGGAAAGACGACAGCTTCCAGAAGGAAATCGCGACCAAGGCCGAGATGCTGCGCGAGACGCTGGAGCAGATCGCCGACGACATTCCCGGTGCGCGGCTCAAGGGCCGTGGCATGATGCGGGGCGTCGATGTCGGCAATGGCGATCTGGCGGGCGAGATTTGCGCGCGCGCCTTTGAAAAGGGTCTCATCATCGAGACCTCGGGCGCGCATGACGAGGTGGTCAAGGTTCTGGCCCCGCTCACCACGCCCGAGGCCACCTTTGCCAAGGGGCTGGACATTCTCACCGAGGCCGCCCGCGACGTGACGGCCACAACCAAATATGCAGCGGAGTAAACGGACATGATCGTCAGAGACTTCAACAAGATCATCGAAGAAGAGCGCAACCGGGTCGTCTCGGATGCGCAATGGTCAAGTGTGCGGATGCTGCTCGCGGATGACGGGATGGGGTTTTCGTTCCACATCACCTTTCTGGAGCCGGGATCGGAGCACACGTTCGAGTACAAGAACCACTTCGAGAGCGTCTACTGCATGCAGGGCAAAGGCTCGATCACCGATATCGCCACCGGCGAAACGCACGAGATCAAGCCGGGTGTCATGTATGCGCTCGATCAGCACGATCGCCACATCCTGCGCGCCGAGGAAGAGCTTGTGATGGCCTGCTGCTTCAACCCGCCGGTGACCGGCAAGGAAGTGCATCAGGCCGACGGCTCCTACGCGCTGGAAGACAGCTAACAAAGGCTCGGGGGTGCGCCCCCGGGAAGAGGGATATGACATTTCCAACCCACACCGTCGAGAAGATCGGCGGCACATCCATGAGCCGTGTCCGGGAACTCCTGGACACGCTCTTCATCGGCGACCGAGAGGGCGAGGCGCTCTATCACCGAGCCTTTGTCGTCTCGGCTTTCGGCGGGATCACCAACAAGCTGCTGGAGCACAAGAAATCCGGCACGCCGGGGGTCTATGGCCTGTTTGCCAATGACGACGACGATCACGGCTGGCTCGACGCGCTGACCACGGTCGGCGCCGCGATGCGCGAGGCGCATGGCGAGATCCTCGAACATCCCGGTGATCGCAGCATGGCCGATGAATTCGTCCGCGAGCGCATCGAGGGCGCGCGCTCGTGCCTGTTCGACCTGCAACGCCTGTGTTCCTATGGGCATTTCCGCCTCAGCGATCACATGCTGGTCATCCGCGAACTGCTCTCGGGGCTGGGCGAGGCGCATTCCGCCTTCGTCACCACGCTGCTGTTGCAGCGCGCGGGCGTCAACGCCCGCTTCATCGACCTCAGCGGCTGGCGCGACGAGACCGAGCACACCCTCTCGGAGCGTATCGCACAAGGCTTGGGCGACGTGGATATCGCCACCGAGATGCCCATCATTACCGGCTATGCGCAATGCACCGAAGGATTGATGCGCGAATTCGATCGCGGCTATTCCGAGGTGACCTTCGCCCGCATCGCGGCCTATACGGGCGCGGCAGAGGCGATCATCCACAAGGAATTCCACCTCTCCTCGGCCGATCCCAACCTTGTCGGTGAGGATGCTGTTCGCAAGCTGGGGCACACCAATTACGACGTCGCCGATCAGCTCTCGAATCTGGGGATGGAGGCGATCCATCCCAAGGCGGCCAAGACCCTGCGTCAGGCCGAGGTGCCGCTGCGCGTCACCAACGCCTTCGACCCCGGCGACCCCGGCACGCTCATCGACGACCAGCCGGCGGATACATCGAGCGTCGAAATCGTGACCGGCCTCAAGGTCGTGGCGCTGGAGCTGTTCGAGCAGGACATGGTCGGCGTCAAGGGCTATGACGCGGCCATTCTCGAGGCGCTCAAGCGGCACAATGTCTGGATCGTCTCCAAGACCTCGAACGCCAACACGATCACGCATTACGTGCATGCCTCGCTCAAGGTGGTGCGCCGCGTGGCGCGCGATCTCGAAGAGCAGTTCACATCGGCCACGGTTTCGGCCCGCACCCTGTCGCTCGTGTCACCCATCGGCCGCGACCTGAGCGGGCTCAAGGTGCTCAGCCGGGGCCTCTCGGCGCTGGAGGAGGCAGGCATCGAGGTGATCGCCGCGCATCAGACACCGCGCGGCGTGGATGTGCAGTTCGTGCTCTCTTCGTCGGATCTGGAGCCGGGCATCACCGCGCTGCACCGCGCGCTGATCGAAGGCACGGTGGCGCAGGTCCCTAAGAAGGCCGCCTGAACGCGGCCTTCCCAACCCACGCAAGACTGACCCAATTTGAAACGAATGCGCGGCACTCTCGGTTTGGAGAGGCCGCGCTTTTTGTGTAGGGTCAACGCGTCAGGGCCAGGATGGCCGAGACCCAGTCAGTTACACGTGTGGTGCGTAGGGAGCACGTGGGGTAACGGAGGGTGTCGGCCAAGCGGCTGGCATCCTCCGTTCGGGTTTTGGAGGGGGATTTTGGCCTTGAGCGGACGTTGCCATGAGCCGCGCATCGCCGTGCCGCGGTGTGGCGATCCTACGCTAGTTTGGCAGTGCTTTATGCCAGCCAAGCCCGGAAAACATCTGAGCGCAGAGTAGGTTGCAGCCAAATCGCCGCGCCGGGGGGCGGCGTCATGCCGAAGGCATGCCTCTGGCATGACAATGCGCGGCGGCCTTCGGCCTTGATTCCGCGCAGGGTGCTTCAATCGGATGTCCGCCTCAGGCCAATCGCGCTGCAACACAACGACGCCCCCTACCCCGTCAGCCCAGCCATGTCACAGATGGTCCCCCATTCCTCCGCCGTCACCGGCTGCACCGAGAGGCGCGAGTTGCGCACCAGCACCATCTCCGACAGGCGCGGATCGGCCTTGATCATCTCCAGCGTAACAGGCACCCGCGCCGACTCCAGCGCCTTGATGTCCACACACTCCCATCGCGGATCATCGGTGGTGCTGTCGGGATGCGCCTCCGCGATCACCTCGACCGTGCCCACAACCGCCTTTTCCTTTTGCGAATGGTAAAAGAACCCGCGATCCCCCACCGCCATCTCGCGCATGAAATTGCGCGCCTGATAGTTGCGCACGCCGTCCCATTCCTCGCCCGCGTCCCCACGGGCCACCTGATCGGACCAGCCCCAGACCGACGGTTCGGACTTGAACAGCCAGTACCGCATCAGATCACTTTCTTCCACGGGATCAACTCGACCCCCGAAAACAGTTCGGCCTTGGCATAGGGATCGTTATTGGCCCACTCCTGCGCCGCCTCCATATCCTCGACATCGAGGATCACCAGCGAGCCGACCATCTCACCCTCGTGATTCAAAAGCGGCCCGGCCTGGCTGACGACGCCGGTCTCCTTGAGATAGGCGATATGGGCGTCGCGGTTGTCGAGACGGGTTTGCAGGGCACCGGGGTGGTCGCGGGCAATCAGGGCAATCAGCATCATTCTTCCTTCAATGGGCGTGAGAGCAGCATATCCATCGCCTCGCTGACGCGCAATTCGCCCTTGACAAGCGCGGTGATGGCATGGGTGACCGGCATGTCGAGGTCAAGTGCGCGGGCACGGGCCAGCACGGCGCGCGCGGTCGCGGCACCCTCGACGGTGACACCTCCATCGAACGCCTCATTGCGCCCGAGGCTTTGGCCGTAGCGATAGTTGCGCGACTGCGGACTGGTGCAGGTCAGCGCCAGATCGCCAAGGCCGGACAGCCCCGCCAAGGTGTCAGGCTGCGCGCCCAGCGCATGGGCCAACCGGTTCATCTCGGCAAACCCCCGGGTCATCAGCGCGGCGCGGGCGCTTTCACCCAGCCCCGCGCCCATCACCGTGCCGCAGCCGATGGCGATCACGTTCTTGAGCGCACCGCCCAGTTCCGCACCGATGGTGTCGGTGGTGCGATAAAGGCGCAGGGTGGGCGTGGTGAGGCTGGATTGCAGCCGCTTGCCCACCACCCTCTCGGCACAGGCCAACGTCAGCGCGGTCGGCAGGCCCAGAGCGATATCGCGCGCGAAACTGGGGCCGGTGAGGATCGCCGGGCTGGCCTCCGCACAGTGCTGCGCGATCAGGCCGGTGGGGCCAAGGCCGGTCGCAAGGTCCATCCCCTTGCAGCAGGCGACGAGGGCGCGGTGCCCGAGTGCCGCGTGATGCGCCGTCAGAAACCCGCCCAGCGTCTGCATCGGCATGGCCAGCAGACAGGGGGCGTCACCCGCCGGCACATCGCCCGAGATCACGGTGACACCTTCAGGCAGCGGAATGTCGGGCAGCCGACGCGCGTTGACGCGGCGTGCCTGCATTTCGGCGGCGTGATCGGCATCGCGCGCCCAGAGCGTGACCGGCCCGTTTTGCGCCAGCGTCACCGCCAGCGCCGTGCCGAACGCACCCGCGCCGCAAATCAGCGTCATGCCTTGGCCCCCTTCTTGCCACTGCCCAGCATCGCCGGGCTGGCATTGTCCAGCGGCCAGCGCGGTCGCGCCGCAAGCGTCATGTCGTCGCGATGGCCTTGGGCGTAAAGTTCGGCCCCCGCATAGGCGATCATCGCCGCGTTGTCCGTGCACAATTCAAGCGGCGGCGCAAGAAACCGCGCCCCCGCCTCTGCCGCCACGTCCTTGAGCGCCGCTCGGATAGGGCCATTGGCCGCCACCCCCCCCGCAACGGCGATCAGCGGCGCGGCAGGGGCCTCCGCCATGTAAAGCGACAGCGCGCGCCGCGTCTTTTCGGCCAGAACGTCGCAGACCGCCGCCTGAAACCCGGCACAAAGATCAGCGCGGTCCTGCCGCGTCAGCCCGGATTTCTCGGCCACAATCTGGTCGCGGGCGCGCAGCAGCGCGGTTTTCAGCCCGGAAAACGACATGTCGCACCCCGCCCGGTCCAGCAGCGGACGAGGAAAGCGCAGGCGGCTGGCGTCGCCCGTTGCCGCCTCCCGCTCCACGCTCGGCCCGCCCGGTTGCGACAGCCCAAGCAGACGCGCGGTCTTGTCGAACGCCTCGCCCGGCGCGTCGTCAATGGTGCCGCCAAGCCGGGTGAAATCATCCGGCCCGCGCACGATCAGGAACTGGCAATGCCCGCCCGATACCAGCAGCATGAGATACGGATAGGCCACCCGGTCGGTCAGTCGCGGCGTCAGCGCATGCCCGGCCAGATGATTGACCCCGATCAGCGGCAGGCCCGCCCCGGCAGCGATCCCCTTCGCGCACATCACCCCGGCGATCACCCCACCAATCAGGCCGGGCCCGGCGGTCACGGCGACGGCATCGACATCGGCCAGACCCAGCCCCGCCTGCCCCAGCGCCTCGCGCACGCAGATATCGAGCTTTTCGGCATGCGCCCGCGCCGCGATCTCCGGCACCACCCCGCCATAATCGGCATGCAGCATGGCCTGCCCGTGCACGACCGAGGCAAGGATCTCGGGGGCCCCATCAGCGGAGATACGCACAAGCGCGGCTGCGGTGTCGTCACAGCTACTCTCGAGTCCAAGGAAGATCAGCGGCTTGCTCATCGCGCCCATGCGTTGCGTGACAGGTGCAAGGCAGGTAACACCGAATGAGGCAGGCAACAACTCTGGATGATCCATGCCCGTGACGATCCTCATCACCCGGCCCGAGCCGGAGGCGGGCCGCTTTGCCGCGCGGCTGCGTGAGGTGTGCGGGCCCGGGGTTGCGGTGCTCTGCGCGCCGGTGATGCGGATAGTGACAGAGGGGCAATTGCCGCCGCTCTCGGGCCAAGAGGTCCTGATCTTCACCTCTCGGCATGGCGTGGCCGGGTTCTGCCAGCTGACCGCACGGCGCGATTTCACCTGCTACTGCGTGGGCGAGGCCACGGCAGAGGCCGCGCGCGGAGAGGGCCTGACGCCGATCGCCTGCGGCGGCGATGCCGAGGCGCTGCTCGACCGGATTGCGCAGGACGCGGCCACCGGCCCGTTCCTGCACCTGCGCGGCGCGCATGTGGCCGCCGATATCACCGGCGCGTTGCAGGCGGCCGGACATGGGGCGCAAGAGACCGTGGTCTACGATCAGCAAGCGCAGGACATGGGCGAGGCCGCGCGCCGCGTTCTCGCCGGGGAGGGGCCGGTGATCCTTCCCCTGATGTCACCGCGCAGCGCGCGGCTAGTATTCAGCCAGGCGGGTCACATCCATGCGCCCCTCTTCGTCGCGGCGATCAGCCGCAAGGCGGCAGAGGCGGTGCCGGAGGCAGCCGCGCAGAAACTGAGCATTGCGCAGCGCCCCGATGCAGACGCCATGGCCCATGCGGTGCACGATCTGGTGAAAAAGGCCAAGCGGCTTGAGGGTGGAAAACGGGCGCAGTAAGGTCAGCTTGACAGCTTGACGTGATAAGATTCGAAAAGGTGGCGGGACGTGGCAAGAAAAAAGACTTCAAAGACGGACCAGACCGAGGCGCAGGACACGGTCGCCCAGGGCGCGCCCGCACCGGAGACCGAGGTGCCACCCACCGAAAAACCGTCGAGCGATGCCCCGAAGGCGACCTCCGTAACCGAAGCGCCCGAGCAATCGGCAGACCTTGAGACAACGGCGCAGGACGCCACCACGGACCAGCCAGAGCCTGCCGAGAGCACGGCCGAAACGGATGGCACGCCAGAGGACACCCCCCAAGAGGCGGAAACCGACGACGAGATCGCGGCCCGCCCCGAAGACGATGACCCGATGGCAGAGGTCGCGACCGTGGCCGAGGCCGAAGAGGCGCAGGCCGCTCAGCAGACCGAAGAGGCCGAGACACCTGCCCCGGCGGCCCCGGTGACGAAAACCGAACAGGTCACGATCCGGCAGGGCGGGTTCTGGTCGATGCTCCTTGGCGGGGTGGTCGCTGCGGGCATCGGCGTGATCGCCGCGCCCTATGTCCTGCCCGACCACCCACTTAGACCGGCTGAGGACAGCGTTGATACGACCGCGTTGCAGGACCGGATCACGGCGCAGGAAACCGCGCTGGACGATTTGCAGTCCACGGTCGAGGCGATCCCCACCGCCCCCGATCTCAGCGACGACGTCAGCGGGCTGCGCGACACGCTGGCCGACCTCGCCGGGCAGATGAGCGACCTTGAAACCCGGCTCTCCACGCTCGAGGATCGCCCGGCCCCCACAACCGGCGGCAGCGATGTCTCCGCGTCTCAGGTCGAAGAACTGAGCGCGGCACTGGACACCCAGCGCGCGGCGCTGGAGTCCCAGCGTGCCGAGATCGACGCCCTCAAGGGCGAGGCCGCCGCACAGGAGGAAGCCGCACGCGACAGCGCGCGCGCCACCCTGCAGCGCGCCGCACTGACCCGGGTGATGACAGCGCTCGACACCGGTGATGATTTTACCGCAGCACTCGCAGACCTGCGCGAAACCGGGGCCGATGTGCCCGCCGCGCTGGCGGAGGCGGCCGAGGGCGGCGTGCCGACGCAAAGCGCGTTGACCGAGAGGTTCCCCGAGGCCGCGCGCGCCGCGCTCGCGACCGTGCGCCGCGCCGATGGCGGGACCGCATCCGGCGTCGGCGGCTTCTTCAAGAGCCAGCTTGGCATCCGTTCGCTGGAGCCGCGCGAGGGCGATGACCCGGACGCGGTGCTGTCCCGCGCCGAGGCGGCGGTTCGCGACGGACGTCTGGGCGATGCGCTGGCCGAAATAGAGACCTTGCCCGAGGGCGCGCGCGCCACGCTGAGCGATTGGGCCGCCGAGGCCGGGCGCCGCAGCGCGGCCCTGTCAGCCGCCAATGCGCTGGCCGACACGTTGAATTGAGTTAGAAAAGGCGATCCATATGCTCTGGTCGATTATCAAGATAGCCGTTTTCATCGCCCTGGTGGGTGGCATCACCTTGGGTGCAAGCCACCTGCTGGAGCTTGAAGGCGGTGTGCGCATCGTCATGGCCGGGGTCGAGATCAACCTGACTCCGATCAAGGCGGTGATCGCGCTCGTGGTGCTGGTGGTCGTGATCTGGGCACTGATGAAACTGGCGACGATGCTGGTCGCGGTGCTGCACTTCATCAACGGGGATGAGACCGCGCTCTCTCGCTATTTCGACCGCAACCGGCAGGAAAAGGGATATCGCGCGCTGAGCGAGGGGATTCTGGCGCTGGCCTCGGGCGAGGGCGACGTGGCGATGGCCAAGGCCGCCAAGGCCGAAGGCTATCTGCGCAAGCCCGCACTGACCGATCTGATCACCGCGCAGGCCGCCGAAATGGCCGGTGACACGGCCAAGGCCGAGACCGTCTACAAGCGGCTGCTGACCAATGAGAAAACCCGCTTTGTCGGGGTGCGCGGCATCCTGCGCAAACGGCTCGAAGAGGGCGATACCGAAACGGCGATGAAACTGGCGCAGACCGCCTTTGCCCTCAAGCCGCGCCATGCCGAGGTGCAGGACACGCTGTTGCAATTGCAGGCCGGATCGGGCGACTGGAAAGGCGCGCGCGCCACGCTCAATGCCAAGCTGAAATACGGCAATCTGCCGCGTGACGTCCATAAACGCCGCGACGCGGTGCTGGCCCTCTCGGAGGCCCGCGACGTGCTCGACGAGGGCAAGAGCATCGAGGCCCGCGAGGCGGCAATCGAGGCCAACAAGCTCTCACCCGACCTGATCCCGGCGGCGGTTCTGGCGGCGCGCGGCTATGTCGAGCAAGGCAAGAAACGCAACGCCGTGCGGGTGATCAACAAGGCATGGCTGGTGCGCCCGCATCCTGACCTTGCCGCCGCCTTCGCCGCCATCGAACCCGAGGAGAGCCCGGCACAGCGGCTCAAGCGGTTCGGCAAGCTCTTGAAGGTCCATCCCGACAACCGCGAAACCCGGCTGCTCGAGGCGGAACTGAACCTCGCCGCCGAGGATTTCCCGGCGGCCCGCCGCGC
>Ga0209925_1001721_pt1 | contig 10887 bp, 10 predicted proteins | sample SalPonR2_A_D1_MG_FD_185702 | JGI IMG/M metagenome (GOLD analysis project Ga0209925, IMG submission 185702) | Salt pond soil microbial communities from South San Francisco under conditions of wetland restoration - Salt Pond MetaG R2_A_D1_MG... ...
GGCTGTCTTGATGTTCGGCCTCATCTTCATGTGGACGCCGCCGCATTTCTGGGCGTTGGCACTCTTCATGAAGGCCGACTACCACGAGGCCAAGGTGCCGATGCTGACGGTGACCCATGGCCGGGCCGAGACGCGGCGGCAGATCTGGATCTACTCGCTGCTGCTGGCACCGGTGGCGCTGGGCCTCGGCCTGACCTCCATCGGGGGGCCGGTCTATCTGGCGGCCGCTGTCGTGCTGAACGCGATCTTCCTCATTCGTGCCTTTGCCGTTTGGCGCCGCGACGAGGCGACGTCCGAGGCCGACGGTTTCGCGGCCGAAAAGCGTCTCTTCCGCTTCTCGCTGAGCTACCTTTTCCTTCACTTCGGCGCGCTTCTTGCCGATGCTGCATTGCGCCTGACAGGCGTCCTGGGGGTCTGAGACCATGCCGATCACGCAAACCCATGAATTGCACACGCGCCGTTTCGGCCGGAACCTCGGTGTCGCGCTGTGTCTGGTGGCCTTCGCCGCCATCGTCTTCGGAATGACAATCGCCAAGATCCGCGAAGGCGCGTCGATGGAGGCCTATGACCACCAGCCGCGCGTGTCGATCACGCCACCCGTTTCAAACGGTTCGGAGGATGGGCAGTGACCCTGAACCAGAACCAGAGGGTCGTCACGCGGCTCATCGGCGTCATCGTTTTCATGGGGGCGCTCGCTTGGGCTGCGGTGCCGCTCTACGACTGGTTCTGCCGGGTCACGGGCTTCGGCGGCACGACGCAGGTCGCCAGCGCGGAAAGCGAGACCGTGTTGGATCAGACCATCCGCGTGCGCTTCGACGCGAGCCGCGCACGCGACATGCCGTGGGAGTTCCGCGCCGTGGAGCCGCATATGGACGTGCGCATCGGTGAGACCGGGCTTGCCTTCTACGAGGCGCACAACCCGACCGACCGCCCCATCGCCGGCACGGCAAGCTTCAACGTGGCCCCTTTCGAGACGGGCCCGTATTTCGTCAAGATCGCCTGTTTCTGCTTCGAGCTTCAGGTCCTCCAGCCCGGCGAGACCGTGCTGATGCCCGTGACCTTCTTCGTCGACCCCGAGATCGTGGATGATCCCGAGACGGTCGGCATCCCCGCCATCACCCTGTCCTACACGTTCCACGTCACGGACATGCCCGAAGATTACGCCGCGCTCGAGGTGACCGAGCCTGCGGCGGCGAACTGACGACCCACCGGGAGGACCGCACCCATGGCCCACGCCAAACACGACTATCACATCCTGCCGCCCTCGATCTGGCCATTCATGGCGGCCGGCGGCGCCTTCGCCATGCTCTTCGGGGCGGTGAACTGGATGCACGGCTCCGGGCCGTGGCTGTTCCTCATCGGCTTTGCCGCGGTACTCTACGTCATGTACGGCTGGTGGGCCGACGTGGTGTCCGAAAGCCAGCAGGGCGACCACACCCCGGTGGTGCGGCTGGGCCTGAAATACGGGTTCATCATGTTCATCATGTCCGAGGTCATGTTCTTCGCGGCGTGGTTCTGGGCGTTCTTCAAGCACGCCATCTACCCGATGAACACCTACGAGGCCTCGACCTACGTGCCGCCCGAGATCTACGCGGTCGATCCCTTTCATCTGCCGCTGATCAACACCCTGGTGCTGCTTCTTTCTGGCTGCGCCGTGACCTGGTCCCACCATGCGCTCGTCCATGGCGGCCCGCGCAAGGATGTGGCCAACGGCCTGATCCTCGGCGTCGTGCTGGGCCTCATCTTCACCGGTCTGCAGGCCTTCGAGTATTGGGAGCTGATCGCCCATTACGACTGGACTTTCGGCGGCGACAAGTTCTTCTCGACCTTCTTCCTTGCCACCGGATTCCACGGTCTGCACGTGATCATCGGAACCATCTTCCTCTTCATCTGCTGGCTGCGGGTGCTGAAGGGCCATTTCACCCCCGAGAAACATATCGGGTTCGAGGCTGCGGCCTGGTACTGGCACTTCGTCGACGTGGTCTGGCTGTTCCTCTTCGCAGCGGTCTATATATGGGGTCAGGCGGTGGTGATCTCCTGACCGGAGCCGGGGGCTCTGCCCCCCGCGCGTTCCGCGCTCCCCCCGGCGGTATTTCCGGAAAGATGAAGGGGCCGGACAGGGGCCCCGCCGACGCGAAACGAAAGGCCCGCCGCGAGGTGGGCCTTCTTCTTGGAGGTGACATGGTCCGACGCATTATCTGGCCGCTGATCTTCGGGCTTGGCGGTGTGGCGATCCTGATGTCGCTGGGCATCTGGCAGGTGCAGCGCCTCGCCTGGAAAGAAGGTATTCTGGCCGACATCGAGGCGCGCATCGCCGCGGCGCCCGAGACGCTGCCCGAGGTGCCGGATCCCGTTGCGCATCGCTACATGCCGGTCGTGGCCGAAGGTGTCCTCGGAGACGATTACGTGCGCGTTCTGGTCAGCCAGCGGGGGCAGGGCGCGCAATACCGCGTGATCTCGCCCTTCGAGACAGGCGACCGTCGGATCATGGTCGATCGCGGCGTCATGCCGACGGAGGGCACGCCGCCCGAGCACTCGGGCGAGGTGGTGGTCACGGGCAATCTGCACTGGCCCGACGAGGTGGACGGGTTCACGCCTGTGCCGGACGTGGCGCGCAACATCTGGTACGCCCGCGACGTCGACGCGCTGGCCGACCGCCTCGGCGCGCTGCCCATCCTCCTGATCGCCAGCGACATGTCGGTTTCGGACGCGCCCGTGACACCCCTTCCGGCCGACACCGGCGGAATACCGAACGATCACCTGAACTACGCGGTCACATGGTTTTCGCTGGCCGCGCTCTGGATGGGGATGACACTCTTTCTTCTGTGGCGTATCAGGCGGAAACCGTGACTGAGAGAGGCGCCATGCGCTACGTCTCCACCCGGGGCCAGGCCCCCGAACTGACATTCGAAGAGGCGATGCTGACGGGCCTTGCGCGCGACGGCGGTCTCTACGTTCCGGCCGAGGTGCCGCGGATGAGCGCGGGCGACATCGCGGCGCTTGCGGGGCTACCTTACGAAGAGGTGGCGTTCCGCGTGATGCGGCCCTTCATCGGCGACGCCTTCACCGATGACGAATTCGCCGAGCTGATCGCGCGGGCCTATGCCGGCTTCGGCCATGACGCGCGCGCGCCGCTGAAGCAGCTGCAGCCGAACCACTTCCTGCTGGAGCTGTTCCACGGGCCGACGCTGGCGTTCAAGGATTTCGCCATGCAGCTGATCGGACAGATGTTCGAGGCGTCGCTCGCGCGCCGTGGCGAACGCGTGACCATCGTGGGTGCCACCAGCGGCGACACCGGGTCGGCGGCGATGGAGGCCTTTCGCGGCCTCGACGCCGTCTCGGTCTTCATCCTCTTCCCCCACGGTCGGGTCTCCGAGGTGCAGCGCCGGCAGATGACCACCGTGACCGAGGACAATGCCCATGCCCTCGCGCTTTCCGGCAATTTCGACGATTGCCAGGCCCGCGTGAAGGACATGTTCAATGATTTCGCCTTTCGCGACCGGGTGCGGCTGGCCGGCGTGAACTCGATCAACTGGGCGCGGGTTCTGGCGCAGGTCGTCTATTACTTTACCGCCGCCGTCAGCCTCGGCGCGCCGCATCGCCCGGTCAGCTTCTGCGTGCCCACCGGCAATTTCGGCGACATCTTCGCGGGTCACATCGCCAAGCGCATGGGCCTGCAGATCGACAAGCTGATCGTCGCCACCAACCAGAACGACATCCTGCATCGCGCGCTCAGCTCGGGCGATTACGTGCCGGACGGCGTGACGCCCACGATCAGCCCGTCGATGGACATCCAGGTCTCCTCCAATTTCGAGCGTGCGCTGTTTGACGCCTATGGCCGGGACGGTCGTGCGGTCGCGCAATTGATGGACGAGCTGAAGGCGGGCGGCTTCCATATCAGCCAGGGCGCGCTGGAATCCCTGCGTGCCGATTTCGCCTCGGGCCGCGCCTCGGAGGACGAGACCGGCGCGATGATCGCGCGGGCCCGTTCCGAGATGGGGGAGCTTCTGTGCCCCCACTCCGCCGTCGGCGTGCAGGTGGCGCAGGCCTTCACCGGGACGACGCCGCTGGTGACGCTTGCCACCGCGCATCCCGCTAAGTTCCCCGATGCGGTCGAGGCGGCCACGGGTATTCGCCCCGCGCTGCCGCCGCGCATGGCCGACCTGATGGACCGGCCCGAGCGCGTGACGCGCGTCGACAACGACCTCGCCGCGATCGAGGCCCTGATCGAAGAGGATGTCTTCGCGTGAGTGTCGAGCTTCATACCCTGTCGAACGGCCTGCGGATCGTGGTCGAACCGATGCCGGGGCTGCAATCGGCCGCGATCGGCCTCTGGGTCAGTGCCGGCGGCCGCCACGAGCGCGCCGAACAGAACGGCATCGCCCATTTCCTCGAGCATATGGCCTTCAAGGGCACAGCGCGGCGGAGTGCCTTGCAGATCGCCGAGGAAATCGAGGATGTGGGCGGCTATATCAACGCCTATACCTCGCGCGAGGTCACGGCCTATTACGCCCGCGTCCTGAAGGAGGACGTGCCGCTGGCCGTGGACCTGATCGCCGATATCGTGCTCAACCCCGCCTTCGACCCGACCGAGATCGAGGTCGAACGCGGCGTCATCCTGCAGGAGATCGGACAGGCTGCCGACACGCCCGACGACATCATCTTCGACTGGCTGCAGGAAGAGGCGTTTCCCGAGCAGCCGCTGGGCCGGACCATCCTTGGCCCCGCCGAGCGCGTGCGCGGCTTCGCACGCGGCGATTTCGACAGGTTCGTGGCCGAGCATTACGGACCGGGCGAGTTGATCCTGTCGGCGGCCGGCGGCGTCGATCCGGCCGAGATCCTGCGTCTGGCCGAGGCCGCCTTCGGCCACCTAAAGGCCAGTCCCCCGGCCGAGGCCGAGCCGGGCAGTTTCGCGGGCGGCGAGAGACGCGTGATCAAGGACCTCGAACAGGCCCATTTCACCCTCGCGCTCGAGGCACCGGGCTATCGGTCCGACGATATCCATACGGCGCAGATTTATGCAACGGCACTGGGTGGCGGCATGTCCTCGCGGCTGTTCCAGGAAATCCGGGAACGGCGCGGCCTGTGTTACACGATCTTCGCGCAGGTCGGTGCCTTTGACGACACCGGCATGTTGACGATCTACGCGGGAACGTCGGGCGAGCAGATCGGCGGCCTCGTGGAACTGACGCTTGAAGAGCTGCGCCGCTCCGCCGAAGACATGAGTGCGGCCGAGCTTGAGCGCGCGCGCGCCCAGATGAAGGCGGGGTTGCTGATGGGGCTCGAGAGCCCCTCGGCCCGGGCCGAGCGGAACGCCCGCCTTGTGGCGATCTGGGACCGGGTGCCGCCGCTGGAGGAGACCATCGCCCGCATCGACGCGGTCAACCTGCAGGGCCTGCGCGCCCATGCCGGCGGTCTTGTCGCCTCGGGTCAGGCTGCCATGGCGCTTTACGGTCCCGTGGCCGGCGCGCCGGACCTCGTCCGCGTGAGGGAGCGTCTGGCCGCCTGATGCTCAGCCGAAAGCGGCACCTCCGGATCGACACCGACCGGCTTACGCTGCGCCTGCCACGGCATGCCGATTTTCGCTCCTGGTCCGCCCTGCGCAGCGCAAGCCGGGATTTCCTCGCCCCGTGGGAGCCGGCATGGGCCAGCGATCACCTCAGTCGCAAGGCCTTCACCAACCGCGTCTACTGGGCGCATCGGGCCATCTCGCAGGGGTCGGCCGTGCCGCTGTTCATCCACCTGCGCGAGGGCGAGGTTCTGCTGGGAGCCATCACGCTCGACAATATCCGGCGTGGCCCGGCGCAGGCCGGCACGCTTGGCTACTGGATCGGCGAGAGCCACGCACGGCACGGCTACATGCGCGAGACCATCGAGGCGGTGGTGCATTACGCCTTCCGCAGCCTCGATCTCAGCCGGATCGAGGCGGCCTGCCTGCCCGAGAACGCCGCTTCGCGCGGGGTGCTTGAGAAGAGTGGGTTCAAGTATGAAGGCGTGGCGCAGAGCTATCTGCAGATCAACGGACGCTGGCGCAATCATGTGCTCTACGCCAATCTGCGATCCGACCGGCGCGGGCGCACGGATGTGGGTTAGGGCACGCAGGCGCTGCGGGCAGGCCGGACAAGCCGGCTTTTCCGTGCCGGAAATCTCGAGATTTCCTTTTCGTTTTCCTCGCGGAAAACGGCGCCTATCATATCACCCATGACTGACATTCTGAACGCGCTACTCGCCGCCGGACTGCCCGAGGCCGCCCTGCGCCCGCCCGAGCCGCAATACCTCGAGGAACCCCGTGGCCGCTGGCATGGCCGCGCCGCGGCCGTGGTCGCGCCTTCGGATACCGAGGGCGTGGCCTCCGTCATCCGGGCTTGTGCCGCGACACGCACCCCCGTGATCCCGTTCGGCGGCGGCACCGGGCTTGTGGGCGGGCAGCTCTCGGGCGAAGGACTGGCCCCTGTGATCTTGTCGCTGGAGCGTATGCGGGCCATCCGCGCGCTCGATGCGTTGGCCGGCACCATGACGGTCGAGGCCGGCGCGATCCTTGCAGACATCCACGGCGCGGCGGAGGAGGAGGGGCTGATCTTCCCGCTCATGCTCGCCTCGCAGGGCTCCGCACGGCTGGGCGGGCTTCTGGCGACGAACGCGGGCGGGGTGAACGTGCTGCGCTACGGCAATGCGCGCGATCTCTGCCTCGGGATCGAGGCGGTCCTGCCCGACGGCAGCGTGATGCGCACGCTCTCGGGGCTTCGCAAGAACAACATGGGCTATGACCTGCGCCACCTGCTGATCGGGGCGGAGGGCACGCTGGGTGTCATCACCGCCGCGACGCTGCGGCTTTTCCCCAAACCGGCCGCCACCGGTGCCGCGCTGATGGTCGTGCCCGATCCCGACGCGGCGCTGGGTCTTCTGGGGCTGGCGCAGGCCCGCGTGGGCGCGGGGCTCTCGGCGTTCGAGATCATGCATCGCATGGGTCTCGATTTCCTGCGCGAGGTGGGGCCGGAGGTGCGCCACCCCTTCGCCGAGCCCCCGGACTGGACGTGCCTTATCGATCTGGGTCTCGGGGAGGGCGATAGCCCGGATGCCGCGCTAGAGGCACTCTTCGAAAGCGCGCTGCATGCGGGTTTCGTCACGGACGGCCTGATCGCGCAATCCGAGGCGCAGCGGGCGGAGTTCTGGACCCTGCGCGAGACCATTCCGCTGGCCAATCGACGGATCGGGGCGATCTCGTCCCATGACATCTCGGTTCCGGTGGCCGCGGTCCCGACCTTCATCGCCAAGGCGCCCGGTCGACTGGCGCGGATCGGGGCCTACCGAATCAACTGCTTCGGCCATCTGGGCGACGGCAATCTGCATTACAACGTCTTCCCCCGGCCCGGCCGGTCGCGTGCCGATCACGAGGCCGAGCGTCCCATGATCAAGCGGGCGATCCATGACCTTGTGCATGAGATGGGCGGCTCGATTTCCGCAGAGCACGGGATCGGGCGGCTGAAGGTCGACGACCTCGAACGTTACGGCGATCCGGCGAAACTGGCGGCGATGCGGGCGATCAAGGCGGCGCTGGACCCGTTGGGCATCATGAACCCGGGCGCGGTTCTGCGCGCCTAACCCAGCAGGCGCTCCACCAGACCGCTTTCGGGGTCGGCCAGTGCCTCGACAATGGAAAAGTGATTTTCCCCCGCGAAATAGGCGTCCGAAACGTCACCGCCCGCGCGGCCCCATGCCTCGGCCAGAAGCCGGGTCTGGCGCATGAGTTCGGGCCGTTCGGCCGCGCCCACCACGGCGTGGATCGAAAGCCCTGTGCGCGGCATGAGCAACGCTGGGCTCTCAGCCTCCGCCTCGGCAGCGTCGAGCTTGAGTGCCTCGTTCATCGCCGAATGCATCAGGGGCCGCAGGTCATGGATGCCGCTGATGGACACCACCCGCTCGATCCGGGCCGCGACCGGCGCGGGCAGGGGGCTGTCTTCACCGGCCATGCGCGCCACCAGATGCCCGCCGGCCGAATGCCCGGCTATAAGGATCGGTCCGGGCACCTCCTCCGCCGCGGCGCAGATCGCAAAGGCGACCGACTTAGTGATCGCGGAGATGCGGACATCCGGCGCCTGCGGGTACCTCGGCATGGCCACGGCCCAGCCGCGCCGCCTCGGACCGGCGGCGAGATGGGAAAAGGCGGATTTGTCCATCCACTGCCAGTAGCCGCCATGCACGAAGACCACGAGGCCGCGTGCCTCCGTCTCGGGCAGGAAGAGGTCGAAGCGTTCTCGTGGCCCGCTGCCGTATTCCAAGTCGAGCCGCGCCTTGCCCTGCGCCTCCATCGCCGCGCGCCATGCCGCGGCCATCTCCGACCACAGGCCGGCCAGCGCATCGCTGCCGGGAACGTAGGAGGAATTGTCGAAGGCGTCGGTCCAGTCGACGGGTTCGGGCCGGTCGATCACGGCTCGCTGTCCATCATGAACATCGGCCCGCCGCGCCAGCGGGGGAAGCCGAAGCCGTTGATCATTGCCACGTCGATCGCCTCGGGCGAGGCGGCGATGCCCTCGGCCAGAAGCGCGGCACCTTCCTCCTGCATGACCGTCAGGATGCGGTGCATGATCTGCCCCGCGTCGAGGCTCTGCCGCGTGATCCCCTTGCGGGCGGATTCCGCCTCGATCAGGGCGGTCACCCATGGGTCTGGGGCCCCCGCCTGGTCCTGCGTGTAGTCGTACCAGCCGCGCCCGGTCTTGCGCCCCAGCCGGCCGATCTCGCAGATGCGGTCGGCGATCTCGATATAGCGCTCGGACGGATCGCGCGTGGCCGCCTGCCGCTTGCGCATGGCCCAGCCGATATCGAGCCCGGCGAGGTCGGCCATCTGGAAAACGCCCATGGGAAAGCCGAAATCCCGCATGGCCGCGTCGATGCGCTCGGGCAGGGCGCCGTCCTCCAGCATGCAATCGGCCTCGCGCCGGTAGCGCGCCATGATGCGGTTGCCGATGAACCCGTCGCAGACGCGCGCCGGCACCGTGATCTTGCGCAGCCGCTTGCCGAGCGCGAGCCCGGTGGCCAGCACGTCCGGCGCCGCCTCGCGCGTCACGATCAGTTCGAGAAGCTTCATCACGTGCGCCGGCGAGAAGAAGTGGAGACCGATCACACGGGAGGGGTCGCTCGTGCCCGCGGCGATCTCGTCGATATCAAGATAGGAGGTGTTGGAGGCGAAGATCGCATCCGGGCGGGCGACGGCGTCGAGTTCGGCGAAGACCGCCTTCTTGACGTCCATGTCCTCGAACACCGCCTCGACGATAAGATCGCAGTCCGAGAGTGGGCCGAAATCCATTACGACGATCAGCACGGCCTCGGCGGCCTGCCGTGCGTCGGGGCTCAGCAACCCGCGCCCGGCGCTGTCGTCGAGGATGCCGAGGACCCGTCCACGGGCAAGCGCTGCCCGCTTGTCGTCGCGTTCGACGATTGTCACGCCAAGCCCGGCCAGAAGGCAGGCGGCGGCGATGCCCGCGCCCATGGTGCCCCCGCCGAGCACACCGATTCTGTCAAGGCGTCGGGGAGATGCGCCCTCGGCTTCGTCGAGGCGCGACACCGACCGGTCGGCGAAGAAGACATGACGCAACGCGGCGGATTGCGCGCTGTCGCGGAGGGCGATGAAGGCTTCCCGTTCGGCGCGAAAGGCGGCCTCGGCATTGAGGGCGAGGCTGCGCTCCACCGCCTCGATCGCAGCGACGGGGGAGATCTGGCCCCGTGCCTTTTTGCGTATCCTCGCCTTCTGCGCTTCAAATCCCTCCGCGTCCGCGGGCGTACAGGCCGGCCTCTTCATCAGCGGCGCCGGGATACCGGCCTCGGCGGCCTCCAGCGCCAGCGCACGGGCCGCCTCGTGGAGGTCACCGGAGGCGAGTTGATCGACCAGACCCATATCCGCCGCGTCGCGGGCCGAGACCGGCTTGCCGCCCGCGATCATCGCCAGCGCCTTGTCCGCCGCGACCAGCCGGGGCAGCAACACCGTGCCCCCCGCGCCGGGGATGATCCCGAGGTTCACCTCGGGCAGGCCCAGCTTCGCGCCCGGTGCCGCGATCCGGTGCGAACATCCCAACGCAACCTCGAGACCGCCGCCCAACGCCACGCCCTCGATCGCCGCAACCCACGGCTTCGTCGCCGCGTCCAGCATGCGCACGACATCGGGCAGGGACGGGTCCTGCGGCGGCTGGCCGAATTCGCGGATGTCGGCGCCTGCGATGAAACTGCCGCCCGCTCCGCCCAGCACCGCACCACGGATCATGGGGTCGGCCTCGATCCGCGCGATGGCCTGGGCCAGCCCCTCGCGGATCGCGTGGTTCAGTGCATTGACCGGAGGGTTGGACAAGGTGACGATGGCGATCCCGCCCTCGGTCCGGACGCTGACCGCCGCTTGCGCCATCTCAGGTCCGCACACCGGCGAAGCGCGCCGCCCATCCCTCGCGGTCCTCGTCGGCGATCTTGGCGAAGAGAACATCCGGCACGGTGAAGGCGTGTCCGGGCGGCAGAGCGGCAAGCGCGGTCTCGGCGTTTTCGGGCCAGGCAAGCTCCACCCCCATCGCGTCCGTCATCGCGGAGGCGGCGTCGGGGATGAAGGGCGCCGACAACGCGGCGTAGAACGGGATGAGGTTCAGCGCGAAGCGGGTGATGGCGGCGGCGCGCGCCGGGTCCTCCTTGAACGCGGTCCAGGGCGCGGCGGATTGCAGGTACTCGTTGCCCGCCACCCAGATCGCGCGCAGCTCGGCCGCGGCTTTGCGGATCTCGATGGCGTCCATATGCGCCTCGTAACGGCGCAGGCGTGCCTCCAGATCCGCGATGAGCGCCGTTTCCTGCGGCCCGTATTCGCCGCCCTCGGGCACCACCTCTCCGAACTTGGAGCGGCAGAACTTCGTGATC
>Ga0209925_1001722_pt1 | contig 10885 bp, 17 predicted proteins | sample SalPonR2_A_D1_MG_FD_185702 | JGI IMG/M metagenome (GOLD analysis project Ga0209925, IMG submission 185702) | Salt pond soil microbial communities from South San Francisco under conditions of wetland restoration - Salt Pond MetaG R2_A_D1_MG... ...
AAAAAGGTCTGGCCATGACTATGTCCTCCCTCTCTGTCGTCATCTCCTCCTTGGCCCTCCGCTTCTACCAACGGCCCGACTTGGACAAAGTTGGCTCGATTTTTGCCCGGCATGGGCGAGAAAGACGGGAGAGGAGGGAAAGGACAGCCTCGCAGCTGCAGCCATTGGTGCTGGGGGAAGTGGAGCGGGAGGAAGACGAGGAAGAGGGCAGGAGGAGAGGAATGAGCCGAGGGCGTCTGGATTCAGGTAAGGATGCGGACTATCCTTTCTCGCAGGACTGTGTCTCAGTTGAGATTGTTTCGTGGGGTCTCAACGGGTGTCGGGACACTGCAAATTGTCATGTCGGGACGTTCTGGAGGGACTTGTTGAGCTTGCGTAAGGTCTGCCATACAGCACTGTCTTTCACGGCTGTGAATTCGCCCCTGCAAATAAGCCTTTGCTCAAATGCGACATATTTTAAATCATGACAGACGATTCTATGGGGTCTTCCATCTCGCTGGCGTCGGAGCGTGCTCGCTCTCACACCATGAACACAGTCACATCCCACCTATCAAGAGCTTCTCGGCTGTGGCAACGCATGCGAGGTTACATGCATTTGGACGGTGAACAAGGATTTGAGAGTGTTTGGGACAGGAACAGAGGAATGCTGGCATCTTTGTCGCCTCTGGGTGGGATTAGAGGGCCGGGAAGGGGGAACACAGGGAGAAGCATAGATATGGTGCGCCTGTCCCGAGAGTCCGATGGAGGACATCGCGAAACAGTATAAGGATTTAATTTTCGGGTAGAAGAGGGAAGAAATGTAGCAAATGTCATATACTCAAAGCATAAAACATGCCCCTTGCTGACAAAGATTTGAAATAAAAAATCGACTTGAACTTTGCCGGATTCGACCTTTAAGGACAGTTGTAGGATTGTCCTTTCTTCCCGTTGTTATGACAGTAAGCGAAACAAGCCGCGGACAGGACAGACTGGTGTTTTAAAAGCTTGTGGATGTACGTCGGGGGATCAGGCAGCATGTGTGACTGAGACCAGGTTCCTGACATTCGATCTGTAGGGCAGTTATTTTCGCCCAAATTTAAAAAATTGAAAGGAGTAACGGCCGTGCCGCTTCGTAGATCTTCCTGCCCAACGGAACAAAGGGTTCGCAAAATAGATCTTTCCTCTGACACTCCATTCTCTGGAGAGCCCTGTGCCATGTTAATGTAGCATATCATGGATAAATAGATGCTTAAAGTTGTAAACGTGGAGTGGAAGAGGTGCTTTCGAGGAGTGGTAGCCAGATAACTTTTACTTGACGCCTTTCATCGAATGTCGCATCGGATGGCGTCGCTAGTCGCTCAATCAAACCACTCGCGTTCCTGTGCCTATTTTAGAAAGATGTTGTTCTTGCAAGCATTCTACATGATGCCTCTCCCTATCTTGACTTTGCCATCTGTCCATAATGTCCTTAAAGTTTTACATTCATCGAGATCACTTATCTTTCTAAAACAGGGCAGCGGCTGAAGTACTTTCCAAGGCATCGACGGTATTTATGGATTATCTCTCAGGTTCACGTAAAGCAAGCGGTACAACTGGAGATGCGAACGACATCAATTCATCGGGACTGGTGTTTCGAGGGCGCACGCCGCGGACGCCGTCAAATCCGAATGGTTTTGACGCACAGGTTGATATTGAGACCCAACAACCGGGCATTGGAATGAGCAATAGTAGTAGCCACGGAGTGAGCCGCAACAGTGCAGGATCGGGTGCAAGCGCAGGTTTGCCGTACATGCAGCAGCATTCGATGCAGCACGGCTCAAGTTCCACCGCTGCTTCACAGGTACGCGCTTTGGCTAGGAAGGGAGGGATCCACGAGGAAGACTGGTTACCATTATCCGTCTGACATTCACCAACCCCTTTGATCGTAGGATCTGCTTGTCATTTACTTGTCATCTTTCCCCCCTTCCGTCATCCATTTGTTTTCCTGATCCATCGACATCCAATTGATCGGTCCTGTTCCTCCACACTGCATCCTTACAGTGGCAAACCAATACCCAAAATGAGCGTACAGTAGTCGCCCCGCCCCGTCGCGGTACTTCCCTGTCCTCTTCCGTTTCGACGTACGAAGACGACAAGAACAAGAAATTCCGATCCTCCTTCTCCTCCCCTGCCTCTGCCTCCCTATCCCAGGGCCAGAGCGCCTTTCGAAGCCTTTTCATCGGCGCCTGTCTCACCTGTGGTTTGCTGGGTATCCTCTCCACCGTAGGGTTCTTCAACCGAGGCAAGACGAACTCGTATGTCTACACCCGACCTCGATCCTCCTCTTACGCTTCTCCTGCCGTCCTTGATCCGGAGGATTTCGACGTCCCCCTCCCGCCCAAACGCGCCTTGCGGGGCTCGGTCCACAACCAGGTGGTCACCAGCGAAGGTAGTCGCATCGTCCAGTCGCACATCGACCACCACCATTCCCGCGTCATTTTGATCCCGTCCCACGAACCTTTCACGCGCCGCAATGTCCATCACTTTGCCCAGCATGGGGCGCGCTTGGGGACAAACACCCACCGGAACGAAACCGGGAATGCGCGGGCCATTCATGTGGACGACATGGAAGAGTTTGTAGAGGACCGGCGAGAGTACGTCCGGCACCCCAACGACGTGCTCCTCCGAGACGAAGACTTGCATGCCATGGAAGCCACAGCGCATTTCCCCTACCCTTTCATCACGAACGGAGACGTGCACAAAATCGAGGTCGCCCACGGCGTGGATGACCACCACGACGCCGACTCCCACGACTACTTCGGCTCCTCCATGGTCAACATGGGCTACAACCCCGCCACGAAACTGACCACCCTGGCGGTGGGCGCCCCGGGGGCCCTGGACACGAGCGGGGCCATTTATTTCATGGACGTGAACCGGGAGGGCGACGTGGAGAACTACTCCTACCTGACGCACGAGGACTTTGTGGAGACGGTGGGGGGAGGGACGGGGGGCTCGGTGTCCTTTGGGAAAGCGTGGGGCCCCAATTCGGCGCTGGGCTGGGCGCTGGAAAACGTGGGGGACTTGGACGGGGACGGGGTCAACGACTTGGCGGTGGGCGCGTTAGGATACCCGGCGGGGAACTCGAAGGGGGCCGTTTTCATCTTCTTTCTGACCGCCGAGCACGAGATCAAGAGCTACAAGGTGATCACCGAGGGTGTCGGGGGCTTCCCTCACCAATTGAACCAGCACTGGCGCTTCGGGTCCTCCCTCTCGCGCCTGGGAGACCTGGACGGCGACGGGGTGACGGAGCTGGCAGTAGGGGCGATGGGCATGGGAAAAGAGCGGGGCGGGGTCTTTGTCCTCTTTATGAACAAGGACGGGACGGTCAAAAACACGCATCTGATCGCGTCCTTGCGCGGTTGGGACCACAAGCTGGTCGTGCAGGATCAATTTGGCTCCGCCGTCCGGGGGATGGGCGACCTCGACGGGGACGGAGTGCCCGACATGGTCGTCTCGGGCGATGGCTTCCCCGCGGGCGAAAGCTACGGGGCAGTCTGGGTCCTCTTTTTGAACGTGGACGGCTCGGTCAAGTACTGGCGGCGCCTGGACGAATTCGACCCGCTGCTGGAGCCTGAAGCCCTGTTTGGAGCTTCCTTGGCATCCTTGGGGGATCTGGATGGGGACGGACGGCAGGAGCTCCTGATCGGCGCCCCAGGCCTGCATGAATTGAGGGGAGAAGCCTTCATTGTCTCCCTGGACAAGGAAGGCCGCGTGCGGCATTACAAGACCGTCACCGATTCCGACTCGGACCTGGAGGCGGTGATTTCTTCCAACGATGAATTTGGATGGTCGGTGACAAGTCTGGGCGACCTGGACGGGGACGGAGTGCCGGACCTCGCCGTAGCGGCAGAAACCTCGCCGGGGGAGACCAATCATCCCTCGCTCTACATGCTTTTCTTGGCAAAGCAGGACGAAGGGCCTGGGGCAGCGGGTGCCGCCCGGGCAATGGAGGAGAAGGGAGCGGCGGCACAGGAAACCAAACGTCGTTTGCGATGAGCACGTGGCATAGGAACGGCGCCTGGTGCCTGGCCCCAGGATTGAAGTGATGGATAAGGCGACACAAAAAAGGGACATGTGGGAGGATGAAGGGCTGGAGATGGATGCGGCCAGCGAAAAGAGATGGGGAAGAGAAAAGAGAGTGGCGAGGGACGGAGGCGTCGGGCAGAATGCGGCAGGATGGCCGGCATACATGTGCAGTGCTGACGGGACGGATACACCGATTGCGATGGGGTTGACGTGTGTTGTGACGTACTGTTGTTACTGAATGGTGGAGTCGTTGGGGATGTACGGTTCATGTCATAGTAGAAAACGTTTCTGATTTTCCTCTACAGCTCTGCATTGTGCAGTGGTATTGAAAGGGGTCATTCAAAAATCAACATAATAGTGGCAATGCTGGAGGCTTAAAAATATGATCGACAAGCAACAATAAGTGCTGAAATATCAGGAGCATTCGGTTTCATCCTTTTAGGGCGGCATACATGCATTCTTTACTGATACCCTGAGCTCTCTGTCGGGTATTCTTGAGTTTCTTTCTTTTGCTTTTTGGTGTCAACATTGTCCTCTACATTTCGGATTCAAGGGCTGTCCTAAAGAGTAGCACGCTTGACGGTACTCCTGGATCGCAGCCCGACTACACGAGTGCTTCGTCGGGCAAGTAGGAAGTTAAAAAAAAGACATTTTTTGACATGTAGCCGTCTTGCGTTCCTTGCGACCCGGCACACGTACAGGAACTTTTATAATAAATGTTACAACACATATCATCATACCATAACAACTCGCTCCAACATGGTAATGATGGAAGACTTGCTATTGGCAAAAGTAAGGATGGGTGTCCTCAAATCTTACGAGAACTAGTTAGCATATGACTTTCATGTGACTTTGCCCCTTTGCTCCAACAACATGGATCAAAGAAGAAAAGAAATGATGAAGAATCCAAGTTTTTCCTGCTGGAAAAACAATGGCGTCATTCTTTTAATTATATCGGATATGTTCGGGCTTTAGTCTGTTGCTGTGCACAGACCCGTTTGCATGCACACACCTTTGCGGTGGCTGTATCACTTCCCGCGGATGCAAGCTGGACGGTCCAGTCGCACGGTGGTCAAAGGTGGATATGGAGTCTTTTTTGGGTGTGCGCGTGAGGATGAATTTTAGGTATTTCGAAGCCTGCGTAGCGTATGAATCTTCAGCGCCTGCATCGCCTCCGGTGAGGGAAGAAAGTGGTGGTACCTTCTCGCTTCATCCCACTCACGGCGTCGGGGCGAGCACAACCAAGACAACGTTTCTCTGTATCTTAAGGCTCATTCTATGCCACCAGGAGGAGGTACTTTTGGTGTCTGGCTCTCGATTTTCGTTTACCGTCGATCTCAATGCTTTGTGGACTGCCCTTCCTCAACCCGTCTTGCCCCTCTCGCAACAGATTCAAGCAGGGCTTTTCCACCGCCAGCGCTCAAAATGTCTGAGCGCACCTCTCTCCTGAAGTCATCCGCGGAGCCCAAGCCTGTCTACGTGGTCCCGCGAACGAACAGCATCAGCCGGGTGACCGTGGAAAATGTTAAGGCGTCTCCCCATTGTAAGTTTCGGGGCTTGCTACCTATCGAATTGGCCTCTGACGTTCTCGGTCATATTTGTCCTTGCCAGGAGGCAATCTACTCTGGTGCATCTCGTCCTCATTCTTCCCAATGTTTTATTCCATACGCCCTCACCACAAGACGGGCGTTCGCAGTTTCCCAGCAGCACGGGGTTCTTGGAACGACTCTGGCCATTCGCTTACCAGGATACGACGCGCTACGGCAAAATCCGTAAAGCACCTGTCAAAGTAGAGCCCAAGGTAAAGGACTGCCGCCCGCGTGATGCCTGTGTGTCATGTTTCAGCTGAGAGAGGATGGAATTTCCGGCAGACTCCTCGTCACATGCAACGAAGAGTCACGTAGTGGATTGCGAACCCGATGGGTGTTCGTCACACGACCCTCTTGTATGCGTGGCACGCGCGCTCTGGGACGCGGTACTCTTTGGCCTGCTCATATGCCTTCCTATCTTTCCTGGACCTTAGGTGTTCTTTGCCAACGAGCGTACCTTCCTCGCCTGGTTGAACATGTCAGTGACCCTGGCGTCCATCTCCGTCGCCATCCTGGCCTTTGCGGACCACAACGAGTTTTCGCAGATCTACGGCTTTACCGTGCTCCCTGTGGCGGTGGCCTTTGTCATCTATGCGTTGACCACCTACACACGTCGGTGAGAAACAAGGGGGAGGCAAGCCTGGGGGAAGGTGGGAGAGAGTTGAGAGGGAGTATTTCGGTCGGGCGCCAAGGGTTAAAAGAGGGGAGGTTCGAGGAAAAAAAGGAGGCAAGGAGCAGGGAAAAGGATCCGTGCCCGTCGTCTTTGTGGTTGCTGGCGGAAATGTGGTCTTGGGACAGGTTGCTGGACATGCCGAGACAGCTCAGGCAGTGGAATGACGCCGTCTCACCCTCCTTCCCTCCCCTATACCCCCTGGCCCTGTGCCCCCCTCAGCTCCTTCATGCTCCGCAACCGCATGCCTGGGCCCTACGAAGACCGCGTGGGGCCCGTTGTCCTCACCCTCCTTCTCTGCCTCTCCATCACCGTGAACTTCATCCTCAAACTCATCGACATCCTCGGCGATAAGGAGGCTGCTGCCCCCGCGACACCGCTCTCCATGAAGGGGGGCTTGGGTAGTGGGATTAAGTCCGGCCCCGTGGTCACCCCTGCTCCATTGACAGGGCCTTGACTTGAAAGGGGTTTGGGGTAGGTAGGGGCCCGTCAAATGTCCGACGCTTTTGGCGTGAAGACTAAAGGCTTTTGCGGTGTCGGACGGTAGTGTTAAAGCACAAGTGGTTTGGAGAGTACTGGGTAGCGGCTCCAATCGTTGTGACTGTCTGGAGAGGTAGTAATGTTGAGTCGGGACTGGAAGTGGACAAAATACATATTGATATGAAAGATGGACAAAGCGGTAAACAGTGGAAACATGCAAAGGAAAGCATCGGCCTAGGTTTGGAAATGGCTGCTTTTATTAATGTGATGCACTTCGTTCCCTCCTGTACTCTAAATCTCGAGATTTTCGACGTCGTCTTACTTTGACCTACGTCTCGCGGCAACCTCATTTTTCGTTCGAATTGAATGGCGGTTTCGTGATGAGTAAATAACGGTGCCGAGCGGCAGTCGGTACCGATATTTTATGCGCACAGAACACTGTATTTGTAACTGTGAAAAAGTACATTATTTTGAGGAACTGGTCATGGATGATAATATGTCTGCATGCAAAGTGGCCGAGTTATTTCAAATTCAAAAAATAACCTCCCGCCATGCAGCCGCTCGCAGCCAAAGCAATGAGTGCCACCAAGAAATTGATTTTCAGAATCATATTTATTTCACCTCGAGTAACAAGGGAAGGTGAGTGCAGTCTCGCAAATAGAAATCTCACGTAGATTCGGCAGCAGTCGAAAGAAACGAGAAATGTCACACACGGTGTCCCACAATTGTACATGTAAGCGTTTCTGGGCCGAGATGTCGTTCAAATAAGTTTCGTCCACCCCAAAAGGATTAGAATCAATCACTTACCATATCAACTAATGTCTATCGACTGCGGTACCTTTTTCTACTCAATGATGGTTGTTCGATGTGAAGGTGCACCCGGACAGCTCGTTAGTAAGGATGTTGCCACCCTGCATTGGTCCCCGGCCGTAAACCCTGGTACCGCCATATATGTATGCAAGTACAAAGTGGATAGTGCAGGCCTGGAATTGGGGATGCAGGACCCTGGAGCAAGAGATAGGATGGCAAGTATGTGCAAAGAAAAGGGTCGGCAACAGAGAAAGCGAAGGGAACCGATGAAAAAGCGGGAGAGGAGCCTGACGAAGACTCAGGGAGTTGACGAGACACGTAGAGATTCGCCTTGACACGTGTGGAAGGTCTATCAATTTGAAAGCGTGCCAGACAGGACGGGGACACGTGCGCCGACAACAAGGGTGATGTACAAAGAGGAAGGCCAGTGCCCATCGCATCAAGGCTTCCGGGAACTGAGCACGCTGTCCGAAAAGGAGTCAAGTGAATGATACGTGATTTCAAATAAAATAGAGAGCATGAGAGACGTAAGCCATTAAAGATTTTCATGCTAATTATTGATAGCCTGGCGGCGTTCACTCCCTTCCCCCTAACCCTTGAGTTACGTAGATACGTCTCACTTTATGGCTTCCCCCGGGGGACCGTCTGACGACGATAGCTTTTTCCGCAACGCCTCCATTTTATCTGGGCGGCCGACAAGAAATTCCTTCCCTTTCACGCGCAATAGAACACCGAGCGCTGGCTCGGAATCATGCTCGACCGCCATACGCAGGGCGTTTTCTGCCAGTCCTTGGATGTCTGTATTGGATAGACCATTCACCTTGACGCGGACAACGTTATGCGCGTCGAGAAGTTCCCGGAGGGAATTTAAATGGCTTTTCAACACCCCCTTGGCTCCCAGGCGAAGGAGGGGCTTGCGTTGTTGGTTCCACAGGGAGTCGAGCACTTGGGGTGGAAAGAGTGGAGAGTTATATTGAACAATTGTCGAGCCTGGCAACGGTTCGGAGGAAGAATCCATAGTTGATGGCCTTTCGTTGTTCTCCGTGTTATCAAGGGCGGAAGCCCCGTACTGACTGCGAGGGCGGGACCAGGGAGACAGCATAGCATGGTCAGTGGCAGGCACACACACATTGCTGCCTCCACTGGTCAAGCGCCGGGGGCTGACATGCATGGAAGTGTGGATGAAGGCGTTTGCAGGAAGGAGAAGGAGGAGCATGGAAAGGATGCCGGTGCGGATAGTATATATAGAGGTAGGGGGGGGGCGGACGAAGAGAGGCGGCATTGGCGGCTGGTATCTGTTGAAGTTTTGCTGGGCCGAGCAATCGACAAGACTCAGGCACCTGGTACCACAACACCTGGCAAAAGTACGTAAAGAAAAGGTATGAACGATCAATGTTGACACGGGAATGAACCACACCCACCAAAATCCATGGTTTTGGTGGTGCACAGGCGTCGTTTGTGCGAGGGTGGGAGGCTCGGATCGCCCGAAGAACAAGCCACGGGCGATTTCCTTGCGTGAAATATGTCCAATACCCTTCTGTCAAATCTCCTCCGGACACAGACCCGCGTGCGCGATTACAGGCAGCCCCTTTTCGTCGTTTTGTAGATCGTCTTTTGATTCTCATGACTTGGTGGATTCTTTTTTCCTCTTTTCCTCTTACACCCACGCAGAGACACCATCACATGCCTTTCATCACTCCTCCTGTGCTTCGTCGATCCATTCTGCTCAAAGCTCTTCCTCCCTTTGCCTCGCGAAATACATGTTTATTACAACCTGTATTGACGACATGCTTCCGTGGACGCTTCTTTGCTGCTGCCGCCACTGCCCACCGAGCCGTGGATATCGAAAATAAGCAAGAGAGTCATCTTCTCGACGCTGCAGTACGTATATGTCTCCCTCCGCTTTTCAACTCATGTTAAACCCATGATTTCACAGAATTAATAATTACATCCCAGCCGCCTATCCAGAATTTTATCAATGGCGTTTTTGTTCCATCCAAGGCCAAAAAGTGGATTCCATTGCGAAACCCTGCCACGCAAGAAGTACTAGGCAGAGTGCCCGAAAGCACACTAGGGGAGGTAAGGGTGGAAACAATACCGCAATAAGAGAAAGGAAGCGAGAGAAGGGGATGAAACCATGAAGGCAAAATGTGTCATGCGAATGCTGTTATGCATGTGTACCTTCTTCAAGCACATTGATTGCCTCAATACCTTTTTCGTAACCTAAACCTACTCCGTACAGTTGGAGTCGGCCGTTACGGCGGCCTCCCACGCTCTTGTGGCATGGCGAGAGGTACCGATCCAACAACGCCAGCGCGTCATGTTCAAGCTGCAGCATTTGATCCGAGAAAACACGGAGGCCCTGGCGGAGAGCATTACCCGGGAACAGGTAGGGTTCCAAGGCGGGGGGCAGGGCGGGGGGGAGGGCGGGGGGGAGGGCGGGGGGGAAGAAAAGGGAGGAAAGGATGAGGAGACGCCTGGCTCCTTCCTTTGCCTTGCATGCTGTGGGCACAGACAATGGTGACAGTACTGAAACCGCAATTGATAAAGAGGGATTCAAGCCACCGGCGCACAGGAAGAGGAAGCTGCGTGCCTGAGGGCCTTCCTTTGGGCGAGTACCTTCATGGATTGAACCCTCCCTCTTTCTCTCTGTGTTCACGTCAGGGTAAAACCTTGGCCGACGCGAGAGGAGATGTATTCCGGGGACTGGAGGTTGTGGAGCTGACCTGTGGGACGGCCTCCCTGATGATGGGCGAGACGATGGAGGGGTTGGCGAACGGTAAAGGGGGGAGGGAGGGCGCGAGGGAGGGAGGGAGGGAGGGAAGGAAGCCCCTCCGTGCACGGACATTGGCGTGGATTGGGCGATAGACAAGGATATAAGAGAGGATCTGAGGGATCAGGCCATTCAATCGTCTTTCTTCTTCCCTCCAGGGGTGGACACCTACTCCTACAAGCAGCCGCTTGGCGTCTGTGCGGGTGAGTGCGAGTCCCTCGTCGCTGCCTGATGTCTCCGAGCTTCCAGTCGATTCCCCCGATCCATCTGTTTGTCCCAGGCCGTGGTTGGGATGTTTCCTAGTCCTTTCTTCCTCGTGGTGCCCGCCCTCTTCCTCCCTTCCCTTGCCGCCGTCACGCCCCCCGACCACTCTTCACGCCTCCCTCCTTCCCGCCCTCCGTCTTTTCCTTCTTCCCTCCCTTTCAGGAATATGCCCCTTCAATTTCCCCGCCATGATCCCCCTGTGGATGTTTCCCGTTGCCGTGACCTGCGGTAACACTTACCTACTGAAGCCCTCCG
>Ga0209925_1001724_pt1 | contig 10883 bp, 12 predicted proteins | sample SalPonR2_A_D1_MG_FD_185702 | JGI IMG/M metagenome (GOLD analysis project Ga0209925, IMG submission 185702) | Salt pond soil microbial communities from South San Francisco under conditions of wetland restoration - Salt Pond MetaG R2_A_D1_MG... ...
ATTACTGATATTTTTTTCGAATGTTTTATATGTAAATAGGTCTTTTCATTTTTTAATTGGTGGTGAGGTAAAAAATGGTTTTAGATAATATCATAGAAGGTATAAACGCAGGTTTTTACGACGCCTTTGAAAGTATAGTAGCAGCTCTTCCAGGGATAATTGCAGCTATTATCATCCTAATCATTGGCTACATCATTGGAAGGATCATTGGTGGAGGAGTGAGACGACTATTAGAAAAAGCAAAAACAGATAAGAAAATTGCAAAAAATACAATGATAAAACGCATGCTAAACTCAGTAGATATGACATTTTCTAAACTGATGGGAGTACTTGTCTCATTTTTCTTTTATGTTGTCTTTATTCTAGCTGCTGTTGACGTCTTACAAATTCAAATATTGAGCACCTTTGTCAACGCTGTTCTTTTGTACCTTCCAAATCTTATCGCAGGGATTCTTGTGCTCATCGTAGGCTTAATCGCAGTGGAATGGATTGTTTCATTCATCCAAAACACCATGAATCAATACAAGGTATCACTTGCAAACATCATTACTATTTTTTTCAGAGCGGTGCTTACCCTTGTTGTCATCGTAATAACTCTTGATCAATGGAAGATAGACACTTCAATTATTTACACGTTCATCCAACCACTTGCTTGGGGTGTTGCAGCAGCAATCGCCGTAGCATTCGGCTGGGGATTAAAAGACATAGTCGGTGACTGGGCAAAAAAACAAGCTGAAGAACTCACAAAAGAAAAATAAGAACTCTGCCCAGCTAAGTTCACTTTAAAGAGAATGTTTCCCTATTCTGAAGTAGTTTTCAGAACGGCCAGTAATACTGTTGTTACACTTTATTGTATTGAAAAGAAAAAAGCAATAGAAACAAGATATGTACGCATCTAAAAGAAGTTAAAAACTGTTTTATTAAATAAGAGTAGGAAGAATGTTCATAGATAACCTCTCACCTTCTGAATTTAGTAAATGATAGTAATGTGCACCTCATACAATTAACGTTATTTAATGAAATATTTTTTTAATTTCAGCGAATTATACAAAAAAATATTAATATTAACTATTTATAATAAACATTAATTATAAATTTAATTAATATATGAAAAAATATTGTTGTAAAAAAAATGAATTTAAAAATGGGAAAACAAAAGTAAAATCCATTAAAACCATTTTTACAAATGAGGGGAAAAATCGTCTTAATTATGTCCAAAAAATGGATAAAACCAACTATAAGGCCATGCTAATAATACTGAGTATCAGTGAGTATCAGGCCAATCGGAGGCATAATTATTGTATCTTTGAATTGTTCATCATACACTAGAAACCCCATGAACCGTGGCGAATATGGTGCAGAAGCTGAAATGATGTTTGAAATCGATAGATTAAATGAAGTGGTCAACAAGAAAAATGATGAAATAGCGAACGACACCCAATTAATTTATCAATGGAACAATTAATCATGTGTATTTAGAACATGATTGATATTCATCATCAAAATCACATTATCAACAATTCAGTAATTCGATATATTCTCCTTTTTTCAGGAGGTTTTTTTCTTATTTTAGGAATCATTGGTATGTTTATCCCAATTCTTCCCACAACGCCTTTTTTACTTTTATCCACAGCATGTTTTGCAAGAAGTTCTAAAAAATTCTACAATTGGCTTCTTACCAACAAATGGTTTGGATCATATATTAGAAATTACCATGAAGGAAAAGGTATAGCATTACCAGTAAAAATCATTGTAATTACACTCCTTTGGATTACTGTCCTTATCTCAATACTAATGATTGCACCCAATTCTTTGATAAAATTTGTTCTTATCCTGATAGCTGGTATTGTAAGCCTTCACATCATCTTGATTGAAACATACAAGCCGTAATTGAAGAAACGATTATTTTCTAACTGGTTTAATCCATTTTCCTTCAATCGCATGATCATAAATCTCCCGATTATGATCACCAATGAAAATCTTATCTCCCTTTTTGTGCTTGGTTTTGGTCGTCCAATTCGTAAATGATTTACAAACCACATACTGTTCAACTCCCGGTATAGATTTTGGAAGGCGACTTGCATCTGAATGCTTAAGTAATTCCTCCTGACGTTGTAATTTAAACTGTGAATAATTACCTTTATACGATTTCAAAGAACCATCTTCCATGAAAAAAATAGTATCTGTGACCTTATCAAGAAAACGCCGATCATGGGAGACTACTAGAATCGTTCCAGAATACGTTTTTAATGCTTTTTCAATCGCACCTTTTGATTCCACATCCATATGATTCGTTGGTTCATCAAGCATCAAAAAATTATAAGGCTTGGTAAGCAACCTTAGAATTGCCAATCTTGCCCGTTCACCACCCGAAAGTTTTCCCACCTTCCCATACATCATATCTTTTGGAAAGTCAAATTGACCGAGTAATGCTTTTGCATCATTTTCAGAGACGTTTTGTTGATCTCTTCGAACTTCATCAATAAGTGTATTCTCGAGTTTTAGTGAAAGATGGCCTTGATCAAAATATCCCCATTTTACTCCAGAACTAAGATGAACTGAGCCTTCATCAACTGGTTCTTCACCAGTTAACATCTTTAAAAACGTGGTTTTTCCACAGCCATTTGGTCCAACCAAACCAATCTTTTGACCAGCAAAAATCTCAAATTGTTCATCATCCAAAATAATGGTATCATCAAATTGTTTTGAAATATTCTTTCCATCAGCAACATTCTTACCTGATTTAAACACTGATTTAAAATGAAATTTAAGAAAAAACGATTTCAATACCTCATCCTCACTGAAATCTTCTTTTTCCAATCGTTTCACCTTACTAGCAATTTGTCGGTCAAATCGATTCCGGCGGCTCATTTTATCAATAACTTTTTTTTGACGTTTTAACTCCGCTCTTTTCTTTTTCAAAGCCTGCTGTTTAATATGATTCCGCATCTCTTTTTGTTCTTCATATTCTTCAAATGTTGCATCATAAGTTACAATATTGTTTCCTTCAAACTCAAACACCCGATCTACTAAATCATCTAGTAAATACCGATCATGAGAAATGATTAAAACAGCATTTTGAAAATCAGCAATTTGTTCCTCAAGCCACTCAATCGTAGGAATATCAAGATGATTCGTTGGTTCATCAAGAAGTAACACGTCACACTGCCTTGATTGAGCAAAGATGCTGGCAAGCGCGATTTTTTGACGTTCACCGCCAGATAACTGTTTTGTTTTCGTATCCTTAGAAATATCAGCCATATACAACTTTTCTAAAATCTCAACAGCTGCGTCCCACCGATTACCACTTGTCAGTTTATTAGCTGAACTTTTCAGTTTTTGTAATCGATCAATAACATCTTCATACTCTGGAGAACTATAAATGGACGGATCTTCTAATCGAGATTCCAATATTTTTATTTCTCGCTGGATTGATGTTGGCTGAGTAGTTCGAAGAAAAAAATCATAAACGGTGGTATCCACCTGAGAGATTGCCACTTGATCTAAATATCTCATATTCAAATCTTCTTGAGTATTAACATGACCAAAACCGGGTTTCATCCAGCCTAATAAAATTTTAAATAAGGTAGTTTTTCCACACCCATTTTGCCCAAGAATACCAACACAATCAGACCGATTAATATCAAACGATACATTTTCAAATAAAATGTCTCCACCAAAGGATTTTGCGATATTATTTGCTTTAATAACTGCATTCATCAGATGGGCGTAATACATTTCTCCGGTTTAGTTTTTTAGATTGAATGAATCAAAATGAATATTAATATTCAATAATTCATAGGTACAATGACATCAACTTGCTTTTCGTTGACCGTGATTTTTGTTGAAGACATCCAAATTTCAAAATCGTTTTATCAGCATCTCTTCGATTTTACCATTAAACATGATTTTGGAAAAAATATTGTTTTTAAAGAAGGATTGTCCATATGGCAAAAAAATCGGGCTCAAACCATAATCTTTGGAAAGAACCAAGTCGATACAGGCCAAAATATACAGAAACAAACGGAACTTTATTTTGAAACAGATGAAATCGAAAACATATTTTCTAAGATAAAACAACATTCAGAAATCAAGGTCATACATGATCTTAAGCAGGAAAACTGGGGTCAAAAAACTGTTAGGATTTTTGATCCAGATGACTTTATCATTGAAATCGCTGAACCAATGAATCACGTCGTTAAAAGATATGATGCAAAAAAAGTTTCAATACAAGACATTTCACATAAAACACAATTACCAATTAATGAAATTAAGCGGATTCTTAACAAATAATTCATTAAAAACTAATACTACAATCAGCAGGAACCCAACTCATAGCAGATTAAAAAGAAAAGAAAAATAACAGAAGAATTTTTCCTCATTTCTTGGCATAAACCTCTCGTAATGGAATGTAAAACACAAGCACTGCGATAAACAACCAGAGAAGAATACCTGGAAGAATTGGAGGATACTGAAACACAGTAAGATTCAATCCTGCAATGATAATAAATGCTACAATTACACCAGTTAATGCTTCACCCGCAATAAGCCCAGCTGTAAATAACAAACCAGTGCGAACCACTTTCTCTTTCGGTTTCACTTCAGTTTGTTTAATCGCAAGTTCCCATTCAGTAGCCTTTTCACCATCATCAGAACCAAACTTTTTCTCAATTTGTCGATTAGTAAGATGACGAATAATCCCACCACAAAAAATAGGGGTTGCAAGCGTGAATGGTAGATAAATACCAATCGCAACAGGAAGCACAGGTAAATCAATGAGAATCAATACAAACGCAAGAATCACACCAGCCATTACAAACGGCCACACCATTTCACCACCAAGCACCCCTCTAATAATACCGCTCATCAAAAATGCTTGAGGAGCTGGAAGATTTGGACTGCCAATTGTATATGCTTTATCAAGTGCTGAAACAACAAGAGCAAGCACTGGTGCTGCAGCCATAATTCCAATTAACTCAGCGATTTGTTGCTTTGCTGGTGTTGCACCAATCATTTGACCCGCAGTCATTGATTGTAAAACATCCCCAGATATCGCAGCACAACAAGCAATCACTGCGGCAATCAATAATGCTACACCATACGCACTAATATCACCAGAAAGTCCAAAACCTAGAAGAATCAAGGAGGTGATCAGTAATATTGAAACTGTTACACCAGAAGTTGGATTATTACTCGATCCAACAAGACCAGCCATATATCCAGCAATAGCACTAGCAATAAAAGCAAAAAGAATAGCAAAAACGGCCATAATCCCAGATATAACCCATTCATTAGAAATCCAACCATACAACAAAAATACTGGGATGGTTAAAGCACCAATGGTAAGAAACACCCATTTGAAATTAAGATCTTGATCAGTTCGTTTTTTGGTATTTGCTTCTCCACTACTCTTTATTCCAATGATTGCTTCACGGATACCATCAGCTAGATTATGACGCAAATTAAAAATCGTCCAAAGTCCACCAACAACCATTGCACCAACACCGATATATCGAATGTAATTACCCCAGATCTGATAAAATCCCCAAATGAACTTACCAACTTCCAAATTTCCTGCACCCATCACCATTGCATCTGTAATCTCAGCACCGGTCATCGGAGTGGGAATTCCTGTTGCAAGCGCGATTAATGGAGCAAGAATCGCCCAGCCAATTAGTCCACCAACAAACACAAATGAAGCTATTTTTGGTCCAATAATCCAACCAACACCAAGAAGTGCAGGTGAAGTAGCTAAACCACCATACAGAAAACCTTGATGTTCGCCACCCCCAATGTTAAACTTGCCAATACTTATGATCCCTTGGATTTTACCACCAATTGCTTGCATACCAACTTGACCGAATTTCAATAATGCACCAAGGATACCACCAAGAAGTAACCAAACACCACTTCCTCCTGAATCATGTTTTTCTGATCCATCACCAACAGTAGTAGTTAATACTGCTGCAACTGCCACGCCCTCCGGGAAAGGTAAATCTGTTTTGATAATTAATGCTCGTCGAAGTGAAACCATCCAAAGAACACCTAGAATTCCTCCAAGAGCAGCAACTATTGTGGTTTCAACATATTGAATTTCAGTCCATGTTCCCAGAAGAACCATGGCCGGTATAGTAAAAATAACGCCAGCTGCAAGAGCCGTTCCGGCAGCTGCTCCCATCATCCCAATGTTAATTTCTAAAATAGATCCTTTCAAAGGTCGAAGCAATGCAAATGCCATGACTGCACCAGGGATTGCTGCTGAAACCGTCATTCCTGCATATAATCCAAAATAAGCATTTGCGGATCCAAGAACAATGGATAGTAACGCTCCAACAAGGACTGCTTTAATAGTGAGTTCTGGTAAATCAGTTTTTGCTGGAATAAATGAATTAAAGTTTTCTCGAGAGGACATACCTGTTCAAGCAGTATAATATAACACAATTTATATAAAATCATCGTGTCGGAATGACATTTGAAAAATTCAAGAAACCATTTGAATTGAATTAATAAAAACATGAATATTTTTAAGATAAATGGTTTAAAAATTTACAAATATTAAGAATAAAAAGATTTTATGATTTTTCTTCCCATACTATTTTATAGTAGTTCATTATAGCAGGGAACCATTAAAAAACCTAAAAAAGGTAAATATAATGTATCAAAAAGATAGAGGACGAGGCGGTTTTAACAGAGGACCTCGTGAAATGCACAAAGTAACTTGTGATGATTGTGGAAAGGAAACAGAAGTTCCTTTCAAACCTGACGGTACTCGTCCTGTGTACTGCAGAGAATGCTTTCAAAAACACAAACCAAAGAGATTTTAGGAAAAATAATTTTATTGTTTTTACCAAAAAATCTTTTTTTATTTCTTTTTATTTTCAGAATTTTTTATATATCCTGAATTAAGAATGATTGTTATCCTCAGTAAAAGACCATCCAAGAAACAAAACAATTTTATATAATCTAAAAGATATAACATTATATATTGTAATACTAGAGGCATTCATCTATGAAAAAACAAATCATATCAATTCTTATTGTACTTATGTTTATTGCAATAAGTTTTCCAGCAACCACTGGATTTACAACATCATCACAACAAACAAACCAAACTCAACAAAGCCAACCAGTATCAGACTTCTTTTTTGACACCTATGTAAAAACTCTCATGAGAATTGGACATAAACCATCGATTGCTGCATCTATTATTCATGATGATGAAGTTGCATGGTCTAGAGGATATGGGTATTATGACCTTGAAAATCAAAAAGAGGCGACAACTAATACTCTTTATTTGCAAGCGTCTGTTTCAAAAACAGTTACAGCAACAGCACTCATGCAATTATATGACCAAGGCCTCTTTGAATTAGATGATGATGTAAATGAATACCTCCCCTTTGAATTACGTAATCCAAATCATCCAAACATTCCAATCACCATTAAAATGATTTTGTCACATCGATCAAGTCTGGCATATGACAATCTATACTGGATTTGCCTTTCTTACTTACCTGGCGATCCAGACGTTGAAGGATTTCCCGATCCTTGGTTAGAAGAATACCTTGTCCCGGGTGGAAGAGCATATAGTTCCTCAACCTGGTCTACTGCAAAACCAGGTGAAGAATATTATTATGCAAATATTGGATTTTCACTCGTTGCATATCTTGTTGAAATTCTTTCAGGTCAAAACTTTAATCAATATTGTAAAGAACATATTTTTCAACCATTGCAAATGCCAACATCTGGATTCAGATTAAGCGATCATGATATTGATGATATCGCAGTACCTTATGAATACAAAGATAATCATTATTTCAGACATCCACATTATGGAATTCACGTTCTGCATCCATCAATTACCTTACGAACAACCGTAGAAGAATTCTCCCATTTCATCATCGCACACATGAATGGTGGAGTGTGGAATGATGTACACATACTAGAGGAATCAACGGTTGATCTTATGCATACAGCTCATTTTTCACCAAAAGATAAATATAATTATGGGCTTGGCTGGTCAATAACAAATAATCTTTTTGGAAAAGACGAATATGGTCATAGTGGCGGGTATGTAGGCGTTCATGATCTTGTAACCATTATTCCTGAAGATGATATCGCTGTGATTCTTTTTTCAAATGAACTAGACTCAGAACTTCTTGCAACAAGACTTGAACGGAAGGCATTCAACGCGATTAATGATGCATTATTCAGAAAGGCTAATCGAATCGCTTCATAAAAAAACTAAAAAATTTTTAAAACATGAGTTCATTCGTGCTTTTTCATGGAATCAAAATTTATCATTATCACCTTTGGAACCTGGTTTCTTTTTATGGTTCTTGCCATTGTAAATGCAATCATTCGTGAAGCAGTCTATGCATCATTTTTAGATGAATTACGATCCCATCAACTAAGCACTTTTACATTAATGACCATCTTTTTTATTGGCACATCCCTCATCTTACGGTTTAGCGGACTGAATCTCACAGGTCAACAATTATTTTTGATGGGATCAATTTGGGTAATTATGACCATTTGCTTTGAATTTTTAGCTGGGCATTACGCCTTTGGAAATTCTTGGGAGAAACTAATTTCAGATTACAACATTTTAAAAGGAAGAATTTGGATCTTCATCCCTATTACTACATTTATATCTCCGTATTTAGCAAATAAACTATTACAGATTCTCCGATAGCACAATCTGTTAATCAGAGGTTTATCCATTTTTCTTTAACAATCTGCTTATTTTCAAATAAAAGATTTAAAAAATCCAACTCGAGTTGAACCATATCCTTATCATCAGTTCTTAACCACTCAGCAAGCCAAGCAAATCGAAGAGCCATCATACAATCAAACAAATAATGAAAACCCATTTTTGAAATATGATTAGATTTCCTAATTTCTTTAATAAAGGTTAAAGCAAAATCATGGACCAAACTTGTTGGTTCCTCAATCCCTAAACAACCTAAAAGATTAGCCATATCATAAATTTCGATTTTTTCTCCCATAAACTCCCAGTCAATCACTGAATTTATCGAATTCTTCCCCCAAATAATGTTTAACGGATGGTAATCACCATGACAGAAACGAGTGGGAATCTTATTATATTGAACAAAAAAATCAGAAGTTAAATACTGAATGACAGACCCAAGTTTTTGATACTCCTTACTATTGAATCGTTTCATATTGCTAATCATATCGATAACATATTTTTTGAGTGAAAAAAGGGGTAATGGTATTTCATTTGAAATTCTAAAAGATTTTTTCCATAAGTTTATTAAAAATTCAGCAAGAACCAAACCTCTCCATTCATCAAAAACATATCCCGGCCGATTCAAAGAAACACTTGAAATGTAAGGGATTACTTGCCAGTATGAATCACTGATTCGAGTTAGAAAATCATTATTTTTATTTCTAACATACGAATTTATACCATTGATGTTTTGATCTGATAAATACACTAATGTTTGACAAATCAATCTTTTATGCTGAAATTTATCCTCAGGTATCCTTTCTAAAATATACATTTTTTGATTAATATCTTCAATCACGATCCGGTATGAACTTCTCTGTGGACTACCCGAAATTACAAGTTCCGGATGACCTTTATGATAAGAGATATCCCAGCAATCAAGAATTTGAGAATAATCAAAGAGCCTGGCATCTCGCATTAAAATAAGATAGCATCTGCTCCTTCAAAATTTTATGCATTATATGAAGAAATGATGAAAATAAATGTCGAGGCAGATTGACCCGCTTCTAAAATTTTATTTGATATCTTTGGCAATCATAAAAGTCATACATTTTTTTCTTCCTACTCAGGTTCTCTTTTCATTTCCCAAACGGGTAAATTAACCACCGGAAGTATTCTTTGATCAAGAGTCTTAAATCCGAATTTTTCATATAATCTAACGTTATTCTCAGTTTCAGTTTCCAGATAAATTGGAATTCCTGCTTGATCACTCATCTCATTTAACTCTTGTAATAATTTTCCACCATGCCCCTTCCCTTGACTTTTTGTTGAAACCCCAATAATATGAAGATAAATGAACGAATTTTGTCGCATGTGTTTTTTTCGATCAGTTTCCATGGGGGTAAAAGCGAGTGAAATCCTTCTGCCAACATTGCTTCCTAGTTTCATAAAAGGAAAAATTGCTTGACTTCGTATCAGACGCCACATTTTCATGTATGAAATTTTCCCTGGAGTCCAGGCCATAATTCCTTCAAAGTTTTCCGATGAAGCAAATATTTCACCATACTTAAAGCAATATCTTAGAAGTAGTTCAGAAACAAGAGGATATTTCTCTGATTTAGTTATTTCGTTTTCGAAAATTTTATTCCAAAGCGGATCGCGCTGAAACGCATCTGCCAAGATAATGCTAGCTTTTCGGATTTCATTTTTTTGAACTTTACAAGGCATTTCAATTTCCCAGGATTTGTAAAATTTTTGACCTATCATTTAAACAACTGAATTGCAACGAAGCACAACAGCATTGCTATCCTATGTGGAGTATTTTATCGGATAAAAATCTATCTAATCATTTGCAAAAGTCCAATATATCTATTTTAAATAATCTTAGAAACACATGATACAGTTCAAATTGCACAGATTAATCTTGCAAATCTAAGAGAGAGTCAGTCATCCAAATATCTTGAATTTCATCTAACAAAATACATCAAAAATAAGTAACATTTATTACGAATAGAAAAACAGGATAAAAATTGTTTGATAAAATATAATTTTAATAAGGAGGAGAACAGATAGGAAAATTAATAGTATCTCATCTCAGTAGGTTACATTTTTTAGGGACACCCCTATTAGTTTCCTAATAGGGATGCAAAATCAATGGATATGAGTATATGGAGGGTATTATTTATAACTTTTT
>Ga0209925_1001727_pt1 | contig 10865 bp, 10 predicted proteins | sample SalPonR2_A_D1_MG_FD_185702 | JGI IMG/M metagenome (GOLD analysis project Ga0209925, IMG submission 185702) | Salt pond soil microbial communities from South San Francisco under conditions of wetland restoration - Salt Pond MetaG R2_A_D1_MG... ...
CTCGACCTCAAGCGCATGGCCCGCAAGATGGCCACCCCCCGCATGGCCGACCTGCGCAACATCTATTCCCCCCGCGACGCCAAACGCGCAGGGTTCAACGGGTATGTCGGGGTGGGACGGTGAGACGCGCCTTCATCACCGGCACGGCCGGCTTCATCGGCTTTCACCTCGCGAAGTTGCTGATCGACAAGGGCTGGCAGGTGCATGGCTATGACGGGATGACCGAATATTACGATATTCGCATCAAAAAACGCCGACACGCGATTTTGCGGGCACATGACAGCTTTCAGGCAACCGAAGCAATGTTGGAGGATGCGGTTACGCTGGATCAGGCCATTTCCCACGCGTCACCTGACGTCATCGTACATCTCGCGGCACAGGCCGGGGTCCGTTACTCTATCGACAACCCGCGCGCCTATGTCGAAGCCAATATCGTGGGCACGTTCAACCTGATGGAAGCCGCGCTAAGGACAAGACCACAGCATCTGCTTATGGCCTCGACCTCATCGGTCTACGGGGCCAATACCGAAATGCCTTATGCCGAAACGCAAAAGGCCGACACGCAAATGTCATTTTATGCGGCCACCAAGAAAGCCAACGAGGCGATGGGTCACGCGTGGGCACATATACACGATCTTCCAATAACCATGTTCCGCTTCTTCACGGTCTACGGACCATGGGGGCGTCCCGACATGGCGCTCTTCAAGTTCACCAAGGCAATCCTGGCCGAGCAGCCGATCGACGTTTACAACCACGGCCAAATGTGGCGCGATTTCACTTATGTGGATGACCTAGTGCGTGCGATTTTATTGTTGATAGACGCGGTTCCCGGGGGGGGCGAAACTGCCGTTACCGGCGATAGTCTGAGCCCGGTAGCGCCGTTCAGAACGGTAAACATCGGCAACTCCGACAAGGTGCGGCTGGAAGATTTCATCGACGCGATAGAACAGGCAACCGGACAGACCGCCACGCGAAACTATCTCGACATGCAGCCGGGGGATGTGCCCGCCACATGGGCCGATGCCAGCTTGCTGCGCGCGCTGACCGGCTATACGCCGAAAACGGATATTCAGGAGGGCGTTGCCCGCTTTGTCGAGTGGTATCGAAACGAATGGCCGGCCATCGACACAACGCCCGGCTTGGACGAGGCGCAGTCGTAATGTCTGGCGTGCACCCTTTGTCGATCTGCACGCATCCTGCTGACCGGAGGGCAGGCTGATGTGCGGCATTGCCGGACTTTGGTCTATGTCTGGCAGTGCCAAGACGCTGCGCGCGGATTGCGCCGCCATGCTCGACCGGATTGCGCATCGTGGTCCAGACGGTGACGGCCTATGGCATGACAGTGAAACAGGCAGCCCGGTTTTGGGACACCGACGCCTGTCGATCTTCGATCTCAGCGCCGCCGGAACGCAACCGATGCAAGCTGCGACGGAGCGGCATTGGATCACCTTCAATGGCGAAACCTACAACTTCGTGGAGTTGCGTGCAGATCTGACCGCCCGCAATATAACGCTGCGCAGTGGCACAGACACTGAAGTCCTGCTGGAAATGCTGGCACGAGACGGCATCGCGGCCACCCTTCCCCGGCTAGAAGGCATGTTCGCCTTTGCCTTCTGGGACAGCACTACGCGGTGTTTGTCCATGGCCCGGGATGCATTTGGAAAAAAGCCACTGCTTTATGCGCTAACACCCAATTGTCTGCGTTTTGCTTCTGAACTGGGGGCATTTTTTACGCCAAACCGTACAGGCGATCAACGGATTGACGAACGGGCCGCGCGGCTGATGATGGCCTTTGGGCAGGTACCTGAGCCCTTTACCATGCTTGACGGTGTGCAAAAGCTGCCAGCAGGCCATGTCCTTCACGTACGCATGCACGAGAGCGGTCAACTTCATGGTATGACAGACTGTTGGATCGACACCAAGGCGCACCCTGCCCCTCTGGCCGGCGATCCCATGGCGATCTTTGAAGAGCGGTTTGCAAAGGCAGTGACGCATCGGCTCGCCGCAGATGTAAATGTCGGGGCCTTTCTTTCGGGTGGCATCGACAGTTCCCTGGTCACCGCGCAGGCGCAGGCGCTGCTGGACGAACCGTTGCGCACTTTTACTGTCGCATTCGACGATGACGCCTTTGATGAAAGCGGCTACGCCGAGATCGTCGCCCGCCACCTTGGAACACAGCACCATGTGCTCCATCTGAGTGGGGAGGAGCTGGAAAGCAGCCTCCACCAAGCTGCGGGCTGGAGCGACGAGCCCTTTGCCGATACCTCGGCGATTCCGCTGCGGCTTCTGTCGGCCTATGCGCGCGAACATGTTACCGTCGCGCTGACCGGTGATGGTGGCGACGAGACCGGGCTGGGTTATCCACTCCATACGCGCAACACCTGGATGGTCAGCCTTCTGCAGAGCATGCCAAGGTCAGCGAGACAGGCTTTGGCCAAAGCTTTGCCAGGGCAGCGTGCGCGCTGGTGGCGCGCCGCACTCCGCACTCCCGATGCTGGCGCATTCTACATGTCACAGCGGATGGGGGATTTCATTCCGCCGTCGGACCTACTTGCACAGATCAAGACGCGGCTTCCGCAGGCGGAGGGGCGGCGGTCCGATGCGGAATGGCTGGGAGATTGCGACATGCAAATGTACCTGGTCGACGACATGCTGACAAAGGTGGACCGGTTCGGCATGTCGGTAGGTCTGGAATTACGCTCTCCCCTGCTCGATCAGGGTGTGGTGGGGTTGCTGCGCAGCCTGCCCCTGCGCGACAAGGTGGGCGGCGGTACTGGCAAGCTTTTCCTGCGCAAGGCACTTGCCGCGCGTTTGCCGCGCGAGGCCTTCGAACGGCGCAAGACCGGCTTTCGCTCTCCTATTGGCCAATGGCTCTTGCGCCCGAACTTGCGCGACTGGTCGAGAGAACATGCAGAACGCTTCGACTCGCGTTTTGGCTGGCGGACAGCTGACGGGCTGACTGCGCGTGAACTGTGGCAGGCAAACAGCGAACGGCCTCTGCGGCATGGCCGCGCCCTGTGGCGTGTCTGCGTCTTGATGAACTGGATGAACAAACATGCCCTCTGATGTAGTCCCCAGCTTTCTGATCATCGGGGCGGCGAAATGCGGTACGACCACGGTTTACAATTACCTGAAAGAGCACCCGCAGGTCGCAATGTGCCAAGCGAAAGAGCCGCGTTATTTCGCGTTCCAAGATGCCCCGCCTGACCCCAGCGATCCGATCATGGCAGAGTCGATCTGCGATCCCGAAACCTATCGCGACGCATTCACAGTGAATGCCCTGACACGCGCCACCGGCGAAGCGTCCCCCATCTACCTTGCGCATCCTGACGCCTATCGCGCGATCCATGCCCATAACCCTCAAATGAAACTCATCGCTGTTCTACGCGACCCTTCGGAGCGTGCCTTCTCCCATTTCTTGATGAGCCAGAGACAGGGATTCGAGCCCGAGAATGATTTTATAAAAGCAATCGGGAATCCGGTGGTGCGCTTTGGAAACTGGAGACGTGAACGACCCTATATCCCTTATTCAAAATACGGTCGCGACCTGGAAAAGTTCTTGAGCGTCTTCCCCCAATCCCAGCTTCTCGTGCTCTTTTCACAAGAACTGAAGCGCGACCCGGATGGAACACTCCGTAAACTGACGGATTTTCTGGAGGTCGAGCCACTGGAACCGGGCGCTCCGCGTCGCGACAATGTCGGCTATGCCGTACGCCAACCGGGTCTGGAACGCCTGATCCGGCAGGCCAACCAACTTGGAATATCGCGACTCATGCCTGCCAGTCTGAAGTCAACGCTGCGAGGCATCTTGCGCAAATCGAACAAAACAGAACGGCGCATGACCCCTCAGGAGCGCCGCGCAGCACTTGATTTGCTGATCCCGGATATCGAAAAGACGGAGCGCTTACTTGGCATTGATCTTACAATATGGAAATACACAAATCCATGACAGCTCTTGTAACTAGCGTTGCCTGCGGTTGCCATTCGGCAGCCGCAGGGCTTGATAATTATACTCGCGCCACGTTTCTCTCATGAGATATCTCGAAATACCTGGGCGAATTGTATTACTCACGCTTGGCGCCAAAATGAAGTCTTTCTAAGATGACGAAACGCAATGAAAATGGCCATGGCCCACAGTGGACGATGTTCGTGTTCCCTCATCTGGGGGGGGTACATTCTTTCCGCAGAAACCTGGGGGCCGTTCTAGGCAATAGGCTTTGCAGCGTGGAAACAGAAGGCGAGTGTATGACTCGTCGAATTTATGATGCACGATTGGCGACTCCCGAACACGCGATCCTCCTGTTGGAGGGATGCGACGGGCACGCTGCCAGTCGTCGGGTGGCGCGATGGCTCGACGAGGCCGGGATTCAGATCGTGCTCGTCACGGCGATGACGCCTGCGATCGTGCACGACGCAATACCCCATTTGCCGCGTAATATCCGGGTGATCGCCCGTCTGACCGAAATTTCACAGCACAGCTATCAGAGCGCCCTGCGTCACGCGCAGGCGCTCGACGGTGTGATCGTGCAATGCACCCGTCAAGCCAAGGACATTGCCGCTATCGCTCCCGATCTGCCGCAGCACCGGCTATCCAACGCCGTGGATACCGATAGATTCAACTCTGACGCGCAAGGCATTGCGCCTGAGGCACCCCTGCGACTACTGTTCCTCGACCGCCTCGTCGATTTACAGAAGCGCGTGTTTCTTCTTCCCGAAATATGCAGAGCGCTTGATGCGACGGATATCGCATACACGCTCACCGTTGCCGGCGATGGACCTGATGCCGCCCAGTTGCGGCAGCGTCTGGCGCGCTGGATCACCGATGGGCGCGTTACCATGCCCGGGGCCATCGCTGGGGCGGACGTGCCAGACGTCATGCGTGCACACGACATCTATCTGAAATTGTCCCGCAATGAAGGCTCGCCCAATGCCGTACTTGAAGCGCTGGCTTCAGGCCTCGTCACCATCGCCTTTGACATACCGGGCGTGATCGACGACGTCCTTAGAGATGGCCGGAGCGGCTATATCGTGCCGTCCGGCGACACACGCGCGGTGGTTGACCGGATTGGGCGGCTGGATGCCGATCCGCAACATGTATATTCAAAACCCCGCCGACATCCTGTAGTCCCCTATGGGACCAACCGTCATGAAAGCGCCGATGAAGTTTTTGAAGTCCCTGTTCTCACCTCCACGCGAGGTGCGTTGCGAGTTTGGCCAACCGGCTCCCTTGATTCCGCTCGCGGCCATTGGAGATATCCATGGCTGCGCCGACCTGCTCGAACGTTTGCTGTCGCAGCTCGAGCCCGACCTGCAGGTGATCTGCGTCGGCGACTACATTGATCGTGGTGACCATTCGGCCGACGTGTTGCACATTCTGCATGCCAACGCCGACATCATCTGCCTCAAGGGCAACCACGAGGAAATGCTGCTGAACTTCCTCGAACAGCCGGAAACCTATGGCCGACGCTGGTTCCGCAATGGCGGGCTTCAGACCATGGCCAGTTTCGGCATTGCCGGACTGACCGAAACCAGCCCAGCCGACAGGCTTCGCGGCGCGCGAGATGACCTTGTCAAGGCAATGGGCGACCCACTCATCGAGTGGCTCGACCAGCTGCAATCGGGCTGGCGTGCAGGCAATCTCGCGGTGGTGCATGCCGGGGCAGATCCGGCGCTGCCGCTGGATGCACAACCCGGCCATGTGCTGCGTTGGGGCCATCCCGACTTCATGACCACGCCGCGCCGCGACGGGGTCTGGGTCATTCATGGTCACACCATCGTTGCGGCCCCCGCCATGGATGAGGGCCGCGTCGCCATAGACACCGGGGCCTACGCCTCCGGACGGCTAACCGCAGCCGTCGTCACCGACGGCGATATCAGCTTCGAGTCGACCTGATCCATTTCTCGTGACAAGGCCCGCAGGCCTTGTTAAGTCAAACCCGGAACACGTAAAGGAGTTCGCTGCGTGCAGGTTATGACAACCGAATTACCCGGTATCCTGATCATTGAACCGGACCGTTTCGGCGATGCGCGGGGCTTCTTTTCCGAAAGCTGGAACCGCCGCCGCATGGCCGGGCATGGCATCGAGATCGATTTCGTGCAGGACAACCATTCCATGTCACTTGAACCCGGCACGCTGCGCGGACTGCATTTCCAAACCCCGCCCCACGCGCAGGCCAAACTGGTGCGCTGCGGCCGCGGCGCATTCATGGACGTGGTGGTCGATATTCGCGACGGCAGCCCCACATTCGGGCGCTGGCTCAGCGTCGAACTGAGCTTTGAGAACGGCCGCCAGCTTCTTGTTCCGGAAGGCTTTTTACATGGCTTCGTCACGCGACAGGCGGAGACCGAGATTATCTACAAATGTTCTGACTACTACGCGCCCGACTGCGATGCGGCAGTGCACTACGACGACCCGGACCTGGCGATCGACTGGGGCCTCGACGGCCCACCCGTCCTGTCGGACAAGGACGCCGCCGCCCCGCGGCTGCGCGACCTACCCGCCTATTTCACTTGGAAGGATTAGGGGCATGCGGCTTTTGGTGACCGGCGGCTGCGGCTTTATCGGGTCGGCGGTGGTACGCCTTGCAGTGGCACGCGGCCATCACGTCACCAATCTCGACGCACTGACCTATGCGGGCCGCCCCGAGAACGTGGCCGACGTAGCCGATAACCCGCTATACCGCTTTGTCCACGCCGATATCCGCGACCGTGCCGCCCTCGACCCGATCATTGAGGAAACAGCACCCGATGCGGTCATGCACCTCGCCGCCGAGAGCCATGTCGACCGCTCAATCGACGGGCCGGGCGATTTCATCGACACCAATATCACCGGCACCTACAATCTGCTGGAGGCCGCTCGCGCGCAGTGGCAACGTACTGGCCGCCCCGAGAGTTTCCGCTTTCACCATATTTCCACTGATGAGGTCTATGGCAGCCTCGGCCCCATCGGCCTTTTCACCGAGGATACCCCCTACGATCCACGCAGCCCCTATTCGGCCTCCAAGGCGGCCTCGGATCATCTCGTGCGCGCCTGGCATCACACCTATGACCTGCCCGTTGTGCTGACCAATTGTTCCAACAATTACGGCCCCTACCACTTCCCCGAAAAACTGATCCCGAAGGTGATCCTCAACGCCCTGCACGATCAGCCGATCCCGGTCTACGGCCGTGGCGAGAACGTCCGCGACTGGCTCTATGTCGAGGATCACGCCGACGCGCTGCTCCTCGCGGTGGCCAAGGGAAAGCCCGGCCGCAGCTACAATGTCGGCGGCCATAACGAGCGGCGCAATATCGACCTCGTCCATACGATCTGCGATCTCATGGACGAGATGCAGCCGCGCGCTGCAGGCCCCTATCGTGACCTCGTCGACTTCGTCACCGACCGGCCCGGCCATGACGCTCGCTACGCCATCGATCCCGACCGGATCACTCGTGAACTGGGCTGGCAACCTTCGGTCACAGTCGAAGACGGCCTGCGCCGCACCGTTGCGTGGTATCTAGACAACCGCGACTGGTGGCAGCCGCTCTTGAGCCTCGACGGGGTCGGCAGCCGCGTGGGTACCCGCGCATGAGGCTTCTGGTTTTTGGTCAAACCGGGCAGGTCGCCACCGAGATCGCCCGTCGCGCGCCCCATGCACTTTGCCTGGGGCGCGACAAGGCAGATCTTGCCGACCCGGATGCCTGCGCCACCGCCATCGCCCGACACGCGCCGCGCGCAGTGATCAACGCCGCCGCCTACACCGCTGTGGACCGCGCCGAGGAAGAAGAACCGCAGGCCACCCGCATCAACGCCGAGGCCCCCGCGGCCATGGCCCGCGCCTGCGCCACGCTTGGTATCCCGCTGATCCACATCTCGACAGATTACGTGTTTGACGGCAGCGGCGATGCACCGCGCACCGTGCAGGCCCCCACTGCGCCCCTCAACGCCTATGGTCGCAGCAAACTCGCAGGCGAAGTGGCCATTCGAGGGACCGGTGCCGCGCATGCCATCTTGCGCACTTCTTGGGTGTTTTCCGCGCATGGCAACAATTTCCTCAAGACCATGCTGCGCCTCTCCGATACACGTGTTGCACTTTCGATCGTTAATGACCAGAACGGCGGGCCAACCCCGGCGGACGACATCGCCAAGGCTTGCCTGACCATCGCCGATCACCTCAGTGCCGACCCAACCCTCACCGGCACCTACCATTTCTCTGGCACCCCCGACGTGTCTTGGCAGGGCTTCGCCGAGGCGATCTTTGCCACCGCCGGGCGCCACGTGACTGTCACCGGCATTCCGACAGCAGACTATCCCACCCCCGCCGCGCGCCCGCTCAATTCCCGGCTCGATTGCCGCACTACCGAGACCGCCTTCGGTCTCACTCGTCCTGACTGGCGTGCCGCCCTGCCCGATATTCTGACCGAGATTGGAGTGAACCCGACATGAGCGACCGCAAAGGCATCATCCTCGCAGGCGGCTCCGGCACGCGGCTCTACCCGATCACCATGGGCCTCTCGAAACAGCTTCTGCCGATCTACGACAAGCCGATGGTCTACTACCCGCTGTCGGTGCTGATGCTGGCGGGCATCCGCGATATCGCGCTGATCACCACACCGCAGGATCAGGCGCAGTTCCATGCCGCGCTTGGTGACGGCAGCCAATGGGGTATTTCTCTCACCTATGTCACCCAACCCAGCCCCGACGGTCTGGCGCAGGCTTATACGCTGACCGAGGGTTTCCTTGACGGCGCACCCTCGGCCATGGTGCTGGGCGACAATATATTCTTCGGCCACGGGCTACCTCAGCTTCTGGCCGGGGCCGATGCGCGGCGCGACGGGGGCACGGTCTTCGGCTATCACGTATCCGACCCCGAACGTTACGGCGTGGTCGGCTTCGATGCCGATGGCCGCGCCCGCGAGATCATCGAGAAACCCGCTGATCCACCGTCGCGCTACGCCGTGACCGGGCTCTATTTCCTCGACTGTGACGCGCCCCGCCTCGCGCGCGAAGTGCGTCCTTCGCAACGCGGCGAGTTGGAGATCACATCGCTTCTGGAAATCTATCTCAAGGCCGGCAAGCTCCATGTAGAAACCATGGGGCGTGGCTATGCGTGGCTCGACACCGGCACCCATGGAAGCCTGCTCGACGCGGGCAATTTCGTGCGCACTCTGCAGGCCCGCCAGGGCCTTCAAACCGGTTGCCTCGACGAGATCGCCTTTGAAAACGGCTGGATTGATGCCGAGGCTGTCGCCGCCCGCGCCGATCAGTTCGGCAAGAACGACTATGGCCAGTATTTGCGCAGATTACTCGACTGAGCCGCCCCAACGGAAAAGGGCCACCCGCTGAGGTGGCCCCTTCCCTTGATAACGCTGTGAAAGCGGATCAACGCTTGGAGAACTGGAAGCTCTTGCGCGCCTTGGCCTTGCCGTATTTCTTGCGTTCGACCACCCGGCTGTCGCGGGTCAGGAACCCGGCCGCCTTGAGCGCGCCACGCAAGGACGGATCATAAAGCTGAAGCGCCTTGGATACGCCGTGCTTTACCGCACCTGCCTGGCCCGAGAGACCACCGCCTTTGACGGTCGCCATCACGTCAAATTGATCCTCGGTGCCGGACACGGTGAACGGCTGCTTGAGGATCATCTGAAGCACGGGGCGCGCGAAATACTCGTTGATCGGCTTGCCATTCACGACAACCTTGCCCGAACCGGGCTTGATCCAGACACGGGCGACCGCGTCCTTGCGCTTGCCGGTGGCATAGGACCGGCCGAGTTCGTCACGAACAGGCTCGCGCGGGGTGTCCATGGCCTCTGGTGCGGCGGTTACATCGCCCGCCACGGCTTCCAGGCCTTCGAGGGATTTGATTTCTTCAGCCATCAGTAAGCCACCCGCGTGTTCTTGGAGTTCATGGATTTGACGTCCAGCACCTCGGGGCTCTGGGCCTCGTGGGGGTGCTCGGTGCCGGCATAGACGCGCAGATTGGTCATCAGCGTGCGGCTCAGGCGGTTGCCCGGCAGCATGCGCTTGACGGCCTGCATCACGACGCGCTCGGGGTACTTGCCCTCGAGGATCTCGCCGGTGGTGCGCGACTTGATGCCGCCCGGATGGCCGGTATGCCAGTAGTTCGGCTTGTTGCGCTTGTTGCCGGTAAGCTGCACCTTGTCGGCATTGATGACGATCACGTTGTCACCCGTGTCCATATGAGGCGTGAAGCTCGCCTTGTGCTTGCCGCGCAGGCGCATTGCGATGATCGAGGCAAGACGGCCCAGAACAACGCCCTCGGCGTCGATCAGGATCCATTTCTTGTCGATATCTGCAGGCGTTGCAGAGAATGTTTTCATGTCAGGCAAAACCTTGTGCTTGGTCTTTGGTCTTGATGCCGACGGGCCGATCATGGCACGCCGATGCGATGGACGGGTTATAGTCAGTGGCGCGCGCGGGTCAACACATCAAGTGGCAAATAAATTGTTCATTTTCAGCGACTTGTAAATTAGGTATTATTTTACCCCATACAACGCGAAGCCATCCGTGACATTTCCGCCGAAAATCGCTGCCGCGCCGCAGAAACACCTTGCACGACTCAAGCCACACCCCTAACTGGCGACTCACTTGATCGGGACCGATCCCAACTTCGGATGTCTTTCTGGGGGGGCGCTAAGGGACCGACTGGATTCAATCTACTGGAACGAAGGGGAGCGCCATGAAAGACGCCAACCTCTTCCAACTGGGGATCGGTCTGGAGACAGGCGCCCAAGAGGAAGACACCGCACGCGGCTTTACCGCCGCGAATACCGATACCGTTTTGCCCTGTGACATGCTGGCCAGAGACGTTCTGGATGAGGATCGCGACGATCACTTCATCCGGCGCGATGGGGCTGTGTTCGCGGGC
>Ga0209925_1001728_pt1 | contig 10852 bp, 9 predicted proteins | sample SalPonR2_A_D1_MG_FD_185702 | JGI IMG/M metagenome (GOLD analysis project Ga0209925, IMG submission 185702) | Salt pond soil microbial communities from South San Francisco under conditions of wetland restoration - Salt Pond MetaG R2_A_D1_MG... ...
AGCTTTTAGATATGCCCGGTATTTTATTTCCGAAAGCAGAGGATGAGGATATTGCCTATAAGCTGGTCTTAACCGGAGCCATAGCTTTAAAAAAAGTGGATACAGAGTTGGCCGCTTACAAACTATTAAAGTACCTGCGTCAGTTAGAGCGGTTAAGTGTCGTTGAGAAAACTTATGATATTGAAATATATCAGGGGGAACATCCCTATGATATTCTTCCCAAGATCGGGAGGGTAAGGGGATGTTTGATGAGCGGTGGTAAGGTTGATAGAAATAGGGCTGCAAAGCTTTTGGTCAATGATTATCAGAATGGTAAATTAGGAAGAGTTTCACTTGAAAAACCGGGAAGTGATAATTTTGAATTTTGAAGAGATGACGATAAAAGAGATCAAGAATTTTATTAATGAGTTTGAGAATATTGAAAAGATCGATAATGGTATCATTGAAAAGTTAAATAGCGATAGCCGCAAGGGTGTCAATAAGATTGCCGCTCGGATAGAAAAACAAAAAGAAAAAAAACAGGAAAAGATAATTCAGTGGCACCAGCAGAATAACCATCTATATAACCTAAAAAAGGAAGGTTATCAACTAGTGGCTGGTATTGATGAAGCCGGGCGCGGCCCGTTAGCCGGTCCTGTGGTGTCTTCAGCTGTCATTTTAGATTCAAAAGAACCTATTTTAGGTTTAACAGATTCTAAGAAATTAAGTTTAAAAGAAAGAGAACGGCTTTTTGATATCATATTAGCCAAAGCGGTGGCAGTCGGGTTAGGGATTGTAAGTAATACTATTATTGATCGTTTGAATATTCATCAGGCTACATTCCTGGCGATGAGAAGGGCTGTTTTAGATTTAGAAAAACAGCCGGAGTACTTATTGATAGACGGCAGTTATACAATACCGGATATAAATATTCAGCAAAAAGCAATTGTAAGTGGAGATTTAAAAGTAAATTCGATCAGTGCAGCTTCTATTATTGCTAAAGTAACCAGAGATCGGATTATGGATGAATTACATAATAGTTATCCAAAGTATAATTTTTTAAGTAATAAAGGATATGGTACTAAAGAACATATTGATGTAATCAAAGAATCTGGGCCCTGTCCTTACCATAGATTTTCCTATAAAGTAGTCGACAAAAATAAAAGTGAGTGATTTTGATGAATACTAAGTATTTAACCCGGGGAGCCTTAATAGCAGGCCTGTATGTTATAATCACCTATATTTTATCTCCAGTTAGTTTTGGTCCCTTACAGTTCAGAGCCGCTGAGGCCTTAACTGTTCTTCCCATCTTATTTCCGGAAGCAATCCCCGCTTTATTTCTGGGTGTATTACTTTCTAATATTATCGGAGGTTTGGGGATGGTAGATATTATCGGAGGCAGTTTAGTAACTTTATTAGCTGCTTATGGGACCTATTATTTCCGGGGAACTTTTTTAGCTTACCTAAGCCCAATTGTATTAAATGGATTTTTAATCAGTATCTATTTACACCTTTTATTTGAAATACCCTATTGGGTTACTGTAGTACAAATTTCAATCAGTGAAGCAGTAGTTGTACTGCTTTTAGGTTACCCTTTAATACAGGTCTTAAAAAAGCGTTTTGACTTCAATCAGCACAATTTGTAAATCTTGCAATAAATAACAAATTAAGTTATAATTTAAGTATGAATAATTTAATATAGTAGGAGGGATATTAATGTTAAGTGAAAAGATGGAAGAGCAGCTTAATGAACAAATAAATGCAGAGATCTACTCTGGTTACCTCTATTATGCAATGGAAGCATACTTTGAAGATGAAGATTTAACTGGTTTTGCAAACTGGATGCATATACAGGCACAGGAAGAGTTACTACACGCCCAAAAATTCTTTAATTTCATTAATGAAAGAGGTGGACGTGTAAGTTTAGATGCAATTGAAAAACCTAAAGCAGATTGGGACTCTCCTCTGGAAGCATTTAAAGATGCTTATGAACATGAAACAAAAGTTACTGACAGGATTAATAAATTATATGACCTTGCAGTTAAAGAAAAAGATCATGCAACTGCTTCTTTCCTCAACTGGTTTATCGATGAACAGGTGGAAGAAGAAGCTTCAGCTGATGAAATAGTAAATAAATTAAAAAGAATTGGCGAATCCGGCCAAGGAATATTCATGCTGGATAGAGAATTAGGTAGTAGAACTCTAGATACAGCTGAATATGCAGAGGAAAGTGAATAAAGATATAATAAAATTCAGTATATGTCATGAGTTTCAATTGAGGAACTCATGGCATATTTTTGTATAAATTAAATCCCTATTATCTGGAGGTATTTAAGATGGGCTTATTTGATAAAATCAAAGATTTTTTTACTCCATCCTCGGATTCAAAGATCGTTAAACTATATGTAAAAGATAAAAAATGCGGTAATAAGATGCGGGTGGTATTGAGGAAGGGTTATGATATTCAGAGAATTTACAATGATGAGGTTGAGGGCAAGTATAAAATTAATAAAGTCATAGTTTGTGATAAGTGTTATAACAATGTAGTTATAGATGTTACATTTGATAAAAATTATAAGATAATTAATCAGAGTATTGAAAATGGTGAGTTTATTACCGAAGAAGAGTTTTTAAAAGATCAATAGTTTTGTGGAGGTTTCTATGCTATTAAATTATCCGAATACATTAACCGTAGTCAGATTACTATTAATTCCTGTTTATTTATATTTCTTTTTACAGGGAGAATATATATTAAGCGGAGTATTTTTTTCGCTTTCTGGTGTAACAGACTTTCTAGATGGTTATCTGGCTAGAAAATACAATATGGTAACAGATTTAGGTCGATTACTTGATCCCTTGGCTGACAAGCTCACCCTGATTAGTATATTAGCGGTTTTAATTTACATGGATTTATTACCCAGGGTTATTACTATCACTTTACTGACCAGGGAAGTATTTGTTTTATTTGGCTCTGGTATTATGTATCTTATGGGTAAAGACTTAATCAATCCTACCCGCTTGGGTAAAATATCTATTTTCTTATTATATGTGGCTATTGCAGCTAGCTTATTAGATATTAAATTTTTTGATATGCTCTTATTTTATGTTGTAATACCTATTAATATTATCTCTGCTGTAGATTATATTCGCAACGCCTACCAAAAAATGTAATTATAAGGAGATTAATATGAATATATTATTAAAAAATATTAAAGAGATCTATAGTCCTTCCCAAGATCTCAGTGAGTATAAGCATATAGAAATAGAGGGTAAGGAGATTAAAAGAGTTACCAAAGATGATGATATTGTCAGTAATGATCATGATCGTGTAATAGACTGTAGTGATATGGTTGTATTGCCCGGGTTAATAAATACCCATACCCATAGTTCGATGTCCCTTTTGAGAGGTTATGCTGACGATTTTAAGCTGGATAAGTGGCTTAGTGATAATATCTGGCCGGCCGAAGCAAAACTGACAAGAGAGGATATCTATTGGGGTGCTATGCTGGCAGTGGTAGAGATGATCAAGACAGGGACTACCACCTTTACAGATATGTATTTTCAAATGGATAAGGTAGCAGAAGTCGTTAAAAAATCAGGCATCAGGGCCGTTTTAAGTGAAGGATTAATCGAAGATAATGACGGAATGGAGGGTTTAAACGATTCGGTTGATTTTGCTTTAAAATGGCAAAATAAGGCTGACGGTAGAATTAAAACAACCCTTGGGCCTCACTCACCTTATACCTGTAGTGCCGATTACTTAGAAAAGATAAGAGATAAAGCCCTTGCTAACAATTTATTAATACATGTCCATATCAGTGAAACAGATGATGAACTAGGCTTTATGAAAGATAAATATGGTTTAAGTACAGTGGAATTATTTAATAAGATTAATTTATTCGAGGCAAAAGTTATTGCTCCCCATTGTGTACATCTAAGTGAGAGCGATATTGAAATACTGGCTGATAAAGATGTGGGAGTTGTTTATAATCCAGCCAGTAATATGAAATTGAGCAGTGGGATTGCTCCTATTAAAAAAATTATGGATAAAGGTATAAATGTTTCTTATGGAACCGATAGTGCGGCCAGCAATAATAATTTAGATTTAATAGAGGAAGCCCGCCTCGGTTCTTATCTACAAAAAGTAGCAACCGGTGATCCGACGGTTTTACCCATTGAAGAGAATATGAAAATGCTAACTGTTAATGGGGCTAAGACTTTAGGAATACCGAACTTAGGAGAGATCAAGGAAGGTTATTTAGCGGATTTAGTATTAATTAATGTGAAAAATACAGCCCATCAGTATCCTTCCTATAATTACCTATCTAATATATTTTATGCTGGCAATGGATGTGATGTGAATACTGTTATTGTAAATGGTGAGATAGTTATGGAAAATCGTGTATTAATCAAGATAAATGAAGAAAAAGTATATAAAAAAGTAGAACAGTTAACACAGAAATTTCGTTAATATAATAGAAGGGAGTGGCTTTAAGTGAAAAAAGGTTTTAGATATTTATTCTCAATAATATTTGTTGTTTTTATTGCTTTATTAATAGCCATATTTGCCGGTGCTAACTTTTTTACAGAATGGGCCTGGTTTAATCAACTTGGTTATCTAAAAGCGTTTTTATTGATGTTTTTCTCTAATTTTGGTTTAAGAGTATTGATAGGTGTTATTTTTGCCGTTTTTGTTTATATTAACCTTTCCTTTACAAAGAAGTTATTTTATAAGTATTTCAAAAAAGAAAAGGTGGACAGTGAAAATGTAGAAACCCTATTTAAAGAAGAAGGGCAGGGTTTTTTAAACTGGTTAGATAAAAGGAAGTTAAACTGGTTATATATAATTATCAGTTTAGTCTTAGGATTCTTATTCAGTTCGGTTAGTTCAGAGCTCTGGAAGATAGTTCTTAAGTATTTCAACCAGACCCCGTTTGGAACTACTGATCCAATCTTTGGCAGAGATATTGCTTTTTATGTATTCAGCCTCCCATTTTACAGCTTCATTAAAGAAATGGGTATGGTCTTAATCGTCCTGACAATAATTGTCGTTGGTGTAATCTACTTTATAGCTTCCGGTATAAGTTCCTTTTCGGAAGTTAAAGTTAAGTTATCGAATCGAGCTAAAGGTCATATAACTATCCTACTCTCAGCCTTCTTACTACTCAAGGCCTGGGATTACCGTTTAGCAATGTATGAGTTGTTATACTCCTCCCGGGGAGTGGCCTTTGGAGCGAGTTATACAGACATTAATGCTAATTTATTGGGCTTAAGAATCCTATTCGTAATTGCGATAGCGGTTGCTCTTGGTCTGTTAGTTAGTCTATTTAGAAAAAATTACAAATTATTAGCCTGGGGCCTTGGAATCTGGATTGTAACTTCTTTAATATTCGGTGGTATTTATCCTGGTTTTGTTCAGAGATTTCAGGTAGAACCAAACGAAATTAATAGAGAACGTCCCTATATAAATCACAATATTCAAATGACCTTAGATGCTTATGATTTAAATGATATTCAAACCACAGATTTTGAGGTTGAAGATGGTTTGACCTACGAAGATTTACAAGAAAATGATGAGATCGTTAAAAATATTAGATTATGGGACCATAGACCATTACTAACCACCTATAATCAGATTCAGACTTTAAGACAGTACTATGATTTTCAAAATATAGATGTTGATAGGTATAATATAGGTGGGGATTATCGTCAGGTAATGCTAGGTGCCAGAGAGATGAACCAGGACTTATTATCCGGGCAGGCTCAAACCTGGATTAATAAAAAATTAAAGTATACACATGGTTATGGTGTTACAATGAGTCCTGTAAATATGGTTACTAGTGAGGGATTACCTGAGTTTTTCATGAGTGATATACCTACTCAAGTTAATGTAGATATTCCTTTAGAAAATGCTGCAATCTATTATGGAGAAAAAACGGATGAATATGTAATCGCTAATACTGATTCTACTGAGTTTCATTACCCACAGGGAGACGATAATGTTTATATAAATTATGATGGAACCGGTGGAGTATTAGCGGGCAGTTTTATCAAAAAAGCTGTGTTTGCCCTAAGGTTCAATGAACTTAAGTTTTTATTAAATGATGATATAAATCCTGACAGTAGAGTTATGTATCACAGAAATATTAAGGAAAGAGTGAGAAGAGTTGCTCCTTTCTTGCAGTATGATGGGGACCCCTACCTGGTAGTTTCTGATGGTAGACTTTTCTGGATTCAAGATGCTTACACAACTACAGATAGGTATCCTTATTCTCAACCTGTGAGAGGGGTAGGCAATTATATTAGAAATTCAATTAAAGTTGTTATAGATGCCTATAATGGAACTATGAATTATTATGTTGTAGATGATGAGGATCCGATTGCAAAAACCTATCAAAAGATATTCCCTGATGTATTTTTAGATGGGGAAGAGATGCCGGAAGATATAAGAGATCATATCAGATATCCAAAAGATCTCTTCAGTATTCAAACCCAGGTTTATGCGACTTACCATATGCAGGATCCGGTTGTCTTTTATAATAAGGAAGATCTCTGGAATATTCCCACTGAAAATTATGCAGGCAGCAGTATCCAGATGGAACCCTATTATATAACAAGTAAGTTACCGGGTAATGATAAATTGGAATTTATTTTAATGCTTCCTTTCACTCCTGCAAACAGAAATAATATGATTTCCTGGATAGCAGGGAGATCTGATGGTGAAAATTACGGGGAACTGTTAGAATATCAATTCCCAAAAGATACCCTTGTCTTCGGACCTAATCAAATTGAATCAAGAATAGATCAGGATTCAGAGATATCTCAAAGGCTTTCCTTATGGAGTCAAAGGGGATCAAATGTAATTAGAGGTAATCTGATAGTTTATCCAATTGAAAGATCTATATTATATGTTGAACCGATTTATCTACAGGCTGAATCGGGTGAAATTCCAGAACTTAAAAGGATTGTAGTAAGTTATGGTGGAGAAATAGTAATGGATGAAACCTTAGATGGTGCCTTAGCGAAGATATTTGGAGAAAAACCACAAGAAGAAGTTCCCGAAGAGGTTCCTCAAAGTCAACAGATGTTACCAGAAGATATGCAGGGACTTGCTCAGAGAGCCTATGAAATATTCCAAGAAGCCCAACAGGCTCAACAAGAGGGTAACTGGTCAGAATATGGTAACTTATTAGAAGAATTAAATAATGTACTAAATGAATTAAATGATCTCAGTCAACAAACAGCAGAGTAATTAGGAAAGGATAATGTATGCTTAAAACAAGTAAATTCGGTGAATATAAAACAGAAAATGATATAGACGTATATATAAATAATACTGATAAATTTAAAACTAATTATATTCATATAGATATAATACGACCTCTTTCTAATGAAAAAGAGGTCTCCCAAAATGCGCTAATCCCCTATATTCTTTACCGCGGGTCTCAAAAGTATCCCACCAATCAATCTATATCACATAGATTGGATGATCTATATGGGGCAGACTTAAATGTATCTGTGGCCCGCCGCGGTGAGAACCAACTACTAAGGTTTTCGGTAGAAGTAATAAATGACAAGTATGTTGAAGCAAAAGAGAGCTTAATAAAAAAGGCAATTGATTTCCTTTATGAACTGATTTTTAGACCTTTAGTAGAAAAGGGGGACTTCAAGGAAGAATATATTAACAAAGGGCAGTCTTTTTTGAAGGAAAAAATACTATCTTTAAAGAATGATAAAGGTAGTTATGTTATTGAAAGATGTTACCAGGAGATGTGTAGAGGGGAGGATTTTTCCCTCTACACCCTTGGTACAATTAGTGGGTTGGAACAAAGCAGGCAGGATAATTTGTATCAATATTGGCAAGATATATTAATAGAAAGTCCAATCGAATTATTTGTCATCGGTGATATTGGTGATTCTGATGGACTATATAAATATATCAATCAAAAGTTTACAGATCACAGAGATAAAAAATTACCTTTAAATAACACTTTTATTAAAACTAAAGATTTTAAGTTAAAAGAGCTGGAAGAAGAGGATGAAATAACTCAATCTAGATTTTGTGCGGGTATTAGAATACCTATAACCAGAAGTCATCCCCTCTATTTTGCTCTTATTGTATATAATGGGATGTTAGGTGGTTTTAGCCACTCTAAGCTCTTTACAACCGTTAGAGAAAAGAGGGGCTTAGCCTACTATATCAATACCCGCTTAGAATCTACAAAGGGCCTTATCTTAATAAATGCAGGCATTGATATGGTGGATTACCCGATTGTAAAAGAGATAATTGAAGAAAAAATAGAAGAGATGCAAAATGGTGAGTTTGAAGAGGAAAATATTGAGTGGTCTAAAAAGAAATTAATTAATAGGTATAAAACGTTAAGTGATAATAACCACAGTATTGTGGATGCTTTCCTATTAGGTTTAATCAATGGTAAAAAAGATTCATTAAATTATGTTATTAATTCTATCAAGCAGGTAAAAAGAGAAGATATAATTAAAGTTGCTAATCAGGTTAATCTTACAACATATTATCTACTTAGACCAGGAAGTGCTTAAGAATGATATATAAAAATTTTAGTAATATTGGTGAAGAATACTATGAAAAGAAGTTAGATTCCGGCTTAAATGTGGTATTAATACCGCGGGAGAAGTTTAATAAAAAACATGCGATATTATCGGTAGATGTAGGTTCTGTAGATTTAAAGATAAAAGATAATGAGGAAAATGTCTATGAATATCCCAAAGGTATTGCCCATTTTATGGAACATATACTTTTTGAAAATAGAGAAGGTAGTATAATAGATAAGTTTTCCCAGATTGGAAGTAGTGTTAATGCCTATACTGGCTTTAATAATACAAATTATTACTTTAATACCACCAGTAATTTTTTCAACTCCTTAAAATACTTATTTGGTTTTGTTTTAAATCCTCATTTTGATGATGAACGGATTAAGCATGAAAAAAGCGTTATAAATCAGGAAATCAACATGTATCAGGATAGTCCCAGCTGGCAGTCCTTTTATCAATTATTACAATCTCTTTTTTACGAATATCCAATTAAATATAATATTGCAGGAACTCAAAAGAGTATAGAGAAAATAAATAAAAAGACATTAATTGATTTTTTTGAAAAATTATATAATTTAAATAATATGACCTTAATTGTCATCGGGGCGGTTCAGCCTGATAAGTTATTTAATTGGCTGGAAAAAGAAAAAAATATTACTAAACAAGGAAATAAAAAATTTGTATTAGAGAAAATTTATCCTAAAGAGCCCAATGGAATTCGTCTGGAAGAAAAAGATATCGCAATGAGTATCTCCCGCCCGATAATTAGTTTAGGTTATAAAGAAAACCGCTGTTTTCAAAATAAAGATAAGATTATTAAACAGGATCTTATGACAAATATGATCTTAGAAATGATTTTTGGTAAAAGCAGTGATCATTACCATGCTTTATATAATCAAGATTTAATTGATGAGAACTTTTCTTTTAACTATATGAGAGAGAAAAATACGGGGTTTGCTAAGATATATGCGGAAACCAACTCCGTTGATAAGACAATTTCTGGTATAACCGATATCATCAATAATTGGGAACGCGAAATAAATAGCGAAGATTTTGAAGTAGTTAAACATAAATATATTGGAAGATATTTCCGTTCTTTAAATTCTTTTGAAACTCTTTCTTCTCAAATTATGAAGTATCTTAATCTTGACCAAAATTATTTGGATATAATTCAAATGATCAAAGATATAAGTCTTAAAGAAGTAAGAGAGCAGTATAAAAATTTACTAGAGGAAAAGGAGCATGTGAAAATAATCATTAGAACAGTTCATAAGTAATTGACAAAATAATGCTTGAAAACTTTAGTTTTTGGTGTTATAATCACAAGAAAATAATAATGGGAAGGGGTGATAATTAAGGAGATAGTAGTAGAGCAACTTTTATTTTCATTATTATTATTTTTTAAAGAGAATATTGTTTAAAAAGTGAGTATCAAAAAGTTAAGAGAAGAAAGGAGTAGATAGTAGATATGCAAAGAGACCGATGGAGTAATCGTGCAGCTTTTGTACTCGCAGCTATTGGTTCTGCAGCTGGTTTAGGTAATGCTTGGCGTTTTCCTTACATGGCTTATTCTAATGGGGGTGGAGCTTTCTTAATCCCTTACTTTGTAGCTTTATTAACAGCAGGGGTACCCCTTATCGTATTAGAATTTGCCATGGGGCAAAAGACCCAAAGAGGTGCCCCAGGTGCCCTAGCTAAAGTTGGTAGAAAGTTTGAAGGCTTTGGTTGGTGGGCCGTTTTATCCGGTACTATTATTACTAGTTATTATGCAGGAGTTATGGCCTGGGCTTGGGACTATTTAGCTGGTTCCTTTACACTAGGTTGGGCAGAAAATGCAAGTGATTATTTTTATAATGAAGTACTGCAAATAACATCTGGACCAGGTGTCTTAGGAGGTTTTTCAGTTCCCGTTCTGATTGGTTTAGTCATCACCTGGATCGTAATTTATCTCATACTTAGAAAAGGTGCTGAAAGTGTTGGTAAAGTGGTTCTAATAACAGTTCCTTTACCTGTTCTTTTAATGATTATATTAATGCTTAGAGCAATAACTTTACCAGGCGCTATGGAAGGAATTAATTACTTCCTTGAACCTAATTTCTCGATGTTGACGAATTTAAGTGTTTGGATCGATGCTTATTCTCAGGTATTCTTTACACTTAGTTTAGGTTTTGGTATTATGATTGCCTATGCTAGTTATATGCCTGAAGATTCTGATATTATTAATAATGCTCTTATAACTGTATTTGCAAACTCTGGTATTAGTTTTCTAGCAGGTATTGCTGTATTTGGTACCCTAGGCTAT
>Ga0209925_1001731_pt1 | contig 10836 bp, 7 predicted proteins | sample SalPonR2_A_D1_MG_FD_185702 | JGI IMG/M metagenome (GOLD analysis project Ga0209925, IMG submission 185702) | Salt pond soil microbial communities from South San Francisco under conditions of wetland restoration - Salt Pond MetaG R2_A_D1_MG... ...
GGCCTGCCTATTCGGCAGGTGAACTCAGTGTGACATCTTGGTTGTTAGCTCACTGTCATATTGAGCCTGCCTGACGGCAGTCAGGCTTGTCAAACTTCTCTCATGCGAAGCATAAATATGAATAACTAAAACACTTTTTGGACACCCTCTTTACAAAAAATATTTCGTAGGAGTAAATTACATTTCAATCCAGGTAGCCATTTCTTTCCAATTTTGTTGATTAATGTAAGCGATAAAAATATCTTCCAGTTTATCCAACGAAAAATACTCTTCTGCTTCAAACATACCTTCTTCATCGCTATACTGTACAATAAAACCCTGCTCAGAAGTTGAGGTTTGGATAAATCCGTTTTTACCGCTAAGTGTCATAAAAAAGTTATCATCATTTAGCGATCCCAGGGCTTCTTTTATCTTTATGTCTGATGGGCTTTCAAACATATCACCATTGGCCATTTCAATAGAATAGTCGGGCCTATTGGCTGCCATTTTAGAATCGGCAGTAGTTTCAGCATCGATCGTTTTCTCGGCAGCTGTTGCTTCAATACTGGTCTCTCCTCGTTCAAACTCTTCTCTGGAAATATCGCTAATGCCCAATGCAAATGCTTTCCAGTCTGAATTATCCATACTACTTAAAATAACTACATTAAGATTCCCATTGGGGTTATCGCTAAAATAAGCCGAAGCAAGTAAAACTTCTTTCCCCATTACATCCCCTTTCTCATAGCGTATTTCTTTAATTTTTCCATCCCATTGTTTTGCAATCTTAACTAACGGTTTTCCGTCATCACTTTCAAAAAAACTATCCTTAATAACATACATCATCATTCCGCTTGCATGTTTTTTAAGCAATTCGGCATCTTGTTTTTGGTATGCTTTAATCACTTCTTTTGCAATTGTTTTAGCATCGCCTTGTGCAAAAGTCAGGTTGATGGAAATAAAAAAAACAAAAATCAACGGTAAATAAATTAATTTTTTCATCGTAAAATATTTTTGGTTAATAACAATAAATGCATTATGCATTAGAAAAGGCAATTTACGATATAATTTTAAAGCATTCAACTAAAATAAGAATAAATTAATTTAGGGCATTTTTATAAAAAACAGTCAGCGGATGACTACTGATTAAACAACTACATGCCATTAAGCAAAGTAGTTATCCATTAGCAAGTCATCCGCTGCTGAATATAAGATTTTGTTTGTATAAAATTATTCTACCAGCTCCAGTCCCATATCCAACCCTTTATCTAGGGCAGGGATTCCTTCATCCATCCATTGGGGCATAGGTTTTCCTTTCAGGTAATGGTCGAAAAACTGGGCCATACGAATCTGGAAATCATACTTATCGCGTACTTTGGTCGGCCAGTGGTCGGCCTCGTTATAATTCAGCAACCAGGCTACTTTTCCTAACCGGCGCAAAGCAATAAAAAACTCTACTCCCTGACTAAAAGGTACAGCGCCGTCATCTTCGTTATGCATGATTAAGAGTGGCGTTTGGATTTTATCGGCAGTAAACAGGGGTGAATTTTCCAAATAACGCAAAGGTGATTCCCAGATGGATTTTCCGATACGGCTTTGGGTATGCTCGTACTGGAACGAACGGTTACGCCCGGACCAGTTACGAATTCCACCATAAGCGCTAAACATATTTACTACAGGAGCCCCCGATTCAATAGCAGCAAACAGGTTGGTACGTGTAGCCAGGTAAGCCACCTGGTATCCGCCCCAGCTGTGCCCCTGGGCAGCTATTGCATTTTCATCGACAAAACCTTCCGAAATAAGTTGTGTTACTCCCGGCATTACACAATTAAAAGCATCTTCGCCCGGATACCCTTCTTTGTAATAAACATCGGGGTTAAAAATAATGTATCCATTGCTCGAATAGTAATGATAATCAACCGTAGAGCGATGCGCTTCTGGAATATGATGGTTATATAATCGTTGGGATGATTTTTCGTAAAAATTAACAATCATCGGGTATTTTTTGTTGGGGTCGAAATTGGCCGGTTTAATTAATAAACCTTCGAGTTTCCTTCCATCCAGTGAGGTCCAGCTGTAAAGTTCCTTGGTACCCCAAAGAAATTCCTCCTGCTGTGGGTTAACATCACTTATTTTTACCGGATTTTTGAAATTTTTACCCGCTGCTACCAGGTTTGGAAACTCCTCAAAGGTTTCCCGGGTATAAACAAAAACATCGCTATTTTTGGCTTTTATCGGCCGGCTTAACTGATATTTACCATAAATCAACTGTTGGGGTTCTTTTTTACCTTTCCAGGTGGTTGTAAAAAAACCATCTTCTCTGGTAATCTCATGATGTGCAGATAAGTATACCGGATCGGATGGATTAATTCCTTTTTCTGCGGTTTCTCTTCGGTCGAAATCAATATAACGGTAATTTATTTTATCATTTCTTCCAGTGAGGGTTAAATTCAAAGGATTACTTCTGTTTTCAGGGTCAACTTTCCAGATATCATAACGGTCGTATACCAGCAAGGCTTCGTCATCTGATAGCCATCCGGCTATTCCGTAAGGTGATGGAGGGTTTGGAATATCATTTATTTCATCCGCACACTGGATTGAACGGGGCGATGTAATCTGAAACTCTTTACCGGTAGCAATTTTATAAGTATTCCAGGTAGTATCCATATAATTGTACCAGTAAACATAGTTACCATCAGGAGAAACATTCGGATAGGCTCGAATATCTTTTTTAATCATTTCAGCATTACCAGATTCTATATCAATCAGATAAATATCATGATGATAAGGGTACCCTTCCCACATGGTTTGTACTGAATATGGTAAGTTAGACCATGCTAAAACCTTATCCGAATCACCCTGTTTGATGAGTCTTATTCCGGTATAATTTTCTTTTTCCAATGGTACCATTTTATCCGCATCCAGATGATAAACGGCCAGGTAGGATTTATTTAAATCGCGTTTTTTATTATGCAACTGCTCAGATTGTAAAACCGGCTCATTCCAGTGCCAAACATCCAGTGGAGGAATCTCTTCTTCTAATTGGGTAGTATCTTTTTCGGGTCTTTCAGGAGCCGTACCGAAGAAAATGCGGTTTGAATTTTCGGCAAAACCAATGCTTCCATTTTCACTTATTATCCAATGGTCAGGTAAGGCTGTATTTTCATTGGATACTATTTTACGAGCATCTCCCTTATTATTCCAATAATAAAGAGAATAATCATTATTGTCGGTTTTGGTCGCAGAAATATCAGCTAAAAAAGCTATTTTTTGTCCTTTTTTATCAATGGCTAGTTGTTTGAAAGTTCCTTTACTCTTTAAAATAGCTGTATGTTCTTGATTCGTAAAATTGAACAGATATACTCCCGACTCAAAAGAATTTTTTCTTCCTGAGCTTGTAAAGGCTATAACCTCATTCTCTTCGGCCAACTGGTAATCTGTAACAAAAGGATATTCAACTTTTTGCGATGATTCTAAATTCATTAATACCAACTTATATCCGTTCTCTGCTGATTCCTTCTTAGCTTTATTTTCATCTTCTGAAGCTGAAGTATCTTTTTCAACGGGAGTTTCAACCTGGTAAGCCATCCATCCATCCCATTTTTCAGGTATTTTATAGGATTTAAAATCAGGAATTGTATCTATCCGGTCTGTTGCTAAATGATAAATACCCAATTTATTTTTGGGCATATCCTCTTTTTTGGTTTTTGCCAATTTTAATTGGCGGATGGTATCTTCAGAAGGGACAATAGTAAAAATCACATATTCCGAATCGTTGGTAATATCCGCATCCGTAGCACAAGGTAATGTAGCAATATCTTTACCATTCTTTTGTGTAATTTTAAGTACCGGGTCGCCTTTCCATGGCTCTGATTTATAAACAATAGTATTCCCATCATTAGCGATGATGGTTTCGGTAATCCGGTTCCATTTCAGAATATCATCGAAAGATAATGGCTTTTTGTTTTGCTGGGCAAAAACTCCCAGACTAAAAATCATTAGTAAAGTTAAAAGATTCAGTTTTTTCATAATGAGTGATTTATGGTTTATATCTATTTTATTTTTTACTCTGACGTATTCATAAATTTCATGAATAATGTAGGTTAGATAGCTTAAATAGTAATTCGTTTAATTATTTAAATGATTTACGAATCCATATATATATATTTATTTATTTCTTTTTCCGTACCTGAAAAATATCAATCGCCTTCCGTTTTCCTTTGAGTTTTATGTTTCCCACATTTTTAAAGGTATATTTCTTTTTATCCTTTATTAGTTCATACAAATCGCCGGATATAAGCACTTCCTGCCGGTATTCATTACACATTGATTCAATTCGGGCAGTGGTATTTAATGTATCGCCATTGTATGAAATATCTCTGCGGATTTGCCCCACCTGTAAAACCATTACTTTGCCGGCATGTATCCCGGCTTTAAATTTAGGAATTGTTCCGTACTTTCTATTATAATATCTGCGGCGCCTATAAATTCCATGGGTAAAAGCAAAATAGGCACGAAGGAAATTACTTTTTCTTAATCCTTTTTTCAGGCTCCAGGAAATAATTGCTCCATCGCCGAGGTACTGGTATATTTCGCCATGATAATTATCTACTACAGATAAATCATTAAAAACATCCTGCACCAGGTGACTAAACTTTTTATGTCCCAGTTTCTCTGCAATGGATGTAGAGGCTTTCATATCCAAAAACATAAATATACGCTCATTTTCACGCGGTTTGTTCATAAAACCAAAAATCCAGCTGCGCATATTCCCACGTCCTATTTTTTTTATCGTCCCACGGATAAGGTGATTAAAAAAACCAAAAACATAAAAAAATAACAAAAACCGATAAAACAAAATATCCATTTCGGGCAGCAACTTAAATATCTCTTTATAATTTTCTTTGGTATAAATAGTTAATGGAGAACGGGCAGCAACCAGAATCAATAAAAAAACCGAAGCAAAATGCAATACCGAACGCAAAAATAAGGTCATCTGTATTGGGAAAAAACGCATGATACGATCGCTAAAAATCATATCAATAAAAGAAAACCACACCGCAATACCCAGACTTAAAAAAAACAAAACAATATAAATATTCTCAATCTGTAATAAATTCAGGTAGGTTTTAAATAGTTGATGTTCACCGGTAATAAAATGATAAAATAAAAAACTTAAGAACCAAAACACCCAATGAAAAAAAAACATTCGGAAGAATTTGTTATGCTTAATAATAATTTTATCGACCGTAATCATGGTTGTAAAGATAAAAAAAGCGGACTATTTTTAGTCCGCCCAATACTTATTAAAATATTATTTAGTCAACAGAAACATAAAAACTATAGGTTTGATTTTCTTTCGTATAAGTTGAACTTAATTTTACCCCATAAGTAACATCAACATCCTCTTTATCTGGCGGATACAAAATAATCTCATTAAAAACAATCCCCATCATTTCTTCATTCTCCCGAACAGGAACTTTTTTCCAGCCAGCTTCTACAAGTTTATCAACCTCATTTTCAAACCATTCTGCCAACTTTGTAGCTGTATCCTCAGGAACGCTGTCATTTTTAAAAGAAATAACATACGCGTTAGATTTTCTGTCAACCTCTTCATACTTTAACTCATCAGAAACTTCAATATTTACCTCATCTAAAACAGCCATCATTCCTTCTTTGGTGCTTTTAGATAACTTTTTGGTTTCTTTTATTGTTTCTTCCTGTTTAGCATCTCCTTTTTGTTCAGACGAACCTCCACAAGAGGAAAAAAACAAAAACAATACGGCTGATAATACAATGACTAATTTTCTCATAATTATGTTTTATTTAAAAGTTACGGTTATTTCTTTTTCGTTATTAAAATACTAAAATAGTAATATTTATGAAAAAAAATAAAAAGAAATGGACATCTATTAAAAACAAAATTATTTATAATGCTTAAAAGATTAATTACCTGAAATTAACGATTACTTCCATAATTTCTGACTTGCTGCCGGTTTTTACCTGAGGTCCCCACCCTTGCGCTCCACAAGTAACAAAGAAATGGGTGTTATTAATTTTCCTATGTCCCCAGCTTAATTCATAAATCATTTCGGTGATATAATTTAACGGAAATAGCTGGCCATGGTGAGTATGCCCGGAAAACTGAACATCAATTCCTTGTTGGTGTGCATTTTCCAGATGGTATGGTTGGTGGTCGAGTAAAAACACAGGCAACGTATTGGTTGCATTTTTTAACAACTCCACAACCGTTTTTCTGTCTCTATGGTGCCGGTCTCTCCTTCCAATCAATTGAAAAGAGTTATCGATGTTTAAGACAGTATCCCTTATCAATTTTATATTTGAGTTTTGAATAAAATCATAACTGTGGTTGCTACGGTAAATATCATGATTTCCTTCTACACCATATACACCGTATTTTGAATTAATTTTTCGTATCTGTTGCTCAAAATATCTCATTTTAACACTGGACTGGTCGGATTCTACTATATCTCCCACAAGAAATACAATATCGGGCTCCAAGGCATTTATTTTCTCAATAAACTGATGCATAAAATATTTATGCGTAACATCGCTTAAATGAAAATCAGCAGTCATGGCTATTTTTAACCGGCTGATATTACTGCTCTTCTTATCTGCTTCAATGGTGTATTTCCGGATGGCTGTATTATTAAAATTATAAATCCCTTTGAACATTATGATAGTTACCAGTAACATAATCAAACCGAACAACACCATTTTAAATTTGTGAGTCTCCAACGATTTCAGCGATACTAATCTCATTTTTTTGAGGATAAAGAGCCCTAAATCGACCAAAAGATAAAATAAAAACAGATAGAGCATCACCGGAAGGTAATATTCAGCTACCATCACTAAGTAGTAAAAAAAGGAGCCGTCAACATACCGATGGAACATATTAGCCAAAGGATACAACGCGACCCAGGCAATAAAAATACTTTTGAACAGGACACTGCTTCGCTTTTTTACAAAAACATGCTTTAGTCGATGATAAAGATAAATATTAGGCAACACATAAACCACAAAAACCATGAATCGAAAAGTTCCTGAAAACATCAGGTAAGTCGTAATAATCAATCCCAAAAGAAAAAAAGGAAGTACAGCAGAAAAAGAATAACTATTTTTTGGCTGCAGGGAAGTATCCTTTTGTAAATTTTTATTGATTTGCTTAATCTTAAAAGAGAATAAGAGCGTAACAACCGATTGTAAAGCAACAATAAGCAAAAAAGCACCACCTATACCCAACCATCTGTTTGCCTGTAAAAAATTGTGAAGCGCAATAAATTTACTTTCCAGGAAAATCGAGCCCATATAAATAAAGAAGCCCAATACGTACCCTAAAAAAATGGTCAGACGCGCTGCCCTATTTTTATTGTGCTTAAATAAATTTTTGGCCAACAGGTAGGATGCCGGCATGGGACCAGCTATGGATGATGTAAAAATAATTTGTGAAGTGGAAAATATTTGCATATAAATAATTTAATCAAAATGAGTTCTGTAATCATCAATCAAGACCTCAAAAATATATTTTTAAGGTAAAAGAACAACATATTATATTGAATTAAAAACAGCATAAACAGGTTTTATTAAATAAATAAAATGCTCGATATCGAACACAAAATACCATTTTAGAACATATTTCATCCATCCCAATATCCTGTATAATGCTTAAAAACAAACCATTAAAACCAATGGTATATTGTTTGTTTTGATATTCCTGTAATCATAAAAACGAGAAAAATGAATTTAATCAAAACAATTACCCCATTAATCATCGTATGCTTGTTTACAACTGAACTCATTTCACAAAATATTGTTCAGTTAATACAAGAAAATAAAACAGAAGAATTTACAGCACTCCTCCAAAAGGACTCTACATTAATTAACTTTAGGGATCCTCAACAAGGAAACAGCGCGCTTCACCTTGCTGCATTTTTTGGTAGAAACGAGATGGTATCGATGCTGTTAAAAAATGGAATGGACATCAACACGTTAAATAACCTGCAGCGTAGTGCATTAATTTTTGCTATTGCCGGTAAACATAAGGAAATCGTTGAGCTTTTGATAGAAAAAGGGATTTCGGTACATGCAAAAGATAATGAACAACGAACGCCCCTACACTGGTGTGCTATACAAGGAAATGCAGAAGTTGCCGAAGTATTGATAAAACATGGTGCGAACGTACATGAAACGGATAGCGATCTAAAAACTCCGCTCCACTGGGCCAGTCAGCAAAACTTAACCGATATAGCAGAAGGGTTAATCAACCATGGAGCGAATGTAAATGTTTTGGATAGTCATTGCCGCACACCGCTTTTTATTGCTTCATGGAACGGCTATTTAGAAATCGTAAAGCTGTTGTTAGACCATCATGCTATTGTTGATGCCCGTTATATTGGAGCAGCATCGCCCCTGACCACCGCTGCGGTGGCTGATAATACAGAAGTTAGTAAATACCTGGTTAATAATAATGCAAATGTCAACCTGGTTTGTAACATGATGGTTACCCCCATTTATCCTTCCATAATCAATAATAATAAAGAAATGGTTGACTTTTACCTTGAACGCGATGCAAGAATCAATTACCGCGATTTAGCGGGCAGAACACCCTTGTATATTGCTGTACGGGATGGTTTTACCGAAATTGCCCAAACGTTGATAGAGCATGGAGCAGAGGTTACTGTACCGGATGAAACAACGAATCGAAATTTATTGCACCTGGCTGCTGCTCATGGACGAAAAGAAATAGTTGAATTGCTTATTGAACAGGGAATTAATCCTGATGATAAAGATAATGCGGGAAATACTCCTTTAGATTATGCGATGAAGCACCAAAACAAAGATGTAGCTGATTATCTGTTATCATTAAGTAAAAAATTCAAAAAGAAAAAACAACACTTATCCAATACCCAAAGAGAATTTTTTGTTTCCAGTCAAAAGGAAGCCATCGTTACTAAGCTCAGGAATAAAACCTGGGGTATAAGTACCGCATCGGGCTTTATCGTTTTTGGATATAACGAATACGGAACATTACCGAAATATCCATCATTGGCTAATGGCTGTATAACACCGGAGGAGCTCAAAGAAAAAGCTCTATATCATTTCGACGGAACGTTGTTTTCACGAAATATTCTTTATTCAAAGGAAGATCAGTTTGATAATATACATTATATCAGTAGTAACTTTTATGCTAGCCGGTATCAACACAATAATTCCATTAAGGTAGAAAACATATATTTCCCGGAAACCAACCAACCGGAAAAAATTAATGGTATTGAAGTAACTGCACTCCCTGCTTTTGGAGCAAACCGAAGAAGCTATCTGATCAAAACTGACGGACTAACAATCCTCTGGCTATTTCATCAGTCTGATCGCTATTTCCCCTGGATTAACAATCGTGAAGCTATTGAATACTTAAAAGCGAAGGAGGAATCCATCGATTTATTATTTCTTGGGAACACCCATTCGGATATGGGACCGGAATGGATAAGCATTATGGAAACAGCTTACGAAATGGCAAAAGAGCTGGAAATAAAAGCGGTTTTCCCCATGCCGGATTGCAAAATGGGTGAATATTTTTATCAGGAACGAAAGCGAAAAGGTGATGGCGGGGAGGTTTATTTTGCCACGAATCCTGGCGACAGTTTTTATTTTACTCATGGAAAAATAAAACAATAATTATTATTCAGACTTCAATTAAAAAGCGCAGTGTAGAAATGAAACACTGCGTTTTGCTTTATTTATTAAAAGCTTTCAGGTATTTATCAATATAAAATGGTTTGTTCTTTAACTTATATTGCATGATATACCGTGGATGTTCAAGCGGCAAAATTTGATTAAAGAACTGATACTCCTGATTTATTTGTTGTAAAAATTTAAGATTCTTGCCGGCACCCAAACTGTAAACGATGTTTCGGTCAATACCAAAGGTAATTTGTGTTTTTAAACTTTCAATGATAAATGGAGTGATTAACTCCTGCAATGCTTTGCTATCGTAATAATTAAAATTTACTTCCTTTCCTTTTGCATTGGTTTTTACAAAACCCAACGGAGATACAGAGTTGATATAAAAACGGCCATAAAATTTCTCTACCCCTCCAAATTGCTCAATCATATCATACACAAACACCGAAGAGGTTTCGTGGGTTGTTATACCGTTGAATTTTATTCCACATTTTTCTTCCATCCGTTTGGTATCGGTAAAAGGGACTCCTGTGACTCCGGCACCCAAACGTCCGGGATTAATTCCTAGAATTAACCTGCGCTGGTTAAGGTCGTTATAATATTTTTGATAGAATTTTGATGATATTTCCAGTGCATCCTTATTTTCCCTGAAAGGATTCATTACCCGGATGTTTCCTGGTAATGATAATGGTAAATCCAGGGCTGTATTGAAGTTTATTACCTTTTCGGCAAAAGTCATATTTTATCTTTTTATCTGTTCGTTGCTTGCTGCATTTCATCAATTTTTTCCCAATGTGCCAATCCAAAAGGTTGTATTTTAATATAAAAAACCAACTAACCACAAAGGGATTTGGTGTCCAAAAAGAAAGTTATTCAGGTTTTTAGCAACTTTTGCCCCTAACCTATAAATAGGAAATTATTGAAAATCAGAACATTTCTGACGACCTTCCTTCGGCGGATGAACCGTCAGGCAGGTCTTTAGGGCATGGGGCAATGATGATTTTCAGCTTTAACAGATTTAAAAGCTTTTTGGACCGCCTCATTTCTCTCTACTTTTTTCTAATACACCGGACCTGACGCTTTGCATTTGAACCGGTATCATAAGTTTTCCCATCCTCAAAATTTATTTCCAACATGGCTCTTGTTGAACCCGGTTTT
>Ga0209925_1001732_pt1 | contig 10834 bp, 10 predicted proteins | sample SalPonR2_A_D1_MG_FD_185702 | JGI IMG/M metagenome (GOLD analysis project Ga0209925, IMG submission 185702) | Salt pond soil microbial communities from South San Francisco under conditions of wetland restoration - Salt Pond MetaG R2_A_D1_MG... ...
AAACCTATGATAATATTATTAATGTTAATTATTAATGTTTAATTATGGGCGGTAAATTTGCGGGTACCCTACCCGCAATTTGCGGGTAGGTGGGGGAAATATGCGGGTGTTGAAAACTCTTAGTTATAAATAAAACAAATAGGAAATCTTCTATAGTTTTGCAAAGATAATAATAACGAAAAACTTATAAATATAGTTGGGAGACAAAGATGTCGGATAAAGATATTATAAAAGATGATACAGGCTTTGAAGGTTTTTTCAGTTCACTTAGTGAAGAACTTTCATTGGCTGAAAAGCAAGAAAGTTATAAACAGCTTTATAGGGAAGAGTCCCCTCTGATAGATAATTTTATAACAGAAGCTACAACTGACGAAGAGTTCATAAATTATTTAATAGAAGCAAATGACTCTAATTTAGCTAAGCTTAAAGCTAGAATTTCAAGTTTATTGTCTAAAATAAAAAATAAGGTTGCCAGAGCCTTCAAGCAAATTTTTCCCTATAGTATATACACTATAGGAGTTGGAATAGGTAGATCGGCTAAAAAGTTATATGGCCTTTTTGACAGTAATGGTAATGTAGTTGTAAACCCAGTTCTTAAAACTTTAAAAGTGAATGATAGCTTAAAGACCGTACAAGGAAGCTTTACCTCTAAAAAGGGTATAAATTGGGATATACACATGAGTGGATTTAATTTAGGTAAAGGTTCTGTAGTCGGTATTGGACAAAAGAAAAATGCAACGGCATTTTATTTTTCAACGATAAACAAAATGCCTAAATCTCCTCAACCCTTGAATGCTGGTAAAAGAACAATTATAGATTCTAAAGCTATAAAGAAACTATTTGAAGCTGCTGGTTTAGAAGGTGGTGGATTTGATCTCGATGACGAAGTTGGTGATGAGATGATCCAAGTAGGTCAAGATATAGAAGATACAACTTTAGATCAAGCAGAAATAGAAAAGATTAATAAATCTCTAGAGCAAACAGCAAGTAACGTAGTTGGATATAAAGAGTATGCTAATTTAATCAAGGATAAGCTCGATAATATCCAATTTTCACAAAGAGGTAGGCCAGAGCAAATTCAGGTATATGGAGATTCTGGTGTTGGTAAAACTCAAATAGTTGAACAAATGGCAAAATACACTAAAGCCAATTATTTCTATGTACAACTAGATAAGCTTGACCAATCTTTACTCAAAGGAATTGGAGTTATAAGTAAAAAGAAAGAAAAAGTAGAAGGTGAGGAAAGAGAAAAGGATGTCATCAATATGGTTGGCTCAGATATGTTTCCATCTGACAGAGATGATGATGGCGACGCTAATGATAAGAAGACTAATAAAGTAAAAGATCTTGCCGATGACTTGGTCGAGAAATATGAAAAAGGCGATGGAGTAAAAATAGAGTATAGACGTCAGAATAAGTGGATTATATTCTTTGATGAGTTTAATAGAGCACCAGAAGATGCTACAACCATAGCTATGAATATTCTTAATACAGGAGCGATAGTATCGGCTATTACTAAGATTTACGATGAAGCTAGAGATAAAATGCAAATGGCTGGTAGCGAAGGAATGTTAGCTAAGCTTCCAGAAAACTCATTGATAATGCAAGCCATGAATACTCCAACTCAAAATAATTTGCAACAATCAATCCAAGATGTTAATGATATGGATATTGCTACTGTTTCCAGGATGTCAACTGGAGTTACCTTACAAACTAGCCTTAAGACATTTAAAAACAATTTTGCAATGCTTCCATTCTGGTTTGAGTTCAAGGGTGGAGAGAAAGAGGTAGTATTCCCAAGACTTCCAGGGATAGTTACTGGATATATGGATAAACTATATAAAGATGCTTTAGAAGGTGGCTCCTCAGAAAAAGAAGCACAACAGGCCCCATTTAATCAATTGAGATCTTTCGGTGGTGGCACATATCAATCTGCCATGGATCCAAGAGCTTGGACAACTGCTGTATCGGATAAAATGATAAGACAAGCAAAAATTCAATGGAATAAATTAAGTCAGGAGCAAAAAGAAAAATTTGAGCCAGGAGCTAAAAAACTACAAAAACAAATTGGTAAAATAGTAAACAAATTAAGAGATGTACAAAAAAGTGATTATGAAAACTTGCTTATTGCTGACGCCTCCCTTGATGAGCTAGAAAGGTTATATAAAAAAGATATAGCAAAAGATGATGGATGGAAAAACTTATTATTTGCCTCTTATCTAAATAGCCCACAAAGACAATTAAAATGGGTTAATAATATAGATGTAGCAGCTGGTTTTGGGGATGCAGGCTCAGAAAATATTGATAATATGGTCGACGCCCAACAAGAACGCCTTGAAGCTATGATGAAGCCAAAAGATTTAGTACTTGGCTTCTTACAATATAAGGATAGTAAAAAAGGCACTTATGAAAATATAAAAGATAAATACTTTGGTGCTAATATAGGAAAAGCAAATACTATTCAAAACCCAATTTCAGAAGTATTAAAGAGTATGAGTGGGAACACTAAAGTAAAAACTGCTAATAATATATTAAAATATTTATTAAATGACAAAAATTATAAATTGTCTAAAGCTGCACAGGATCAAATTGATAAAGCAGAAGAAGCTGAAAAGAACGAAGACAAACAGGCTAAGAAAAAACATATTGTACAGGCAGCTATCTTTCATGTAAGGGATACTATTAAAGAAATGTATAAAGATATGGCTGACAGCGGACAATTATGCTCGGTTGCAACGGCAATTGGCGATTTGGCCAGAGAAGATCCTTTTGCTAAGGAACTACATGGCTTCCTAAAAGAGTGGAAAGATTATAGGGCCTGTACTACAGAAGCAACCGAAACAATGGCTAAAGAGGATTTTGCCAAAAAAAGAGCTAAAGGAAAGGAAGAGGAGTAATCCTCTTCCAATATTTATTGGAGTAAATCATTGATGAAACTTTCTGAGTTTTTCGAGGAAAAATTAAATGAAGAATTAAGTGAGGCAATGGATGTTAAAGAACCAGAAGGTGATTTAATAAAAGCATTGAAATCCCAACTCGGGGCAAAAAAAGTAGATAAACCTGAAGAGATAAAATTAGTCGAAAGGGTAACCAAGTCTTATAGCGAGTGGGAATTATATTATTTTATTCAAGCATGTGTATTTTATGAGGTGCCGCATAAAGACCAGCCAATGAATGGCTGGTATAATACAGCTGCAGTTGCTCCGGCTAAGGGCCAAGTAATATTCTTATTTGATAGACCTTTTTTAGAAGAGACTGTTGAAGATAAATATTACAGAGGAAATAAAGAGATTTCTTATAAAGAATATAAGAAGGCTTCAGATGAGGAAAAAGCAAATAAGGAAGTAAGAGCAGTTGTAGATGTAGGTAAAACTATATTTTTATTAGCCCATGAAGCAATGCATATTTTTAGATATCATTCGGAAAGACAACAACAGAGAAAATTTGATGATCCACAATTATATAATATAGCAGCCGATATGGTTATAAATAGACAGCTTATGAATCATTATGGTAAAATCGGCGCCCAAGATTTCAAATTTATTGATGGTGGAGTTATACTAGATAAAAAAGAATTAAAAGATTTTAAAGAACACTATAATATAAATGATGATCAAGCGTTAAAATCTAAAATGAATGCAGAAGATGTATATAGATGGTTAAAGGCTAATGCAAAAAAGAAAAAACAACAAAAGGGTCAACAACAAGAAAAAATATCTAGAGAAGATGTTTTTAAAGATGCTGATATAGTTAAAGTAAAGAAGGGAAAGTATAAAGGTGAATATAGAAAGATCATAAAAAGAAATAATGATGGATCTATTGAAACTGCTCCACTAGATAAACCTATAGAAGAAATCGCAAAAGAAAGGTTAAGTTAATGTCAGATATAAGAGATTTATTAGTTTGGTTGGAAGAAGCTAAAGAAGTTAAAGGGTCTAAAAATATTATTTTTGATGATGATGAGATAGAGCCCGTAATTTTCAACAAACCACAAGAAGGTGGTGATGATGGTGGAGGAGGGGGAGGAGGACAGCCTCCTCAGTATGATGATGACGTAAGTGGTGAAGTTTGGACGAAACCACAAAAAGGTGGTGGCAGTGGAGAACAAGGTGATTCGCCTTTTGAGGTGAAAGAAATTGGTGAAAAGGAGCCAGGAGAAGAAAAACAATCAGATCAAGAACAAGGTAAAGGAGAAAAAGATAAAAAATCTGATAAAGATAGCGAATCCGGTGAAAGTGATGGGGATGGTGATAGCGAATCCGGTGAGAGTGATGGAGATGGCGATAAAAAAAAGAAAGGAAAATCTGACAAAAAGGGTGAAACCGAAGAGGCTGGAAAATCTGGTGAAGAAGGTGAAACAACCTATGAAATGAATGGGGAGAGGTTAGGCAATACAACTGATTCACATGATATTTTTGATAAAATTGGTACTGGTGAAAAGACACAAGACAGAATGGAAAGAACTAGCAAAAATATTGCTAAAGAGATACAAGACAAAGCAAATAAAGAAAGAAAGAGAATGAAACGTGGCCAAACGGGGGCAAAAGGTCCAGGTGGAGGACCAGACTCTGGCGGCAATTTCTTTGAAGAAACACTAGATAAAATATTTAAACCTAAAGTAGATTGGACATTATTAGCTGGCGCATTAAATAACCACTTTGTTTCAATAAGACCTAGAATGTCTGAGCTGTCTAAAAAGCCAGCTATGAAAAATGAGCTATCTAAGATTAAAAAGACAGAAAGATCTAGCAAGATTAAAAAACCAAGTTATGCAAAGAGCCTAACAAATCCTAAAAACCAATTGCAAAGAGATTTTACGGGTAAAGGTAGGAAAGTATTAGAGCCAGGTGATCAAAAGTATTTACCAGAGATGGAAGTAAATATAGTAGTTGCCCTTGATACATCTGGATCTGTATCGCAAAAATTTATTGACATAGCAGCAGCAGAATTAAATAATATCTCCCAACAACTAGAAAAGAATATAAGAGGCTCAAGAGGACAAAAGCTCAAAGGAAAAACTTGGTTAATGACATGGTCTTCTAGTCCAAGTGATATAGCTATTGAAGAATTTAAAAAAGGCGATTTTGAAAAATATGCTAAAGGACAAAAGAAAATAAAAACAGCACACGCAGGAACAGTACCTGCAACTGTATTTGATTATATAGACGGACATATAATAAAATTAAGTGATAATCTTGGAAAAATCAATTTAAAGGAAAAACCCGAACAAGATAAAATAAAACCAGATGACACATATATTCCTATGACAGAAGGCAAACCTTCTACTATGCCATTTTTATTGTTCATAACTGATGCTGGTTTTAACCATAAGGTTGCTCCAGATGAACTTGGAAATTATGCTAATAATGCTACTACATTAAAAGCGGTATGGTATCTAATACTAGATGCATCGGAATCAGATAAAGAGATGTGTTATCCGAAAAATATTATTGAATATAACATAGTTAAAGTATAACTGGAGGTTAATGTAATGAAAATAAATGAATTTCTAGAAACCTTAGAAGAATCAGGGCCAAATGGCACAAAACAACTTCTAGGTGAAGGAAAAGAAAACGATAAAGTAAGGAAAGAATTCCAACAAGCTTTGAAGGATGCAAATATTAGTTGGGAATGGTTATACCAACCTGACGATAGAGATATGGTAGTAGCCGAGCTCAAAGGTGAAGGTAAAAACAATTGGGGCATCTATACTTTTGGAAGCTTCAAGAAAGCAGAAGACATCGACCCTGAGATTAAAGGCTTAATGAATGAAGAAGCAATGAAAAAGATTAATGAGCTTGAATTAGGCGATGATGACGACGACGATGACGTAGAAGTTGGAGTTGAAACATGGGAAGTATCTGGTAAATATAATGATAACTTCTTAAACGTTGTTAAAGAATGTATTAAGATCGCTAAATCTGATCAATTTAAAGCAGATAAAGACGGTGTACAAGACAACGAGCTACCTAACAATTACAAGAAAGTTTAAACATAAGAAAATATTCAGTGGTGAGTTCGCTCACCACTGATTGTGTGAGTTAAATTAAATGGAATTAATAGAGATAGAAAAATTATCTGAAAAATCAGAAGAAGTAATAAACATAGAAGATATTTCTAATAGTAAAAATTCTACTTTGAATGATATGATAAAGATATGTAGAATTAATAACGGCATCGCAATTGCCGCACCACAAGTAGGTATATTCAAAAGATTTTTCGTCTCATTAATAGATTTGCTAAATAGAACATCAAATCCAACTTTATATATAAATCCAAGTTACACTAAAATTGATAACTCAAAGAAAGTATTATCGACAGAAGGATGTATTAGTTACAATAATGGAAAAGACAAGTACTTGGTTGAAAGATATAATATTATACAGGCTGAGTGGTACTATTTTATAGGTGATAATAAATTAGAAAGAATGACTACAACATTAGATGGAGATTTGGCTGTAATCTTTCAGCACGAAACTGATCATCTAAATGGTATTACTATACCAAATAAAGGTACTTATATTGCTTAATTTATTAAAAATAATAAAAAAATTATTAGAAAAAATTTTCATAAATATTAATAAGAATATTAATGCCGAAGAAAGAGGTGAAAACATGTCTACACATCATGACTATGTCCCTCCTAGATTAGCAGAAAGGGATTATGAGTTATTAAAAAAATTTAAAAAAGAAAATAGGATCGAAGAAGACAACTGGCATTACAGAAAGGGTGCTGCTTATACTGCTAATTTCGGCATTGCTGATGGTTGGGGTCCTAACATGGAGCCTGGATATATACGAATTCACCCCGGTGTAGACAGAGCAAGTGGTGGGGAACAAAGCGGGATAAAAGATATAGTAATGACTCCGTTTAATTTTGATTCCAGTGGATTTATAGATTATAAAGGTAAAAGCTATGGCTCTCTGGTCATGTTATCTAGTAAAGAATATGGGTTTGACTTGAGAATAGCTCATATGCATCCTAAAGATGATATAATACCATGGGCATTAAAACAGTTCAAAGCTGGCAGGCCATATAAGCAAGACTGGCTAATCGGTAGTGCTGGAACTTATGGATATTCTACAGGAGAACATACTCATACTGAATTGGTATCTCATGATGATGCAACTGAAATATTCGAAATAATATTACAAGAAAAATACGGAGAAGCGGCTAACAAAGAATACACTCCAGAGCGGATATACAAAGAATATCTTAAAAGAAAGCAATTTAAGAATTGGACGGAAGGCCAAGTAATGGAACATTGGCTTAACCTAAAGAAAAAAAGAGCTGCATTTTTTATCAATGATTATAAAATGTGCTTTTATTGGAACAACAAACCTTACACAAGATATGCTACAAACAAAGTCTTTCCTGGACTATAATTTTTAAAAACCTTTACAAACCTTCGACTCTTATATATAATTATCCTAACAAATAATAAGTGGAGGATATATGAATATAAAGCAGATTAAGGAAGCAGTTGAACTACTATTAGTAGAGCCTCAACCTGTTACTCCTTATATTCATGGAAAGCCAGGAGTCGGAAAATCTGCAATTATGGCCCAAATCGCAAAAGAAAGAGGAATTGGCTTTATAGACCTAAGGCTATCTCAGTTGGAGTCTGCAGACATTAGAGGTATTCCAACCCCAGATGCTCAACTTGGTAGCTCTAAGTGGTTGCCACCAGAAACCATTCCATTTGAATCATTCGCAAACCAGAAAATTCCTGGAGACCCAAAAGAACGCAAATTCAAAGACGGAGGAATTCTTTTCCTTGACGAATTTAATAGAGCTCGTTTTGATGTAATTCAAGCGGCATTCCAGCTTGTACTTGACAGAAGGGTTGGTCTACATAAATTACTTGACAACTGGTTTCTAGTATGCTCTGGAAATTTAGGGGAAGCCGATAATACTGAAGTAACAGAAATCTATGATGCAGCTCTAAATAACAGATTTGCTCACTTTACAGTCGATGATGCAGGCCTATATGATGTATGGATGGAATGGGCCGAAAATGAAGGCAATATTGATAATGATGTAATTGGCTTTCTGGTACAAAAACCATCTAACCTTTATATTGAGCCACAAGAAGGGGAACAAGTATTTTGTACTCCTCGATCTTGGGAGAAATTTTCTAAAATTTTGAAAAGCCATCCAGATAAAGACCGGTCAAATCTCACAAGGATTTTGGGTAATGCGGTGATTGGTCCAAGTTCGTTAAGTTTCTTGGATTACTTGAAGGAAAAGGAAAAAATTGGTCCAGATGATATACTTAATAAATACAAGCAAATTGCTAAAAAATTCAAATCTCTCGATAGAAGTCGTAAATATACAATTGCAAATGAAGTTGGAAACAAACTAAAAGAACTTAAAAGTATTACCGACAAACAATTGGATAATCTAAATGACTTTGTAAATGAACAACTAGAAGATGATCATAAGATAGCTATTTTCAAGACTGTTGCAAATATTATGGAGATTGAATATAAAGGCAAAACAAGTGAATTGATTGATGTATACCTTGATAAATTCCCTGATATGAATGATATGATTTCTAATATCTTAAATGGAGCATCTTAATGAAATTAGATATGCCACAAGAAATTTCTAGAACATGCATTAAATGGCAATCTGAAGCACCATTTTTTGCAGAATTCTTGCTCCGAACAAAATATTACTCAGAACCTGAAGTTGGTACAATTGGAGTGGGGATTAAAAACAATAGAGTATGTATGTGGTACTCTAAAGAGTTTCTTAAAAATATTTCCGAGATAGAAGTAGAAGGTGTTCTAATGCATGAGATTTTACATCTTCTACATAAATTCAATGAAAGACTTGGTGGCAGAGACAAAAATATATTTAACATTGCGCAAGATGCATGTATTAATGAAATAGTTGAAGGCACCCATATCGCAGAAAGACGTTTAAAGATTCCACAAGGTGGAGTTAAAATGAGCTATATAGAGGATATGGGTTATAATGGGAAATATATCTCAGAAAAAGTATATGATTTCTTATATGAAAATGCAGATAAGTACACTATAGGCAGTGGTAGTGGCTCTGGGGAAGATTTAGATGGAGACCAGGATTGTCAAGAATGTAATGGTACTGGCAAAGATGATAATGGTGATCAATGCAAAAAATGTAATGGCACTGGTAAAGAGCAGGGCAAAAAGCTTTCAACAACCGATAATCATTCAACACAAAACGACCTGGGAGAATTAGAAAAACAAGCAATCGAGGAGATTGTTAAAAACGCAAAAGTAAAAAGTTGGGGAAGTGCTTCTGGATCAGCTGTAAGCACAATAAAAGAACTTCTTAAAACTAAAAAGATTCCATGGAGGGAAAAATTAAATCGGTTATTGGCAAAATATGTAAGTGAGCCAGGCGGAGTATACGAAAACACTTGGTCAAAAAGAAACAGAAGAGGTTTACCATTACCAGGTATTAGAAAAAAATCTAAACAAATTGTATTGACTATTGATACATCTGGATCGGTTGGAGACGATGATATTCAAAAGTTCTTTGGACAAATTGAAAAAATAATTAAAGACTACAGTCAGATACACTTGATTCAATGGGATACCGAAGTAAAATCAGTAAGTAAATACAAAAAAGGTGATTGGAAAAGAATTAAAGTTTCTGGAAGAGGAGGAACAAGTTTTCAACCAGTTTTAGATTACGTACACAACAATTTAAAAAGTACATCTGCTCTAGTAAATTTCACAGATGGTTATTTTAGCTGGGGTTTAGATACACACGGACTTGATACAATATGGGCATTCATTAACAATGATAGTAATGCACCAATTGGCAAGACAGTTCATATAATTGACGAGGAGTAAACATGGGATTAAATATAGATAAACAAGAAATGGATCAGTCATGGGTAGATAGAGATATTAGTCAAAAATTTTATAAATACCTTTATGATATTGCTAGTTACCAGGTGTCAAGAAAAGGAATTAAATTCGACGAACGAGAAGATTACATACAGTTTGCTATTATGAAGTGTCATGCTCACCAAGAATCTTATGATCTAAGTAAAGGGGCCAGTTATTCGTTTTTCTGGAAACAAATTTCTCTAGCTATTGCCTATAAACAAAGAAAGCAGGCTCGTCGTAAAAATAAAGTAAATACATTTTATGTTGAGCAGGAAAAGGTATTAGATTGGGCAGAGCAACAATGGCACAAAGAAAATGATGGCCAAACATTCAGTGAAATTGTAGACAGAGATGAGGCTCTACTGTTAAAAAAAGCATTTAAAAAATATAACTCTGCTCATAAAGAAAACAAGGTAAAAGGTAGCAAAGAAAACGCAATTAAAGTCTTATCTTGGATGGAAAAAAAAGAGCCAGGATTCGTAAATGGATTTACAACACTAAAACCTATTTTTAACAATTGGCTAAAAAGAGTAAGAGTATGAAATATAGGTACAATTGGCTAATAAGTAAAGAAGAAGAAGACCGTTTAGAAAAACCAGTTCATACCGATTTACCGGGAAAAAGGCGTACCAAAGCACGTAGAGTAAAGAAAACAAATAATAGTGCTAAGAAATCTTCGACATAGACTTATAATTAAGTATCAATTATTTATTTTGGAGGCTTTCATATATGGCACAATTCAAAGAAATCAAATACAAAGATACAGTGGCTAAACAGGTTGGAACCGATGAAATTACTGGAAAAGCAATCTACACATTTGTAGAAGAGGATAAAACTCTTAGCCTTAAAGAATTTATGAAAGCTGAGCTTACCAACACAAAATTTTGGCTCATGCTCAAACTAAGAGATCCAGAAAAATGGACAAAACGCTGGAACCAATATATTA
>Ga0209925_1001735_pt1 | contig 10827 bp, 13 predicted proteins | sample SalPonR2_A_D1_MG_FD_185702 | JGI IMG/M metagenome (GOLD analysis project Ga0209925, IMG submission 185702) | Salt pond soil microbial communities from South San Francisco under conditions of wetland restoration - Salt Pond MetaG R2_A_D1_MG... ...
CTAACTCAAGAACTTCTTCAAAGTCGATAACATTTAAAATACCTTTGCCAAGACCTAGTAAGGTTCCTCCACCAATTCCAGTACCTCCAATATGTTTAATTTTCTTATCTGTAACATCAACCATTGCTGTTCCAGTTCCTAAACTTACTACTAAGGTTTTATCAATTCCAGATAAAAAAGACCCTCCTAATCCAATTGCTCTAAATTCATCTATTTTTATGGTTTTAATCCCAAATATTGTTGAATCAATATATGAAGACCCAACTCCTGTAATTGCAATTTTTTCTATATCTTTAATATCCAAATGATTTTTAGTAAGCATTTTACCTAATGCACCATATGCAGAAGTTGTTGCGTCACTTGCTTCAACTGTAAAAAGATCAAATATCTCCTTATCTTTTAAACATACTATGTCTGTTGTAGAACCACCTATATCAATACCTAATATCATCTCATAACACCCCATTGAATTTATTAATTTATTATATTTGTTTTAATTATTTTTTTTAATTTGTTTTTTAAAATTTTTTCATTACATTCAGTATTATTGACTAAATACTTATTCATATTCAATTTCTTAAATATCTCTTTTTCATAGTTATATCTTTTTTTAAGAACTTCTATTGTTCCATTTAATCCAGTTAAGTTATTCTTTAACCCATAACCCTGATTTGTATAATAATTAATGAAAAAATCTAACCACCTTTTAGGTCTTTCCTTTGCTACTTTTTTAAAATTATTTTGTAAATCATCTTGGTCAATATATATTAAAATTGGTTTAATCTTTTTAACAGTTTTTAATAATTCTTTTGTATATTGATAAGTTTGTTCAAAACCATTATTATCTCTAATTAGAGAAACAGTTACTGGATTTTGTATAAAACAGCATTCAAAGATATAAACTTTGTTATTATTAGTTGCAACTTTGTTGAATTTATTCCAATTATCAATAATTAATCTTTTATTTCTTTTAAATGGTAGTTCATATATATCATTTTTAGAAATCATTTTATAAAGTTCGTCAGAAAAGTCATCTTGGTATTTCATTTTTTGTTTATGATAATAAATATAGAAATCCTCATTATCTTTTTCAGTAATCTTTTTAATAAAATTTATATACTCTGGATGATCACTTAAGAATTTTTTATATTCTTCTTTATTAAAATGAGCAACTTTATCAAAGTCAGCTGGATGGTCAAGATTGCCCTCTAAGAAAAGTTCATTTTCTATTTCAAAATCATCTAGAATCTGTTTAGTAATTTTAGCAGTTGTTGTCTTTCCAAAACTAGGTAAGCCTTCAACTATTATTAATTTATTTTCTATTTTTACCACCTACTTTTGTAACTTATATATATACTTTCCTTTAAATTTTTCTTTTAAAGCATAGTTGGATTTTTCCAAAACATTTATTGAAGCTATATTATTTTGATCAACAATACCCCATAATATATCTAAATCAAATTTATTTAATATCCAATTTGAAAAAGTTGTTACTGCCTCAGTTGCATAACCTAAATTTGTATGGTTTTTAGCTATTCCATAACCTACTTCAATACCTAAATCAACCTTACTTAAACCTATATGACCAATCAAAACATTTCCCTCCTTTAATTCTAAACCAAAAACATAAGGGAAGTTATTCATATCAGGTATATATTGATATCTAGATATTAAATATTTTAATACTTCTTCAGTCTCTTCTTTACTTTTATATACTTGATCAGGCAACCATTCTTTAATGCCTTTTTCTCTACTCATTTGATAAACTTTATTTATATCATCTAAATTGAACTCTCTTATTATCAATCTCTTTGTTCTTAATACTACTTGATTATTCAATTTTTTTATCCACCATCTTTAATTAAAGTTTTTGTGCTACTATTCTTGGAAAAGTTAAATATTTTCCATTATCTGCTTCCAATAGGTCTGAGTCTCCATTTCTTTTAGCTAAACCAGAGTTCATTAGTTCTTTTTCCCATTTCATCCATATTTCCCAACTATTTTTCAATTGATCAGCATTCTTTATCTCTACTAAACCAGTTTTCTCAAAATGCTCTTTCCACCATTCAGTAGAATGAAAGGAGAAAAATTCTCTATCCCATACTTCCTTTAAATCTATTGGAACTTTATTATTAATTTCTTCTTTTAGACCAGGAACTACTATACCAAACTGACCATTATCTTTTAGATATTTAGAAAGATACAAAAAGTAAAGTTCATCTGTACCAAAATAATGGTATGCATCAACACTTAATATAATATCAAAGAAACCTTCAGCAAAAGGAAGTTGATGTGCTTCTGCTTTTATTGGATATATTTTATCTGTAAGTCCTTTTTCTTTTATCATTTTATAATTATCACTGGGATCAATCCATAAGTCTACAGCCCATACTTCGACATCAAACTCCTTAGCTAAAAATACAGAACTCATTGCCATTCCACAGCCCAAATCTAAAACTCTCATTTTTGGTTTAAGATCAACCTTTTCTGTTAAAAACTCCATCAACCAAATTGAATTTGGTCCCATTTCATTTTTACACATAAATTCAAAATCATACTTTTTCGAACGCGGAAATCTATCTAATTCTAATCTTTTTTTTACCATAAATAACACTTACTTTCTATTAAAATTTACTGGTTAGTTTATCTATAACTCTAATAATATCCTCTTCTTTGTTCTTCGTCCATTTGATAATACCAGTTTCGACAATGTTTGCATCTTTTTGTTTTAATATTTTTTTAAACTGTCTAATAGCTCTATTACCACCAGTCCAATTAAATGGTAGACCTTTTGTTATAAAACAAGCAACTTCTTTATTATTTAAACTTTCCATTTTCTCTAAGTAATTTTTCATTCCAGTGCACAGTGAAAAAGCTTGAATTGGTGAGGCAAATATATATGCATCATATTTATCCAACTCAGGCATTCTTTTATATTGAATATCTTTAGCACCAGGATGTACTTCTTCTTTATCTATTACTTCTAATCTTTCTATAGTAACTTCATTACCCTTATCTTCCAATTCTTTTTTGAATCTTTCTACAACAGAATATGTGTTCCCTGTATGAGAATAAACAATAATCCCTATATTCATTTATTATTCCCCCTTTTATAATTGAATTATTATTATAACAACTTAGTTGTTTCAATAAACATTTTCTCTTCAAAATTCATAGCTGAAGCCAGATTTTTAGAAGCTATATTATTTTCACCATGTCTGTAGATATTTATCCTGTCCATGTTTATTCCTTGTAAGGATAAATATGACAGAGCTGCTTTAGCTAGATAATTATTTCTGTATTTAGCATGGGTAATAATACCTATATCAGCTAATTTATCTCCCCAATACCAATAACTAGCTACAGCCACTAATTTCTTTTCATAAAAACAACCTACAATATAGTCCTCAGATAAACTTACTTGAGCCTCATCTAAGTCTTCTTTAGAACAATCTGTTTTCAATTCATTAAATTCAGCTTCAAATTTTTCATCTATTTCTTTGATTATATAATCTTTTGGGGGATTTACTCTTTTATGATTTTCAGGATTTAAAAATAAACAGTGTGTGTTTGTTTCTTTTGAAAAACCTTGATTATTAAATTCACCTTTTAATTGATCTATACTTATTTTCTTATAACTTAAATTAATTTTTCTATTTAAGTTCTTATAAAATGTGGAACAACTAAAGATAATAGAATTAAATGGAGTTTGATAAATCGATATCCTATTATCTTTATTATAATCTTTCTTTTTTATAATATTTATTTTATCTCTTCTAACATCTTGACCAAAATAATCAAAAAAATTATTTAAAACTCTACTTATAAAGTTACTATCATCCATATTCTAAATCCTCTCAATTTTTTAAAACATATTATATTTATTAAATTATCTTTATAGACAATTAATCCTGCAAATTAAAGATTAAATGTTAAAAAGAGCAGCTTTTATAATAAGGCTGCCCTTAAATTATAAAATGAAAATCTTATTCATTAAATTTGTCATTAAAAAATATAATATCAGATATCTTCTTTTTGGATGCCATCTTTTTATTATTCTTAGGATATCCAAAAGCAATTATTTCTGATGGAAGATAATTTTTTCTTATATTTAGTAATTTAGATACTTTTTCAACTTCAAAATAAGATACCCAAGTTGATCCAATACCATGTTCAACAGCAGCTAAAACCATATGAGTTCCTGGAATTTTTGTTTGATGTTCTTCTGAATTAAGTTTGCTATATATTTCTTTATCTAGATTCATGAGTTTATTACTTATTTCCGGAAATCTTTTTACTTGAATAATCCTATCATCTTTATGATCTGCAACAACTCGAGTACATAGTACAATTAACAGTTGTGCTTTTTCAATCCATCTTTGATTATATGCAGCTTTTGCTATCTTCTTTATCAAATTCTCATCATTTATTATTCCAAACTTCCAAGGCTGTTCATTTCCTCCTGATGGAGCCAACCTGCCGACTTCTATAATGTATTCTAATACATCATCGGGTATCTTCTTATCAGAAAAGTTTCTAATACTAGCTCTTTTTTTGATTAGATCGATTAACATAGTTCTAACCTCATTTCTTAATATATGAGTTTATATTAGTTTCTGTACAATTTTGTCTTCATTATTATCAATAGTTACTTCTGCATATGCTCCATTGATATAAGTTAACTGTGGAGGTTTATGGCCTAAATCAACATCATATACAACAGGAACTTTTATCATTTTAGATAAGCTTTCTAATGCATCAACATAGCTATAGTCTTGAACATCATTATATCCATCTACTCTACCATAAAGAAAACCGGTTGTGTTTTTAAACCAACCATTTTGTTCCATCTGCCAAAAGGTTCTATGTATATCTGATGAATCCATTTCACAACTTTCAAAATACCAAATAATACCATCATTTGAAAATGAATTTATAAAATCAGTCACTTGAGTATAAGGAGTTCCGATTAGTTTACACAATACATCAAGATTTCCTCCTAATAATCTACCATTGAATTTAGTCTTGGAATTATTTCCTATTATCTTCCATTTGACTTCTTCAGTTAAATTATATGGAGGGAATTTATTTTCTTTTACCTCTAACCATTCTTCTTGATAAAGTTTTAAACTTTTTTGAATAAAAGAAGCTTTTTTATATTGATTTAATATATTTAAACTCTTCAAAACAGAATCATCAATAGGAACATTTCCAAAATCTAAAAAGTTTGGACCATGAGCTGTTGCTATATTTATTTTTGATGTTAGAATAAATAAAAGTGTACTTATGTCTGAAAAACCCATAATCCATTTTGGTTTTGCTTCTTTTAACTTTTTATAATCTAAATATGGTAAAATTTCCATTAAAAATTCTCCACCCCATGGTGGAATTATTGCTTTTATAGATTCATCACAGTATAATTTAGTAAATTCTTCAGCTCTCATTTTTGCTGAAGCACTTACCAATTTATTTTGATTTCTAACTGAATTTGTTAAATATACTTCATATCCTAATTCATTAATCTGTTTAATTGCATTATCTAATTTATTAGAAAAAACTCCTATTACACCTGAAGAAGGAGCTGTAACACCAATTTTATCTCCTTTATTTAATGGTTCTGGATACCTAATCATATTTAAAACTCCTTTTTATTATCGTGAAACTTGTAAATAATTACTTTAATAAAAGTCTTTGTCTATTTCCCAATCAGTTTATTAAAAGTAGTAAAGTTATAGTCTAAATTTTTAGCTTCTTTTATAATATACTCTAATCTTTCAGTACTAAAACTCTCATTAGCTGTGTGTGCATAAAAGACTAGTAGTCCTTTTCTTTTATTAGCTTCTTCTAATAAAATATTAATATGGTCTTTTCTTAGCTGATTTGTTTCAAAAGAAACTCCTTTGATACCATAATTTAATAATGGTAAATCATTTATGAAACATTCAGGGAATTCTTCTCCAATCCTTCTACCACCACGAGCAAAATAGTAGTTATCTTTAACAATATCTTGTGATGAGGTTGTAAAACCATTATATGGATAAACAAAATTATTTACTTCTAAACCCATATTTTCTAAATCTTCTTTTGAAGTTATAATTTCTTCTTTTTTTGAATTTTGAGATAGTATAATAAAACTATTATCCTTATTATAATCATTGTTTATTTTTTTAGTAAGTTCAAAATATCTTTCACTATCATTTGAAATGATCTTTTTAAATCTAATTTTTTCACCATAATCGTTTATGTAATTATATATATAGTAATCATAACTTGTTTCTATTAAAAAAGAATTATTTACAGATATATTATTTTCTCCTTTTTTAATTTCTTTGGTAATTGAATTATATATTAAAGCTGTATGTTTTTTACCGTGACTAGCAATTTCCCAACCGCTATTTTCTAATTTCAATAAGTCTTTATGATTTAAAACTCCATTTTTTCCTATTGTATCTGAATTCACTGCAGAAACTGCAGGAATATTATATTTTTGATGTATTGGAAAAGCTTTTGTTATATCTTCTTTATACCCATCATCATAAATAATAATAAGGGCAGGTAAATATGTTTGCTCTGTTGTATTATTTATATCAACGACTAATAATGCTATTATGATTAATATTATAATTCCTGCAACTTTAATCTTCATTGATAAACCTCCAAAAGAAATTACAAAAATTTAATCCTATAATATTTATTGTCCTGCAATTCTATTATAATTATCTAAAGCTATTAATGCATCTAAGGTTAAGACACCTTTCCACTCTTCATAAGCAGGATGAAGTCCTTCTTTATAAAAACTATCTCCCCATGGCGGATCTATCATTGTTTTTTCTTTAATTATTTTTATATAATAATCTAAATTAGCTTGTATCTTTTTTTCTTTTATTTCAAAATTATTCTGCTCTGGAGAATTAATAAAGTGCATTGGTAGGGGAATATACTCATCCCATTTGTTTTCATCATATTCAATTACTTGTTCTACGGCTTTTGATAAAGAATCTTTTATTCTAATTTGATATTTTTTAGGTAATGAGTTGTAAAGTTTTATAAAACAAAAAACTTCATTTTCTGATTTGAATTTATTTTTATCATTAATATATTTAACTGCATATTCAATTAAATTATTTATATCTAAATTATTAACATATTTCTTATACTTATATATATAAGATAACAATTCAGCAGTTGGATTACCCCAGTTTTTATCAATAACAGTCATCTTTTCTTCTTCATCAAAATGCCACCAGGGTGTATGGGGATAATCATTAACTTTTTCAGGTACTGCATACCATCCTTTTCTTTTTTCATCATATGTACTTTCTAAATATTTTATTGCTTTTTTAATCATTTCTCTTGATTTATTTGTTTTTTCTAAGCTGTTTAAAATCTTTAGTCCAATTGATGTTGCCATTGGTGAAGAATCAGGCAATCTAAAGTCAGATTCTAAACCTTGACCAAATCCTCCATCTTTATTTTGAAAGAGTTTTAATGCAAAAATTACATCTTTAGTATTTGCACCTTTAAAATGATAGTCAAATAATTTTTTCTCTAATAATCGACAATTTTCAGTTATATACTGTTCCACTAGAGATAAATCTTCTTGTTTTAATTTTTCCATTTCTTAACACCTACTCTTTTATTTATTATTCAAAGTTATTTATAAATTTTTAAACTATATATAGATTATATTAAAACAATAAAATATTATTCTATAAATCCATTAATTCTTTTTTGATATTTTTTGATGTTTTCTCAAGAGCATATCTAAATATTGTTCTATTTAGATCACCTACATTATTTTTTAAATAGATATATGTTTTATCTGGATAAGTTAAGTATGTATATTTTAATAACCATCCGACTCCTTTTTGTACATGGTGATGTTTGTCATCTTTTAATTTATTAACAACTTTTATTACTTTTGTAAAAGGATAGTTTACTTTAAAACTTCTTGTAGACTCTAAAAGACTAACAGGAGCTGCTCTTTTGACATATATTTTATTTGATTCAGCCCATTTAAGAACATTTTGATAGTATTTTGGATATTTTTCTACCATTGGATTTAAGACTCGATAACAAAAGACATCACAGGAGCCCCATGTATTAATATTATTATATAACCAATCCTCATAGATTTCCATATATTCTTTTTTATATAATTTTTTTCTTTTAATCCACTGTGTTATCATCCAAAAAATAGACCAATCATTAACTTTAATTGATTGGTCAAAAAGTGTTATTAATTCATCTTGTTCTTTAGGCAAATATTTATATATCTTTTGTTGTATTTTATTTCTTTTTTTGGAATCTAAATCACCATCAAGTTTATTTATTTCTTTTTTTATCAATCTAAGTAGTTCTTTTTTATCAATCAATATTTTTCTTCCATTCTTTTTTTAACAAATCCATATACATTACATCTGTGTATTCTCCAATCCTCGAATCAAAACTCTGTTCTCTTATTATACCGATTTCTTTAAAGCCTAATTTTTTATATAGATTAATAGCCTTTTTATTGTCTATAAGAGTTGTAAGTTCTATTCTATTTAGATTAAGATGCTTAAACATGAAATCCAAAAACTTATTTAAAGCATCAAAACCATATCCTTTACCTCTATAATCTATTTCACCAATTTCAATTCCAAACTCAGCACTTCTATTTCTCTTATTCCAATTTCTATAAGAAATCTCACCAATTGGTTTTTTATTTTCTTTTGTACAGATCAAAAACATCTTCTCTTTTGGAAAAACATCCTGGTTTTCTATATCTTTTTTTAATTGGTTTTTAAATGCTTCCTCACTAATTAAAAACCCATATTTAAATCCACAATATAAATTACCTTTGTTATCATTGCGCCATTTGTGAAGATACTTTTCATCTCCTAATTCTAATTGTCTAATTACTGTCTTTGTTCCTTCTATCAAATTGGCCAGCCCCTTTTCTTTAATTTCATTATTTATAAATAGGATAATATATTTAAATAGTTATATTGTTTTTAGTTCTTTTATTGCAAATATCCTATCAATATTATTAATCATTAATTACTTTCTTCATCTTTCTAAACTTATATATACCACCATTTGTTTTTTGGTCATACTTCTTTATTGTTTGAAATCCAAGTTGTTGGTATAACTTGATTGCTCTTTTATTGAATTCTGCAACTGCAAGAAATATATGGTTTTTATCATATTCATATTTTTCTATACCATAGTTTATACCTTTTTTTACAAACTTTTCTCCTAATCCTTTTCCAGTTAGTTCAGGTTTTAGACCAAAACCAATCCACATTATTTCTTTTTTGAAATAATATGAATAAAAGGCAACTAATTCATCATTATTATCTAAAACAGCATATGTGTTTTCCCATTTATTTGGATCTAAAAAATCTTGTAGATCTTCTTTGTCATCAGTCATGTCATAAAAAGAATATTTTTCTTCATATTTCCATTTATAGGCTATTTCTTCAGCAAATGTCTTGTTCATTTTTACAAAATTAAAATCCATATTAATCCTCCCAGAAATAATCTACCGCATCTTCTAATTCATTTTCAAAATTATTAGGATATTCATGATCTAAATCATTTATTATTTTTGATTTAAATGATATTTCATTTTGTTTAAGTAGTTTAATAAACTGCTCAGTTATTTTAAAACAGTCTTTATCTTTATCACCTACTAATAGAAAAACTTTGATTTTGTTTTTCTTTATTTTATTAATTACATTTGCTTTTTCTGTTATATCAGGTATCCATGGAGCCATCAAAATTAATCCTTTTGGATTAATATACTCTTCTTCGATCAATTCGAATATTATTTGTGCTCCTGCAGAAAAACCTCCTAATATAATATCATTTTTACTTTTCTTAAAATTATTTATTATATAGTCAAAATGACTTTTTACTTCTTTTGTGCCCTTGGTTATATCTTCCCAGGAATAGGCATCACTAAACTCAATCATAGAAGATTGAGGTAATGCTAATAAATAGTTCTTTATAGGTATATTATTCCAGTACTTATATGTCATATCAATATTCTCTTGATTGCCATGTAAGACCATAAAAAGTTTTTTGTTCTCATTTTTATTATTATCTGATTTAAAGACTTTTAATTCAGGTTTTGCATTGCTTTTTGCTTTATCTTCTCTATTGGAACAAATATCAATTATTTCTTCAAACTCCTTTTTATCTCTAAGAGGATCTAAATCATCATCTTCTAATAAGTATTCTTTTGAATACCAATATCCTTTTTCTATAACAGCTTCTTTTAAAATATCCATAGCAGTTTCTATCAGTCCTGCTTTACAAGCTAAAGTGTATTTAAAATTATAAACTTGAGTCTGATTACCATCTATGTTGTTTTGATTTTCTTTAATAAATTCATATCCTTTTTTATATTCACCTTTTAAATAATAATCTAAAGCAATATTTAATAATTTATGATAATTAAGTTCTGACATTTATCTACCTCTTTTTCTATTTATTATTATTTATTATAAAATATATCTTGTTCCTGTACTCTACCAATACCAATTATTCTTCCATCTATATCTTCTATCTTCATCTCAATACTGCCATAAGGTTTTAATACTGGTTTTTCAATTACTTTAACCTCTTTTTCTTTTATTTCATTATAAAAAGAATTAACATCTTCTGGTACTAGATAAGCATCATAGCCAGCACCATGTCTTTCCATATTTGATATTACTTCACCTTTTTTTGTCTGTACAACCACAATTTCTACATTTTCTCGATAACAAGCAGCAAACTTTTCTCCATGTTCAAAGTGTTTTATCACTTTAAAACCTAATTGTTTTTTATAAAAATTAA
>Ga0209925_1001739_pt1 | contig 10815 bp, 8 predicted proteins | sample SalPonR2_A_D1_MG_FD_185702 | JGI IMG/M metagenome (GOLD analysis project Ga0209925, IMG submission 185702) | Salt pond soil microbial communities from South San Francisco under conditions of wetland restoration - Salt Pond MetaG R2_A_D1_MG... ...
CTGGGCACGATTAACTAAAAACAATGTAGGTAGTTTTATTGCTATCGTTTTGGATGATTACGTTTATTCTGCACCGCGGGTAAATCAGGAAATTACCGGGGGGCGCTCTTCAATTTCCGGTGATTTTACCGTTGAAGAGGCAAAAGACCTGGCGAATATTTTAAAATCAGGTAAATTACCTGCTCCCGCTCAAATTATGCAGGAAGAAGTAGTTGGTCCGTCGCTTGGACAAGAGGCCATTAATGCCGGTATGAAATCATTCTTTATTGCCTTTATTTTGGTAATGATCTATATGATTTTCTACTTTAGTCGTAAAGCCGGTTTGGTAGCTGATATTGCCTTAATAATAAATATGTTTTTTATATTAGGTGTATTAGCATCACTGGGCGCTGTATTAACCTTACCAGGTATTGCTGGTATTGTTTTGACTATCGGTATGTCGGTAGATGCGAATGTGCTGATTTATGACCGTATACGTGAAGAATTGGCCGCAGGAAAAGGAGTGAAACTGGCCATTAAAGATGGTTATAAATATGCTTATTCGGCTATTATCGATGCGAATGTTACTACCTTATTAACTGCAATTATTTTATATACATTCGGTACAGGCCCTATTAAAGGTTTTGCCACTACTTTGTTAATTGGTATAATCACCTCTTTATTTACAGCAATTTTCTTAACCCGCTTAATCTTCGAGTGGTACTTGAAACGGAATAAAGACATAACTTATTCAACGAAGTTAACCAAAAATATATTAAAAAATCCTACGTTCAAATTCCTTGAGAAACGTAAAATTGCTTATGTAATTTCTGCTGTATTAATTTTTATAAGTCTTGGTTCTTTATTTACTAAAGGGTTAAACCAAGGGGTAGATTTTACAGGAGGAAGAACCTATGTTGTCCGTTTTGAACAACCGGTTAATCCGTTGGATATTGAGGAAAGTTTACAAGATGAGTTTGGAACACCTCCTGATGCCGTAACTTTCGGTGATGATAATCAGGTAAAGATTACCACTAAGTATAAAATTAATGAAGATAATCCGGAGGTAGATCAAGAAGTAGAAACGAAACTTTTTGAAGGTTTAAAGCCATTTATTAATGAGAATATTACTTTCGATGATTTTAATACCAACTATAAAATGAGTTCGCATAAGGTTGGAGCTACCATTGCACAGGATATTATTTATAAGTCTTTGGTTGTGATTATTCTGGCCTTGATAATGATGTTCCTTTATATCTTTATCCGGTTTAAAAACTGGCAATATGGTTTGGGAGCTGTTACTGCACTTATTCACGATGTATTAATTGTTCTCGGTATATTTTCATTATTTGCCGGAATATTACCATTCTCACTGGAAATAGACCAGGCATTTATTGCGGCCATACTTACTGTAGTAGGTTACTCGGTGAACGATACCGTGGTTGTATTCGACCGTATTAGAGAATATACAACATTGTATCCAAAACGCGACCGCCATTCAATTATTAATAGTGCATTAAACGGAACTTTAAGCCGTACGTTTAATACCTCTATCACGACATTTGTTGTGTTGTTAACCATTTTCTTATTAGGTGGGGAGGTAATTCGTGGTTTTGTATTTGCTTTATTAGTAGGTGTAGTTGTGGGTACATACTCATCACTATTTGTTGCATCTCCTGTAGTTTATGATACTGTTCATAAAAAAGCAATTAAAAAGAAAAAATAGAAAATAAAATTACAATTTATATAAAGCCCCAAACATTTGGGGCTTTTTTGTTGTTGGAACAAAATGTATATTTGTAAAAAAATAATGTATGTACAGAATGTTTCTTTTTATTAGCGGACAAGAGATTTTTATTATCCTTTTGGTCGTTTTATTACTCTTTGGAGCTAATAAAATACCCGAAATAGCCCGGGGATTGGGAAAAGGAATGCGTGAATTCAGGAAAGCTGCTGATGATATCAAGCGCGAAATGAATAACCATACCGATGATATAAAAAAGGATCTTAAAGACCTGGATGATAATATAAAAGAAACAAACGATGACCTTAAAGGATAATCTATGGATTTGTTTTTTCTTCTTATTGGGTTATTTTTATTAATATTTAGTGGAGATTTTTTAGTTCGGGGTAGTGTTTCATTAGCTGCTCATTTTAAAGTTTCTAAACTGGTTATAGGTGTTGTAATTGTTTCACTAGGAACATCAGCGCCTGAATTAGTAGTTAGTTTGGATGCTGCATTGAAAGGACATCCCGATATATCTGTGGGAAATGTAATAGGTTCCAATATTGCCAATGTTGCATTAATTCTTGGTTTAAGTGCTTTGGTAAATCCCGTAAAAGTTTTGAAAAAAGGGATTCATGTTGACTGGTCTGTAATGATGGCAGCTAGTTTTTTATTATTATTCTTTGGCTTAAATTTGAAATTACAGTTTTATGAAGGTGTTTTAATGATTGCTTTTTTAACCTTCTACATTGTTCGATCGATTATTAAATCCCGAAAAGAAAAATTAACCACCCTGGAGGAACCGCCAAAACCACAATATAAGCTTTGGCTGTCATTATTATTTGTAGTGGTTTCTTCGCTCGGATTGATATATGGAGCAGAGTTTTTGGTAAAAGGAGCCTCAGCTATCGCTATTAAAATGGGTGTTGACGAAAGAGTAATATCTGTTTCGGTAATTGCTTTGGGAACAAGTTTGCCGGAATTGGCAACCTCTGTGGCTGCTGCAGTTCGTAAGGAAATGGATGTTTTTATTGGCAATATTATAGGGTCAAACATCTTTAATATACTGGCAATCCTTGGATTAACAAGTATCATTACCCCTATTGATGTTAATCCGATGGCTATAAAGTTTGATATAATCTGGATGCTGGCCGTGGCATTGTTGTTGTTTCTGTTTATCTTACCCTTGCGAAAAGGAACGGTTACCCGTTGGAAAGGAATGATATTATTAACTATATATATGGCTTATATATATTTTGCATTTACTACAGGAATGCTTTAATTTTATTAATATTGTATATTGTTTTGATATAAATACTGTTGCTGAAGAAAAGAAATTATATATGATTGTTGCAAAAAACATTACCAAATTTTATGGCGATTTACAAGTCCTTAAAGGGATTGATTTAACGGTTGAAAAAGGTGAAATTATTTCTATTGTTGGTCCCAGTGGTGCAGGAAAAACTACTTTTTTACAAATTTTGGGTACATTGTCAAGATCTAACTCGGGTGAGGTACTTTATAATGATGAGAATATTAGCAAGCTAAAAGATAAGCAATTGGCAGCTTTCCGCAATCAAAATATTGGTTTTGTTTTTCAGTTTCATCATTTACTTCCTGAATTTACAGCCTTAGAAAATGTTTGTATACCTGCTTTTATTAATAAAATACCTAAAGCACAAGCAGAAGAAAAAGCCAAAGAAATACTTGATTTTTTAAAGCTGAGCCACCGACTCGAGCATAAACCTCAGGAGTTGTCGGGCGGAGAACAACAAAGAGTTGCTGTTGCACGGGCTCTAATAAACGACCCACAAGTAATTTTTGCAGATGAGCCCTCGGGAAATCTCGATACTCAGAATAAAAAGGAGTTACACGAACTGTTTTTTTCCTTGCGGAAAAAATATAACCCGGCCATTGTTATTGTTACCCATGATATTGAGCTGGCCGATACTGCTGATCGTAAACTCACCATGAAAGACGGAACTTTTACCGGAAACTAATGGAGTACTATGACTTAAAGGAATTTCTCGACGAAAAGGCCGATAAATATAATCATCCGAATTTTATCCAAACTGATCCCATTCAAATTCCTCATCTGTTTAATGGCAATCAGGACAAGGAAATTGCTGGTTTCTTTGCTGCAACCATTGCATGGGGGCAACGATCAACGATTATAAAAAATATGTATCGTTTATTGAACCTGATGGATAATAATCCTTATAATTTTATTCTTAATTATTCTTCAGATGAACTGAAACGTTTTTCCTCTTTTAAACACCGAACGTTTAATGGAGAAGATTGTGCGTTTTTTATCGAATCGTTGAGGAATATATATTTAAATCATGGGGGATTAGGGGATTTATTTCAGAATCTTTATTTACAGCATAAAAATATCCCGGATGTGTTGCATCATTTTAGGCAAGTATTTTTTGAGATTCCCCATCCTGTCCGAACGCAAAAGCATGTAGCTAATGTGTTAAAAGGTGCTTCAGCCAAAAGACTGAACATGTATCTCCGGTGGTTTGTGCGTAAAGATAAGCGGGGGGTTGATTTTGGATTGTGGAATAACATACCCATGCGTGAACTTTATATTCCATTGGATGTGCATTCCGGAAATGTTGCCCGGAAATTAGGATTGCTGAAAAGAAAACAAAACGATTGGAAAGCCGTTAATGAATTAACAGAAAGTCTAAGAAAGTTAGATCCTAGTGACCCTGTGAGATATGATTTTGCATTATTCGGACTGGGTGTTTTTGAAAAGTTCTAATAAAAGCTACTCATTATGGCAAATGATTATTTTAAGTTTAAACAATTTACCATCTATCAAAATAAATGTTCCATGAAAGTAGGTACCGATGGTGTTTTACTGGGTGCATGGGCGTGTGTGGAAAATACAGAAAAAGTACTTGATATTGGTACAGGTACCGGACTAATTGCTTTAATGCTGGCACAACGATCAAACGCTGTAATTGATGCTGTTGAGATAGATTCTGATGCTTGTGAGCAAGCGCAGGAAAATGTTAATCGATCCCCCTGGGCTCACAGAATCCATATTATTCATCAGCCCTTTCAGGATTTTTTTAAAGCAACAACAATAAAATATGACCTGATTGTTTCTAATCCTCCTTATTTTCAAAACTCATTGACAGCACCACAGGAAACCAGGGCTAAAGCAAGACATAATACCGAACTACAGCTAACCGATATTTTACATGGAACATTGAATTGTTTGTCGGAATCGGGAACATTAAGTCTTATTTTACCTTATGTTGAAGGAAGTTTATTTATTGCTAAGGCGGCTGAGCAAGGATTATATTGTGTTCGTAAAACAACTATTTTGCCCAAACCCGGCCGTAAACCTAAAAGATTGCTCCTTGAATTTCGAAAAACAAAAACACCTGTCAACGAAGAGCAATTAATTATTGAGCTCAATAAACGGCACGAATATTCAGAAGCTTATAAAAACCTGACCCGCGATTTTTATTTGGCTTTTTAGAACTTTTATTATTTTATAATTCCCGACAATCAACCGCAAGCCGATCCAGGCAGCCAGGGGGATAGAAAGCTACAGAACTGATAAGTGTTGATGCCTGCTTTGTTAAACTTAGCGCTAATCCGGAAACGATTTCAAATATTCTTCAAATACATTTAAAGCTTCGGGCATATTTTTACGGGCAAATCCTATTCTGAAATTTTTGCTCTGATAATCGTAAACAGAAGCTGGAAGGAGCATCACTCCCTTTTTTTCAACTAAATCAATACAAAAGTGGTTGACATCCATGTCACTTTTAAGCTTAGGGAAAGCAATCGGCCCTGCTTTAGGTTTATTCCATTCAAAAAAGTGATTGAAATGTGCAAAAAACTGGTCAAGTTGCGCCAGGTTGTTTTTAATGATTTGCAGGTTGCATTTAATTATTTCTTTTTTTGCTCTTAGTGCAGCAATGGCAAGTATTTCGCTGGGGGCACTACTGCAAATGGTTGTGTAGTCTTTAAAAGCCAAAAATTTGTTGAGCAGGTTGCTGTTCCTGGTAACTAACCATCCAATTCTTAATCCTGCCAGGGAAAAACTTTTTGACATTCCGAAGAGGGATACGGCATTTTCGTATAGATCACATGCCGATGTGGTTTTGTCCGCATCATCATACTCAAGAAACCGGTACATCTCATCAGAGAAAATAATGATATCCTTTGCTTTAGCCAGGTTAATGATTTCATGGAGTTCATCGTCATTTATAGTGGCTCCGGTAGGGTTGTGAGGAAAGTTGATAACGATTAACCGGGTATCATCCCTTACAAGTTTTTTTAGTTCCTGAATATCGAAAAAAAATCCGTTTTCTTGTTTGGGTATCCATTGGGATACTTCGCAGCCAATAGCATTTGCTACCTCGTAAAGTGATTGGTACCCCGGGAAAGTTGTGATAACATGATCCCCTTTTTTTACTAAGCAGTTCATTGCAATAAAAATGCCTTCTTCGGGAGCTGTAATAAGGATATCCTTTGGTTGGATCGATTGATATAACCCGGCAACTTCTTGGCGTAATACAGGATGTCCCTGTGATTCTGTATACCCTAATTTAAGGTTTTTCCATAGTTTTAACGAATCATTATCCGCTAAAGAGAGTAATTCATCGAGTGAAAGAGGCTCACAATCCGAAGAGCATAAAAGATAAGGTGCTGAGAATTCATACCGGGCAAAATACCTTTCCAGCTTAAAATCTTTAATTTTCATGATTTGTTTTTACCGTTAATAATTAAAGTAAAGGTATAATATTTACCGTTCAATAAAAAAAGCCATCAGGGTTAAATCCCTGATAGCTCTTAGGTATAATATTTGAAAAATTATTTAATCTAAATCTGTTTCTTCTTCAATAAAATTGATTCCATATTCTTCCAGTTCATTCAATACCGGTTCATAAACATCTTTCATGGTAGGAACAACCACTCCCCGTCGTTCAATAACTCCGGTGAGTAATAATTTTGTGGCAATGGCTACCGGGATTCCAACGGTAATAGCCATAGCTGTATGTACTTGATCTTTGCCCCTTACAACCAGCGAAGATTTGATTCGTTTGTTCTTTCCGTTTACCGAAAAGTCAAATTGATGTTGCATGGCAATCATGTCTTTGTCATCTTCGCCCAGGGCCCATTTTTCTTCCAGTAGTTTTTGTAGAATCTGTGCAGGGGTGGCATCAGCCATATTTATTTTCTTATTTTCGAAAATACCCAACCATGCTAATTTTTTAAATATCTCTGATTCTTGATTTATTCCCGTATAATCGCAGATTTTTTGTTCTACAGGGTCTTTTTCATTATAGGGTAGAAAGAGATTGATAAACTCCCGGTAGGTTAGATTTTCAGAATTCTCTATAGTGAAAGTATCATCGGTTAAGCCGAGTTGAACAAAAACATTCCATGCTGCACAATATCCCGGACGGCGCAATGTTCCGCGTAAAATGGTTGGGATATTTTGAAGATTGTATGTTTCCCGGTAGCTTAACGAATCTCTGTTGGGATACATCTCAAATTCACCAACATCCAATATGGATACTTTCTCTGTTCTGCGGAACAGTTGATTATACGGAACAAATTTATATTTCCCGTGGTCAATGTATTGAGCGGTTGATTGTCCGGCAACAACAACATTTCTGGGATTCCATGTAAATTTATAGTTCCAGGGATTGTTATCGTATTCAGGTGCTACAAGCCCGCCTGTGCTTGATTTAAAAGCAAGCATTTTTCCCCCTTTAGCTTTTATTTCATCAATTACTTTCATCGCCGACATGTGATCAATCCCCGGATCAACACCAATCTCATTTAACAATAGTATTCCTTTATTTAATGCTTTTTCATGCAATGCGTTAACTTCTTTTGAAACATACGAAGCGGTTATCATATGTTTGCCAAATTCAACACATCTTTCGGCTACTAAATAGTGAAAACGTGCCGGAAGCATTGAAATAACCACATCGGCATGTTTAATTTCTTCAATTCGTTGTGATTCATTAAATACATCAAATGCAAAAGCTTCTCCGTTTTCATGGTTATTTACTTTTTGACGGGCAGTTTCAACCGACATATCTCCTACACGTACTTTCCAGTTATGCTCTATGGAATGATCAAGCAGGTATTTAATTAAACTGGAAGAAGAAAGTCCGGCTCCTAAGATTACTATTTTTTTCATACAATGATTAGTGTTTTAGGTTAACTTCAATTTATTAGCTGCTAATGTAAAATTATTTTTGAGTAAGAAAAATGGTTTTTAACAGTTACGAGTAAAAATGTTTGTTTTTTATCAATGTTTTTTGTTTAATAAATTGATTATGAGTTGTTAGAAATATTGATATAAAATAATTTTTAAATTGCGAAAATTTTGTTTTTAAAAAAAAGTTGTTACTTTTACGAACAGTGAAAAAATTAACCCCTAAAAATTTTACCTGAGAAAAAAATGTAAAATTTTTTAGCCCTTGTTTACACAAGGGTTTTTTTATGCCTCTAAATGTTACCATTTTTAGTGTTTATTAAAATGGATAGATAATAACTACATTTTCAGACTAGAAAAAAATAAAGTCTGTAAGTAAATTGTTAAATAATAATTGATTTGAAATCTGAAAATGTGTTAAAAATTCCCTTTTTTTGTGTAAATAAATAATGATTTTTGTATCAATCAAATAATAAAGGAGAAGAAATTGTCTACAGGAAAGAAATACGCTGAGACTCCCTTAATGAAACAATATTATCAGGTAAAACGCAAACATCCTGATACTATATTGTTGTTCCGTGTTGGAGATTTTTACGAAACATTTGGCGAAGATGCTATAAAAACTGCCGAAATACTTGGTATTACACTTACTAAAAGAGCTAATGGCACAGCTTCTTCTGTTGAACTTGCCGGGGTTCCTTACCATGCGCTCGACACTTATTTGCCTAAGTTAGTGCGTGCAGGTCAAAGAGTAGCGATCTGTGAACAGTTAGAAGACCCTAAAAAAACAAAAAAGATTGTTAAACGGGGTGTTACCGAACTGGTAACTCCCGGCGTTTCATTAAATGATAATGTCCTGGAGCATCGCGAAAATAATTTCCTGGCTTCTGTTCACCTGGATAAGAATTTGGGAGGTGTTGCATTTCTTGATATTTCGACTGGTGAATTTCTTACTGCCGAGGGCAGTTTCGAATATATTGATAAACTACTCAATAGTTTTCATCCTAAGGAAGTGTTATTTGAACGAAGTAAACAGCAGCAGTTTATTCATCTGTTTGGTGATAAATTTTATACTTACAAGTTGGACGATTGGGTATATACCGAAGAAAATACTACGGATAAATTACTCAAAAAGTTCCAAACAGCATCGTTAAAAGGTTTTGGTGTACAGGACTTAAAATTGGGGATTATCGCTGCCGGTTCAATCTTACAATATCTTGAAATCACTCAACATGATAAATTGCAGCATATATCGACATTATCACGCCTCGAAGAAGATTATTATGTGTGGTTAGATAAATTTACTATCAGAAATCTTGAACTTTTTTATTCAATCAACGAAGGCGCAAAAACATTAATTGATGTTATTGATCAAACCATTTCGCCCATGGGTGCCCGTTTACTAAAACGGTGGGTTGCTTTACCCTTAAAAGATGAAATGCCCATTAAGGAACGTCATGATATTGTTGATTTTTTATTGCATCATCCAGATTTCAAAGACTTATTAGCTGAACATATCAAAGAAATTGGTGACCTGGAACGCATTGTCTCAAAGGTAGCTACAGGCCGTGTAAATCCTCGCGAGGTAGTGCAACTTAAACATGCGTTAACAGCTATTGAACCCATAAAAAGAGCATGCTTAAACTCCAAAAACAAGGCATTACAAAAAATTGGCGATCAGTTAAACCCATGTCATACTATTCGCGAGCGAATAGAAAGAGAATTACGTCCCGATCCACCTGCTTTGCTGAGCAAAGGGAGCTATATAGCTGATGGTGTTTCAGATGAGTTGGATGAATATCGGAAATTGGCCTATTCGGGTAAAGATTATTTGGTGCAAATTCAGCAGCGGGAAATTAAACGAACAGGAATACCATCATTAAAAATTAGCTTTAATAATGTTTTTGGCTATTATATCGAAGTAAGAAATACCCATAAAGATAAAGTGCCTTCCGATTGGATAAGAAAACAAACACTGGTAAGTGCCGAAAGATATATTACAGAGGAATTAAAAGAGCTCGAAGTAAAAATATTGGGTGCTGAAGAAAAAGCCCTTGATCTGGAGCAAAAGCTATTTATCGAATTGGTTACAAGCCTTGGAGATTATATCTCGGCAATACAGCTTAATGCCTCGTTTATTGCACGATTAGATTGTTTATTGTCGTTTGCATTGGTCGCTGAAGAAAATAAATATGTGCGCCCTGAAATAAATGATACCGATAGTATTGATATAAAAGACGGACGACATCCGGTGATTGAAAAAATGTTGCCCATCGACGAATCTTATATTGCCAATGATGTATATCTGGATAACGACCAACAACAGATTATTGTAATTACCGGACCCAATATGTCTGGTAAATCGGCATTATTGAGACAAACGGCCCTGATTGTATTACTTGCACAAATAGGAAGTTTTGTTCCAGCCTCGGAAGCCAAAATCGGATTGGTGGATAAAATTTTTACCCGTGTGGGTGCTTCGGATAATATTTCCCTGGGCGAATCTACCTTTATGGTCGAAATGCACGAAGCCGCAAGTATACTAAATAATTTATCACACCGGAGCCTGATTTTACTCGACGAAATTGGGCGGGGCACCAGCACTTACGATGGTATTTCAATTGCCTGGGCCATGGCCGAATATATTCATGAGCACCCGTCAGCAAAAGCGAAAACTCTTTTTGCTACCCATTATCATGAATTAAATGAGATGGAAAAATCTTTTACAAGGATAAAAAATTATAATGTATCGGTTAAAGAACTGGATGATAAAGTGATCTTTCTACGTAAGCTGCAGAAAGGAGGAAGCGAGCATAGTTTCGGAATTCATGTGGCACAAATGGCCGGGATGCCCAAAAGTGTGGTAAACAGAGCCAATGAGATTTTGAAAGAGCTCGAAAATCCCGGGCAA
>Ga0209925_1001744_pt1 | contig 10807 bp, 10 predicted proteins | sample SalPonR2_A_D1_MG_FD_185702 | JGI IMG/M metagenome (GOLD analysis project Ga0209925, IMG submission 185702) | Salt pond soil microbial communities from South San Francisco under conditions of wetland restoration - Salt Pond MetaG R2_A_D1_MG... ...
ACTATGGACATAATACTGGTGATAAATTTTTAAAAACTTATGCTGAAATTTTAAAGAAAAATTCAAGACAGGAAGATATTATTGCACGGTGGGGTGGAGATGAATTTGTAATTTTATTACCCAACACAGGAAAAGAAGTAACGGAGAAATTATTAAACAGAATCAGAAAAGAAATTGAAAAAATTGAAATTGCTAAAGAAAAGTTAAGCATTGCTTTTGGATATGCAGTAAAAGAAAGCAGTGAAGAAGATATTAATGATGTATTTAAAAAAGCTGATCAAAAAATGTATATGAATAAAAAAATAATGAAAAATGATAAAAGGGAAAACCAAGTATAATCTGGTTCTCCCTTTTTTATATTCTATAATTGATTATTTTAATTTTTAAATATCTTGTGCATTATCTAAGATATCTGGATATAGTTCATATATTGGTTCATCTGAACTTTTATATAATTCTAATAGTTTTTTATGAAACTCTTCAAACTTAATGAACCCTCTTACATTCATCGTATTAACTGTGTATTTAAAAAATTCATTATATGTTTCTTGATCATAATTCTCATATGTATAGATACAGGCTACTGACCAGGTCATATACTCATTAAAGGTCAAAAGAGAATTATCATAAGAATCTTGTTGATTCCAATCATCAAGATTTGAAAATCTTTCTGCTATTAGTTTTTTGTTCTCATCCTTATCTGTAATGGGATTTACATAGTTGTGATCAATTTCAGTAAATACCATTCTTTCCACTAGAGCTTTTTGTAATTTTTTGTATTCTTCATCAGATACTCTAAAGATTTCAACAGTTGAAACAAACATTACCATTTCATGAAATTTATCTTCTTTATCATAGAAACTTGCTGTATTATGAGACCCATAGACCAAAGGAGATAAAATGACTTTATAGGAATGATAATTATCAGGAAAATTATTTTCTAGCCAGGACCAAATACTTTTTAAATCTGTTATATTTTTAAAGTTTTCAACATTTTTTTGATAATATTCTTTATGTATGTTATAAAAATTATCAAAGTTGCTTTTCTTAGCAAAATCTTCTAATAAGTTTAAAAACTCTATTGTATCTTTATTATTATTTTCATATCTATAGATATTACTATCTAAAATTTGGTTTTCATCCATATCATATGAAAAAATTAACCTCATGTGACTATAGCTATATTCTTTTCTTAACTCTTCATATTTTTTAACTGCTGGATGATCACTATATTCTCCAAAGTAATTCATTACCTCTGTATAATAGTCTGTGTATTTGTTTAAAGATATTTCTCCACTTTGTCCAGATTTTGATATTGCAGTAACAATATTATAAAGTTCATATACTTTTGGTATTTCTACTAATACTTCTCTTTTATTCTTTTTTATATAATTATTAGGAAAGTCAGTGTTTATATATCCATATGTATTATAGTCTTTAATCTCTTCATAATTGTTTCTTTGCACTTGTTGTATATTATAATATACAAGGGTTGAAAACAATAATATAACAACAAATCCAACAATAATATTTTTATTTAACTTCATTTTATCACCAAACTATTCATATTTTTTTATTACATAACTTTTCCAGTTACTAGAAAACTCACTTTTGTTTACACCAAACACTGTTTGAATATTATTTGGGTTTTTAATTAAGTTTACTAATCTATCATAATTATAATCTGAAACAATATATTCTACTATTGTACCTGATACTGAATAACCAAAGTTATTATAAAAATTAATCTCTAGTGCAGAAATTGAAGGTATTTGATTTGCTTTGATTAGTTTTTTAATATGAACCGGATTAATTTGTTTAGCTTCAAACAAAGAAATACCTTCATTTAACCAATTCGGTATATTGGTGTTTATTCTATTAGTTGAAATATGAACAAACTCATGAACAGCAATTTTTAATATACTATTATAACTATGAACTGATCCGGGATTCAAAGGGGAAACAATACCAATTGTTCTATTATTTACAGCTGTTCCTACTATCCCAGCTGAATAGTTACTTAGATTATATTCTTTTTGAAACTCTTTAACACTAGGGAAAATTATTATATTAATTTTTCTGTTAATATTAACACCATATTTATTTAATATTTTATTATAGTTAGTTTCTAATATTTTATTAATATCATTGATTGGTTCATTATTCCTATAATAAGTATAAATAAAATGATCCATCTCTTTTTTTATTTTATTATTACTTAAAACCTGAGTGTTTATAGTAAAGCAAATTAATAAAACCAAACTTAAACATATGACTCTTTTTTTAATTTGAAACATAAAAATCTTCCTTTCAGCATATTATTCTGCAATGAATTCTATTTTTAGTATTTTATCATCACCTTCTTGAGGATTCCCCCTTCCATCACGATTATTGGTAAGTAGATATAGATTATTATTTGGACCTACAATTACATCTCTTAGCCTGCCATAAACTCCATCATAGTTACCAGTTGCAAATAATCTTTCTATATTTTTAACATTATAATTATATTTGTTTTCATATTCTAATTTTATTCTAATTAGAGATTGACTACCCAAGGTTGCAACATAAAGTTCATTGTTATAAAATGCAATTCCAGATGGTGGAGTTGCATTTTCCCACATGATAAGCGGATTCTCATATTCATTATTTTCAAAGTAACCTATACTGTTTGGCCAACCATAGTTACCTCCTGGTTTGATTACCATTATTCTATCTCTACCCCTTAGACCTTCTTCACCAGATGGACCATGTTCACTGATAAAAAGCTGTTTTGTATCAGGATGCCAGTCTAAACCTTGAGGATTTCTATGACCTAAGCTGTAAACATATGAGTTATCATAAGGATTATCTTGAGGAATACTTCCATCTGGATTAACTCTTAATATTTTCCCACCTAAATTATTAATATCTTGAGCAATACCTCTATTCCAGGTGTCACCAGTAGTAATATAGAGTTTATCATCAGGACCAAAAGCTATTCTTCCTCCATCATGGACTCTTCCCCCCGGAATTTGTGTTATTATATCCACTTCATCATTACCATAGTTTCCCTGATCTGTTATTCTAGTTACCTTATTATATACAATTGCATTTTGTCCTTGATAAGTATACATTATATAAATATATGGTTCTTCAGGGAAGTGTGGATGATAAGCCATCCCCATAAGTCCACCTTCACCGGCTGCATAAAGTTTTGGTTCAAAATATGGTTCAGATTGTAAGTTGCCATCTTTAATTAATCTTACAGATCCATCTCTTTCTGTAACTAATGCTCTATTACTTTCTGGTAAAAAGATTAACTGCCAGGGAACATTTAAATTAGTAATCCACTCACTTATCTTTATATTTTCTGGATTTTCTATATATTGATCTTCTATTTCTTGAGGTACTTGACCAACTTCTATTTCTGCCACTACTGAAAAAGAAAACAACATAATTAACAATACAACAAGAGAAACAACAATTTTCTTTTTCATTTTAATACTCCCCCCTTATCTGTTTTAAACATTTTAATAGACATTTAACAACATCCATTAAAATACTTAAAAAGAAATTGATTAAAAAATATTTTTTATGTATAACTATATTATACTAAATTATTAAATGTTTTTAAAACATAAAAAAGCCCCTTTATTTTTTAAATTTAAAAAGGGACTTTAAAAATTTGAAGCTATTTTTTTAACATAAGGATCATCTTTGCTGATCATCTTTTTCTCACCACCTTATAGTTTTATAATATCCTTATGCTCATTTATATATTGTTGTTAACTAATTCTTTTAACACTATCATAATTTAATTCCTCCTCTAGTATTATATAAATTACATACCCATTATTTTATATGACTCTAATCTGGTATTTTCTTTTCTAGTTTCTTTATATTGATTATTGTAACTAATATCTTCAATTCTTAAAAATCTTTTTAAATTACTCATTTTATAACCTCCTTGTATTTATAGTTTTTATTTAAAGTAATCCATTTCTGTATTCTTCTAAATGTGTATTATCATGTAAACGTTTTTTGTGTCTTTTCTTAAAATCTTTGTCTTCTATTGAAAAGAATTCATTTAGTTTTTTATTAAACATTTTTTCACCTCCAGTTTATTTTTATCTTTTTTAGAAATACTGATTTATGTATTCATCAGTAATTCTTTTATTTCTCTTGTTCAATTTTATTTCTTTTCTCAAATTTCTATCTTCTATCATTTGAAACTTCTTGTTTCCAAACATTTTGTTTCCTCCTTTCATTTTTTTCTTTGATTCTATGGTTATTATAATTTATTTTTTTAACTTTGTCAAGTATTTTATTAATATTTTTAATTTATTTATTAAATATTTTAATATTTATCTTATTTTTTATTAAAATTAAGCCATTTATTGCCTTTTTTAGCCTAATTTACTTATATTTTTGACTATTTTATTAAAATTATTAATTAATATATTAATTATTTATTAAATATGAAACAATAATTTATTTTTTTTATAATATAAAATAAAAAAGCTCCACCGTTAAGTGGAACTTGTCTCTTTAATAATATATTATTTTTAAGAAGTTCTTTTCTTTTTTCTTTTATTTCTATACATCATTGCATCTGCTTTTCTAAATATTTTTTCTAAATCTTCATTATTTGAATTCTTTACAGCATAACCAATTGAAATACTTATTGAATTTTTAGATCTTTTATTATGAAATTCTATCTTTGAAGAAATTCTTTCAATTACCCTTTTAACATCTTCTTCATTTGTTTGTGGAAGTAATACTGCATATTCATCTCCACCAATCCTTGCAACAATATCTTCACTTCTAGTAACATCCTTGATTATTTGAGCAGTATCCTTTATATACTTATCCCCTGAACGATGTCCAAAGTTATCATTTACATTTTTTAAGCCATCTAAATCTCCAACTATTATACTAATCGGTGTTTTTCTAGAATTATTTAATCTTTCCATTTCATTTTCAAAGTATCTTCTATTATATAGTTCAGTTAATTGATCATGAAATGAAAGAAACTTTCTTTTTTCTTCTACTGCTTTTCTCTCTGTTATATCATTATATATACCGTAAATACCAATTTGGCCTTCTTCTAACTTAATAGGAAAAGCATGTATGGATACATTGATATATTCACCCGATTTAGTTTTTCTAACAGATTCTTCAATAATGTCTTTACCATCCATTACCTGTTCTGTGTAGTACACTCCTTCATCTCTTTTATCTTCAGGAGTTATTAGTTCATCAATATTCTCTCCTCTTACTTCATCTCTATTATATCCAAATATGTTTAAAAAGAAATCATTTACCTTTAGTACAGTACCTTTATTATTTAAAAGTACTATTCCTTCAGTAGATTCATTAAAAAGTTGTTCAAAATATGCTTTTTGTTTTTTAAGTCTATTTTCTGTTTTAACTCTACGATCAATATCTTCTACAAATCCTAAAAACTTGTTTTCCCCAATTACAATTCCATTTACCTTAGCATAAAATATTTCTCCATTATTTTTGATAAATTTATCTTCTAATTCTATTTTTTCTTTACTTTTAAACTTTTTAAGAAAGTAATTTATAGCTCGATCTTCTCTAGCTGATAAATCATAAAGGCTCATATTAAGTAGTTCTTCTTTATTATATCCAGTCATATTTACAGCTTGTTTATTTATTTCCTTTATATTTCCCTTATCATCTGAAACAAAAATTCCAACCGGTGCATTATTAATATACTTTCTAAATTTTCGTTCACTCTCTTTTAGGATATTGTTCATTCTTTTTGTTTTATCTATATCAAGATGAATGCCAACTGCTCGAACTGGTCTACCATTTTCATCTCGTTCAAATACTTTTCCAATATCTTTAATCCATTTATAGTTATCATTATTTGTTTTTAATCGTTGTTCAGCTTCATAATATTCAGTTTTTCCTTCTAGATGATCCCTTAATTTTTCAAATACAAGATTTTTATCATTGGGATGGAGTAATTTTTCCCATTCTGTTGATTTTGGTTTAATATCACTTTTTTTATAACCTAACATCTCAGCCCAGTTATTATTTATTGTCATAGTTTGATCTTCTACATACCAATCCCAAATACCTAAGTTTGCTCCTTTAATTGCCATTTCTAATCTCTGTTTTGTTTCTTTTAAATTTTTATTTTTCATCTTGTTATCTGTGATATTTGTAATAAAGCCAAGTAGGTAGTCTACATTGCCCTGATCATCATAGATAGCACTTCCTTGTTCCCATACCCATTTAACTTCATCTTCTTTTGTTTTTATTCTATATTCAACCTTAAATCTGGAATTATTCTTTACTGCTTCTTTAATATTATTTCTCACTTTTTCCCTGTCTTTTTTAACTATTAGATCTGAATATGATATATTTCTATTTTCTAATAAATCTTTAGCATCATAACCCGTTAAATCCAAACAACCTTGGCTAATATACTTCATAGTCCAGTTTTCATCATATAGGCATTGGTAAGCCATTCCTGGTAAACTATTTAATATTTTTTTTATGTCATTTTTATTATATGTATCTTTTCTAATCATAGTTCTCACCCTGAAATATGTATTGATAAATATTATTTTTTATAAAAGTTATCTATATGATAACAAAAAATTATTATAATTTCCAATTTCACTTATTATCTATTGTATAGTTCATCTAACATCTTTTTATAGAGTTTTTCTGTGTCTTGTTTTGTACACAGTTCTGTACCCGGTGTCATTACTGCTGCCGAGCCGGCTGCTAATCCATAAATTACTGATTTTTCCAGATTATTACCTTCTGCTAAACTTAACACAATACCTGCAACCATACTATCTCCTGCCCCCACTTTACTTTTTATTGGAACAGTTGGTGGTCTAAAATAACTAGTTTTATCTTTAGTAATAAATACGGCACCACCAGCACCTAATGAAATTACTATTGAGTTGCAACAGTTATTATTAATTAAGTTAAGCGCTGCATCTTTAATTTCATCTTCATCCTGAAGTTCTTTACCTATAAGGTCCTGGAATTCACCTAAGTTAGGTTTAATTAAAAAAACTCCTTCATTCATTGCTTCTTTAAGAGGTTGGTTTGAAGCATCTACTATTACTTTTGCTCCCTTTTTCTTTGCTATTTTAGCCATCTGAGCATAAATATTATTATCTACTCCTTTAGGTATACTTCCACTGATTACGAGATATTCAGGATAAGGATCTAAATTAGATATAGTATCAAGTATTTTTTTGTTTTCTTTTTTTAATATCTTGGGACCAGGCATCCCAAATCTATACTGAAGATTAGTTGTTTTTTCTCTTATTATTAAGTTTTCTCTTATTGAGTTTTTTATCTTTATAGCTTGAGTATTTAAATTTTCTTCTTTTAATAAATTATCTAATCTTTGTCCTGTTAAACCTCCTGAAATATATAAAAGAAGTGATTTACCATCAAGTTTATTAATTGCTCTTGATACATTTATTCCACCACCACCAGGCTCATATCTGGGTTCATCACAGTATAATTTGTTTTCGGCAACGACATTATCAACAGTTGAACTTTTATCAATTGCAGGATTTATAGTAAAAGTAACTATATTTTTCATTAATTTATCCTCCTTAAGAATAGTTCTCTTATTATTGTTTATATTTATATATCTAAATTAATTATCCTGCCTTAAATAAACAAAAAGACCGTCCTCCAAAACATTTCAAGGACGGTTAAAATAATAATTAACTGTGTTTTTATTTATTTTTTAAGCTCATTTATTATTTCATTTAATTCTTCTCTATCAATTTCGCCCTTTGCATATCTTTCTTTTGCTATTTCAATTGGATTTCTACTTTGGTGATTATCGGAATAATTAGTTTGGTTTTTATTATTACTTTGTAGGCTTATATTTGACTTTGAAATCAAATAAATAATTCCTACAATGATTAAAGCCCAAAAGAGGATCATATATATTCCACCTCCACCAAAATGTCCTAATCTATTAAATCCATAGTGCATCATATAAATCACCTACCTTGTTTTATCAATTTATTTCTTATAGTCGGGTTGAATATTTACTCTACGTAACATATTCGCATTTGTTACAACAGTTACTGAACTTGATGCCATTGCAATCTCTGCTATAACTGGATGTAGTAATCCAAGTACTGCAATTGGAATTGCAATTGTGTTATATATAAATGCCCAGAATAGATTTTGTTTTATCTTTTTAAAGGTTGCTCTAGATAGTTTTACAGCTGTTACTACTGCAGATAAGTCTCCTCTAACTAATGTGATATCAGAAGATTCAATTGCAATATCTGTACCTGTCCCGATTGCTATACCTACATTAGCTTGAGTTAATGCAGGAGCATCATTGATTCCATCTCCAACCATAGCAATTGTGCCAAACTTTGATTGAAGTTTTTTAATTTCATCTACTTTACCATCAGGAAGTACCTCTGAGACAACATGATCTATACCAACTTGATCTGCAATTGCTTGAGCAGTTCTTTTATTATCTCCAGTTATCATTGCTGTTTCTAAACCTAATTTCTTAAGTTCATTGATTGCATTTATTGAATCTTCTTTTAGGGTATCTGCTACTGCTATAATACCCATGATTTCTTTACTTTTAGCAACCAACATAGCTGTTTTACCTTGATCTTCTAATTCATGTAACTTATCTAAGACAGCTTCTTTTACATTAATATTATTTTCTTCCATTAGGTTAACACTACCTACAAATGTCTCTTTATTATCAACTAAAGCTTTAACACCTTTTCCTGTAACTGCTTCAAATTCTGAAATTTCATCTAATTTTAGATCTTTTTCTTTTGCTTTTTTAACTATAGATTCTCCTAATGGATGTTCAGAACCGCTTTCTGTACTTGCAGCAGCTATTAAGACTTTTTCTTTATCATTACCATTAAAGCTTTCTATCTCTGTAACTTCAGGTTTACCTTTTGTTATTGTACCGGTCTTATCAAATACTATTGTATGAATATCTTTCATAGTCTGGATTGCTTCACCTTTTCTAATTAACACACCATTTTCAGCACCCATTCCACTACCAACCATTAATGCTGTTGGGGTGGCCAGTCCAAGTGCACATGGACATGCAATTACTAATACTGCAATTGTTGCAAATAGTGCTAAGGTAAAGGTTCCTAATGTTGGATTAACCCAGGGTATAAAGCTTTGAGCCCAAAAACCAACACTTCTAAAAGCATCAGGGAAAACTAACCAGAGTATAAATGTACTTAGTGCAATCACTAATACTGTTGGAACAAATATTGAAGTAATGCGGTCAGCAAACTCCTGAATAGGAACTTTTGTTCCTTGTGCTTCTTCAACCATTTTTATTACCTGAGATAAGAATGTGTCTTTACCAACTTTTGTAGCTTTTACTTCAATCAATCCATTTTGGTTAACTGTTGCACCTATTACTTCATCTCCAACTTTTCTCTCAACTGGCATTGATTCACCTGTAGCCATTGATTCATCAATAGTTGTACTACCCTTTATGATTTCACCATCGGTTGGTATCTTTTCACCTGGTTTAACTAACATAACATCTCCAGGTTGTACTTCTTCAATCGGTACTTCTTTTTCGTTACCATCATCTATTATTGTAGCTGTTTTGGCTTCCATTTCTAATAATTTTTTAATTGCTTGTGAAGCCCTACCTTTTGCTTTTTCCTCAATATATCTACCTGTTAAGTGAAAAGCCATAATCATTGCAGCAACTCCAGCATAGTTTGCCATTGGAGTAAAGAATACAAATGGACCTGTAATAAAAGCAGCCCCTGTACCCATAGCAATTAAAACATCCATGTTTGCTCCACCATGAGTTACTGATTTATATGCAGATACATAGGTCTGGCGTCCGTAATAAAATAAAGGAGGAATAGCCAGAACTATCATACCTAAATTGAATATGTCCATATTTGGCCAAGCAATTCCAAAAAACATCTCTGGAATCATCCATAAAACAACAGGCACTGTGAAAATCCAGGTCCCAACCATTTTCTTTTTAGCTTTTTCAACTTTTTTTAGATCATCATCTTTTGATTTCTTATATTCTGTTTCGTCAAAAAACTTTGTAAGTTCATAACCAGCATTTGATACAAACTCTTCTAAATCATCTTTTGTAATTATATTTGGATCATATATAACTGTTCCTGTATCATTTGCAATATTAACATTTGCTTCATAGATACCATCTACTTCAGCTAATGTATTCTCAACAGCTTGAGAACAGCTAGCACAGTTCATACCTCCAACTTTAAATGATATCTTCTCTTTTTTCCTTGCTACATCATAACCACTGTTTTGTACAACTTTTATTAAATCATCTAAGTTTAACTTTAGAGGATCATACTCTATATAGGCTTTCTCAGCAGGCAAGTTTACATTTGCTTCACTTACACCTTCTGTTTTATTTAAAGCCTTTTCTACAGCCTGTGAACAGGCTGCACAACTCATACCTTCTATTTTTAAGGTTATATTTTCAGTCATAATTTTCACTCCTTAATATACCCCTAAAGGGTATTGTAATTTAAGATTAACATAGCAGAGTATTATTGTCAAGTTTAGCTGATTATTATGACTAATCTACGTATTTTGTTATATATTATATGGTGATACAACAAACCCCACAAAAAACTTGTGGGGTAATTAAAATAGCTATATATTACTGTATTTATATTTTTAATTATTCACTTGCTTTATATCCGCTGTCATTTACAGCTTTAATTAAAACATCTTTTGAAACTTTATCATTATCATATTCAACAAATGCTTTATTATCCTCTAAAATCACATCTACTTT
>Ga0209925_1001745_pt1 | contig 10805 bp, 7 predicted proteins | sample SalPonR2_A_D1_MG_FD_185702 | JGI IMG/M metagenome (GOLD analysis project Ga0209925, IMG submission 185702) | Salt pond soil microbial communities from South San Francisco under conditions of wetland restoration - Salt Pond MetaG R2_A_D1_MG... ...
GCCCGGGCGGTGAATTCTCCGACCGACGATTCGGTACCGGCGAATCGTTCCGACACTGCGCGATCCAGGTCTTCAATGCCTTCACCGGTAAGCGCTGAAAGAGCAATCGTATCCCTCGACTGAACATTCGGATCCGGCCCGGGATCGTGCGGCTGGTCCCCCACACGCTCGTTCCGCAGATCAATCTTGTTTTCGATTCTCAGTACAGGCACGGTCGCGTCCGGCGCGGACCCGGGTTCCGGATCGTTGACGTCGACCACCCAAAGCACCAGGTCTGCCTCGGCAAGTTCGGCCCGGGCGCGCCGGACGCCCTCGCGCTCGACCAGGTCTTCGGTGTCGCGCAGACCGGCGGTGTCGGCAAGCGTGACGGGAATGCCGGCCAGGTGAATGGTCTCCCGAACCACGTCCCGTGTGGTGCCGGGAATTTCCGTGACGATTGCGGCGTCGCGTTTGACCAGTGCGTTGAACAGGCTTGACTTGCCCGCATTGGGCTTCCCGACGATGGCGATGCGCAGGCCGTCGTTGAGCAACCGGCCCGCCCGAGCCTGGGCCAGCAGTTCGACAGTATCGCCGACAAGCGATTTCACCCGGCCCAGCACATCGCCTTCGGCCAGGAAGTCGATCTCTTCGTCGGGGAAATCGAGCGCAGCTTCCACGTACACACGAAGTTCGGTTACCCGTTCGGCCAGTGCGTGAACCTGTTTCGAAAATACGCCTTGCAGGCTTCTCGTCGCCGCACGCGCAGCCTGCTCGCTACTGGCGGCAATCAAATCCGCGATCGCTTCGGCCTGGGCCAGGTCCAGCTTGTCGTTGATGAAAGCACGCTGGCTGAATTCACCCGGGCCGGCCCGGCGCGCGCCGGCCGCGACGCAGGCCCTCAGCACCATCTCGAGCACCACCGGGGAGCCGTGCAGTTGCAACTCCAGCACGTGTTCGCCGGTGAACGAATGCGGGGCAGGAAAGTAAAGCGCCAGCCCGGTGTCCATGACTTGACCGGCGGCGTCGAAAACCTTGACCAGAGCTGCGTGCCTCGGTTCGGGCAGACGCCCGATCAGCCGGGCGGCGAGATCATCGATGGAGGTTCCGGAAATCCGCACCACACCAACACCCCCGTGGCCGGGCGGCGTGGCGATGGCGCAGATGGTTTCAGTCATGACTTAATGAAAACCGCTATCAGTGGAAACCTCGGCAAAGCGTAGCGAGCGGGTGGCTGACGGTGGCCGCCGGCGCGCAGAATCCGCAGTGTACGATTTTGTACATGAGGATTTCGAGCACCGCCGGACGCCGTCAGGCGCCCGCGCAGTAGTTTTGCCGGCGTTTCCTAGGCCTTGGCGCGCGCATCTTCGGCGTCGATCTGCCGCAGTATGTACCACTGCTGCAGCAGCGAGATACCGCTGTTGGAAGCCCAGTACAGCACGAGGCCGGCCGGGAAGAACGCGAACAGCACCGCGAACGCAATCGGCAGAAACTGCATGATCTTGCGCTGCATCGGGTCCATGCCGGCCGCCGGCGTCAGGCGTTGGGTGATGATCATGAACGCGCCGTTGATCACCGGCAGGATGAAGAGCGGGTCGGGCTTGCTCAGATCGGGCACCCACAGGAAGCTGGCCTGACGCAGCTCGACCGATTCCAGCAGAACCCAGTACAACGCAATGAAGATCGGAATCTGAACAAGAATGGGCAGGCAGCCGCCGAGCGGATTGACCTTTTCCTTCTTGTAGATTTCCATCATGGCCTGGCCGAACTTCTGTCGGTCGTCGCCATAACGTTCCTTGAGCTGCGCGATTCTCGGCTGCAGCTTGCGCAGCTTGCCCATCGATCGGAACTGCGCCTGGGTGAGCTTGTAGAACGCCAGCTTGATGAGCAACGTCAGCAGAATGATCGCCAGGCCCCAGTTGCCGACCAGGTCGTGAATATGATCGAGCAGCCAGAAAAGCGGCTTGGAAAAAACCGTAAAAATGCCATAGTCGACCGTCAAGCCCAAGCCCGGCGCGATCTCGTCTAGGCGATTCTGGTTCTTGGGGCCGGCGAAAAACTCCGATTTGAACACGTGACTTTCGCTGGCCGCTACCGGCACCGGCGCGGATGTGAGGGTCACCGCATAGCGGTTTGGCGTCTGGCGATCGATCAGTCGCGTCGTGTACTGAGCCGACTGTTCGGCCGGTGGAATCCAGGCGGTCAGGAAGTAGTGCTCGACCATGCCGGCCCAACCGCCGGTAATCGTGTTGCGATACTGTTCTTCGGCGAAATCGCCGAACTTGAGTTTCTGGAACTTATCTTCGGCGCTGTACACCGCGGCGCCCTTGAAACTGATCCGCTCCGGATTGGTGAAGGTCATGCCGCCGGAGCTGGTGCCGGCGGCGCGCTGGAGGCGCAGGTATCGGCTGCCCTGCCAGGTGGTGCTGCCCTGGTTGCGGATCTCGAATCGGTGTTCCACCACGTAATCATCGCGCCGGAAAACCCATATCTGGACGACTTCCAGGCCGTTACCGTCGCGCCAGGTCAGCGGCACAGCCACATTGTCGGCGCCGTCGGCGAGCTCGTAGTACTGGCGATCGAAGCTGTATTCGGTAGTGTGATTCGGCGCGCGACGCTCGGGATCGATCAGCCCGGCCTGCGCAATGTGAAACCCGGCCAACTCGTCGCTGATCAGTTCGAAAGGTTCGTCCGGGGCATCGACGCTGACCGGATATTGCTTGAGCTTGAGGCTGGTCAAGGTGCCTCCGGTAGGGTCGATCTCGGCGATTACCAGGTCGGTTTCGACCTCGATACGCCGACCGGAACTCGCCACCGCGGCGCTCGGAACCGAGGCATCCGTTTCAGTCGCGGATTGCGACCGGGTCTGCGGGCCCGCGTCCGGAAGCTCTGGAAGATCGGCCTCCTCTTCGGCCTGCTCTATCGCCGCGCGGTCTTCACCCGGAAGTTCTTCGACCGGGGCCGGCACCGGATTGGCGAAATCGCTTTGCCATTCGACATACAGCATAAAGCCGAGAAAGGAGAGCAGAAGCAGCAATAGCGTTCGGGTATTCATGGCGATTCAAACCGTAACCAGAGTTGTTCGAGAGCGAGTTTCAACGTTCGAGAATCCGCTTCGGCCGCCGGTGGCTTGGCGAGCACGACGAAATCGACCGGTCGCATTGAATGTCGGCGCCGGCGAAACGTTTCGCGCGCGATGCGACGAATGCGGTTTCGATCCACGGCCCGGCGCGCAACGCGCTTTGCGATCGCCAGCCCCAAGCGGGCACGGCCCGATGAGCAGGGCAGCGGTCGGTGTTCGGGCTCGGGACGGACGGCCCAGTGAATGCGAAAGTAGCGGTTTGATTCGACTTGTCTGGCATCGAAGACACGCTTGAATTCGACGCCGGACAGCAACCTGGCCTGGCGGGGTAAGCCCGCCGTATTCATGCCGGGTATCCTTGCGTCCGGGGCCCTTCGCCGACAATCGATCGCCGGTGCGCTCGGCGCGGAGGCCGGCGATCGACTCGACAATCGATCCGACAATCCTGTCAGGCCGACAGGCGCTTTCTGCCGCGGGCGCGGCGCGAATTGATGATCGCGCGTCCGGAGCGCGTGGCCATGCGTGCGCGAAAACCATGTCGACGGGCGCGCTTGAGTTTGCTTGGCTGGAAAGTACGTTTCATGGTCCAAATACCTCGGGCAAAAATTTTTACGCAGGCGCGACGACCTGAGTCGGCGCCAGCGACGAAAAAGAGCGAGATTATACCGTTTTATAGGCGTTGCGCGCAACTTCGGCGCACCGACAGTCGACCGGAGCCCGCGATAGTGCGTGGGCAATTGCCGACACGTATACTGCTGGTCCATACTCTTGTGCATCGCCCCGGGCCGGTCAGACCAAGTTGAACAATCCGACGACATTGTGGAAACGCTGTCTCGAACGTCTAGAACGCGAGATCGCGCTTGAGGAGGTCAACACCTGGTTGCGACCGCTCCAGCCCGAGTTGACCGGGTCCGGCGAGATGCGCCTGCTCGCGCCCAACGATTTCGTCTGCGAGCAGGTCAACGATCAATACATGTCGCTTATCCGGGATTTCTTTGGCGGCAGCGGCTTCGAAAAGGACAACATCAAGGTCGTCGTGGGCGGCAACGGCGAACAACCGGCTTCGACCGCACGATCACGCGGCGGCAAGGGGTTCAATGCCGGCCTTGATGACCGCTACCATTTCAGCAATTTCGTCCTCGGCAAATCCAACGAGCTCGGATTCGCTGCGGCCCAGCAGGTCACCCAGGATCCAGGCAAGGCGTACAACCCGTTGCTGCTGTACGGCGGCACTGGACTCGGCAAGACCCATTTGCTGCACGCTATAGGACACGAACTGGCCGAGCGCAATCCGGATTTCAAGATCGTCTATCTGCACTCGGAAAAATTCGTCAGCGAGATGATCCAGGCGCTGCGACACGCCTCCATCGACGCATTCAAGGCGCGCTATCGCGGTGTCGATGCGCTGATGATTGACGATATCCAGTTCTTCGCCGGCAAGGACCGCTCTCAGGAAGAGTTCTTCCATACCTTCAACGCGCTGCTGGAATCACGCCAGCAGATCATTCTCACCTGCGACCGCTATCCGAAGGAGGTCGAAGGCATAGAATCCCGCCTGCGTTCGCGCTTTGGCTGGGGGCTCTCGGTGCCGATCGAACCGCCGGATTTCGAAACACGCGTGGCGATCCTGATGAAGAAGGCGATGGAAGCCGGGATGGATCTCGACGAAAACGTCGCAATGCTCATCGCGCGCCGGATGCGCTCGAACGTACGCGACCTCGAGGGCGCCTTGAATTCACTCATTGCCAACGCGCGTTTCTCCGGGCGGACCATCAACGAGGACTACACGCGCGAGATTCTCAGGGACGTGCTCGCCGTGCACGACCGCCAGGTGACGCTCGAAAACATCCAGAAAGTAGTGGCCGCGCACTATCAGCTGCGGGTAATGGACCTGCTGTCGAAGCGCAGAACGCGGAACATCGCCCGTCCGCGCCAGATGGCGATGTTCCTGGCCAAATCGCTGACTCAGCATTCGCTACCGGAAATCGGAGACGCGTTCGGCGGCCGGGACCATACCACCGTGCTGCACGCGTGTCGTAAAATCGAGAGTTTGTGTGAAACCGATGCGCGCTTGCGGGAAGACCAGGCAAAGCTGTTGAGGGAACTGGCGGGATAAACCTGTTGAGCGGATCGGATAAAACCTGTGGATAACGTGGGGATGAAAGCCGACCGTCGAATCATCCAGTGCTTATCCACAGCTTGCAAACGCAGGCGTACAGCGATATGAGGGTTTCAGGTTGTTGAAAAAAAAAGCTTTTTACGTCATTTGCGATAATCCACAGGCATTACTGTTACTGGTTTTTTTAAAAAGATATAAAAACCATAATCAGAACCATTTGGCCGTGACCTAGGAGTAGCCATGAAGTTTTCCATCCAACGCGAAGCGCTGCTGGTGCCGATCACGCAGGTGGTCGGGGTCGTCGAGCGTCGTCAAACGCTACCGGTACTGGCCAACTTCCTGCTCGAGGTCGATGACGACGGGTTGAAGATCACCGGTTCTGACATGGAAGTCGAAATGGTCGGGCAGGTTTCGGCGGATGTCGCCCAATCCGGTAGCGTCACGGTACCGGCCCGCAAACTTGTCGACATCTGCAAGGCTCTTCCCGAAGGGGTGCGCCTGGATATCCAGCTCAACGGCGACAAGCTGGCAGTGCACGCCGGTCGCAGCCGGTTCACGTTGGCTACGCTGCCGGCGGCAGAGTTTCCCTCCAGCGATTCCGGTAGCGACGCCGACCGGCTTACCGTTTCCGAGGAGCGCCTGGGCTGGTTGCTGGAAAAAACGTCCTTCGCCATGGCCAACCAGGACGTCAGGCATTACCTGAACGGCTTGCTGATGGAATTCCGCAGCGGCATGCTCCGTGCAGTGGCCACCGACGGCCATCGCCTTGCGCTGGCCGAGATCGAGGCCGACGTCCAGGGCGATGGTCGTTCGCTGATCCTGCCGCGCAAGGGCGTGGTCGAGCTTGCACGCATCCTGTCTTCCGAGGATGAGCCGGTTGAAATCGCGCTGGGCAACAACTTCGTCCAGGTCCGGCGCCGCGGTCTGACTCTGACCAGCAAGCTGATCGACGGTCGCTTCCCGGATTACGAAGCGGTGATTCCGATGAGCCAGGACAATGGCATGACGCTGGTCCGACAGGATTTCATCCGGGCGCTGCAGCGCGCCGCAATCCTGTCGAACGAGAAATACCGCGGGGTTCGAATCGAATCCAACGAAGGCGCGATCCGCATCATCGCTCACAACCCACAGCAAGAAGAAGCAACCGAGGAAATCGAGGCCGAGCACAATTACGACGGCCTGGTGGTGGGTTTCAACGTCAACTACCTGCTCGATGCTCTTGGCTCGATCGATGGGGAAAAAGCCAGGCTTTCCTTGAAAAGCGCCGACAGTTCCTGCCTGATTACGGCTGTCGACAAGGACGACGTTCGCCAGGTGGTCATGCCGTTGAAGTTGTAGCGGCGGGTCTGGCGCCCGCCGGCGCCGACCGGAGGCACTCACGCGGCGTGGTGATTTGGGCACCTTGGCCGGGTGCGGGCGGCTATTAAATCAAATCCAACTTCAACTTCAAATTCGAAAGCCGTTTCGCCCCGCGCTGCGCGCTTGCGGGCGAGTGACTTTTGTCGGTTGCAACAAAAGTAACCAAAAGTGCGCTTTACAGGCGGCAGCTGGCGGCGGTGCGGGTCGGAGGGGTCTGGGGGTTGGGTGTCAGGCATGAGGCTTTGATTGCGGATCTTCTTGTACGAGCGGTGTGGTCCGCTTTGGCTTACGGGTGACGAGAAGATTCCGGCTTCGATGGTTACCGGAGCGGGGTTGTCTCGATCCTGCTCACACTGTACTTTTGGGGATGCTGAAGCGGGTTTCAGTCCAGGGGGAGTTCGGGAGGTCCGGGCCGGGTTGCGGTCTGTGTTCTTGCCCGATGGCGGGCGTTGCCCGAGCGGGCGATTGTTTCTTGTGGGAGCGGGCTCCGGCCGCGATCGGGGTGACGCCCTCGGCGCCAGAGCCGTCTCCCACAATAATCGAGACTGGCAGAAGACGGCGGTCGCGGGCTGTGCGGCAGGAATGGCGAAGACTGTCGAGTCACCGACCCCACTCACCACCCCGACCTGGAACCCGCTTCAGCATCCAAAGAAGCACACAACGCCCCGCAATCGCCACGCCCCGGCTCCGATAACCATCGAAGCCGGAATCCACTCATCACCCGTAAGCCGAAGCGGAACACGCCGCACGGACAAGAAGATCTCAGATCTGCGCCGGAATCAAACACCTAACCACCCCTCCCATCAGCCCGCAGCGCAATCCTCTGCCGCCTGTAAGAAGCGCTTTTGCCTACTTTTCAGGCGCTTGTGAAAAGTAGGTCGCCTGCAAGCGCGCAGCGCGGGGCGAAATGGATTTGACGTTGCTTTTGAATTAAAAATAACCGCCGCACCCGGCCCGGTGCCCTCACCACCGCGTGGCGAAATGGTTTTAGAAGTTGAATTTGATTCAAAGGCGGACCGCACCCGGCCAAGGTGCACTTGCGCTTACCATTGACGCTGGCCACCCGGCACCTCACCACTTGCTCCTGACCTCGCTGAACATTGAAAACTTCCGCAACCTGGAATCGGCTTCGATTGAGCCTGCGCCCGGCCTGAACTGGCTTTTCGGCGAGAACGGCGCCGGCAAGACCAGTGTGCTGGAGGCTATTCACGTTCTGGCTCGGGGGCGGTCTTTTCGGGCTAACAGCATTTCACCGCTCATTCGTGACGGATCCCGTGAGTTGCGGGTTGTCGCGCGGACTACCGATCCGGACGCCCGCGCCGGGGTCGAGCGCGGGGCCTCGGAATGGAACGGGCGAATCAATCGTCAGCCGACGACGAAGATGAGCGAATTTGCCCGATTGTTACCGCTGGTGCTCGTCGACCCGGAGAACCACGCGCTTGTCGAGGGTGCCCCGGCGATTCGCAGGAGTTTCCTTGATTGGGGATTGTTCCACGTGGAACAATCGTATCTGGCCGACTGGCGACGCTACAGTCGCCTGCTCCGCCAGCGCAATGCCGCCCTCCGCGCCCACGCGGCGCCGGCGTTGCTGGAAGCGTTGGAGCGGCCGATGGCGGAAGTGGCCGCGTCGGTGGAGGCCCTTAGGGAGAGTTACGCCACGTCTCTGCAAAATACGCTGGAAGCGCTGGAGTCAGACCTCGAGTTCCACGTGGACAGGATCGGATTGACCTATCGGCCCTCGGCGCGCACGGCCGACGAATACGTCGAGAAATGGCGCGCGACGCGGGAGCGTGATCTTGAGCAGGGCTTTACCCGTGACGGACCGCAACGGGGGGAACTGGCGATCCGGTCCGGCGACCGGATGGCGGCGCCGCGTCTATCGCGGGGCCAGATGAAGCTGGTCGCGTTGATGCTGAAGCTGGGCCAGATGCGCCTGGCTCACAGTGCCAAATGCGAACCGGTGTTGTTGCTGGACGATCCGGTGTCTGAGCTCGACAGCTACCACTTGGCGCGTTTGCTCGGCTGGCTCCGGGTGCAATCCAACCAGGCCTGGATCACGGCGGTTGACAGGATCGATGACAGCGATGCCGGACTGTTCCACGTGGAACAGGGCCAAATCCATGCAGTGTTATAATTGATCTAATCGATTCAACGCCGTTTCGGGCGCTGCCGCAGCATGCCTTCAGGCGCCCTTTTATCGACGACACAGCCAAAGGCAATTTTTGGCGATTGGCGTCTTCCGACCGGACTCGAGCATGACCGAAACTTATTCATCCGACAGCATCAAGGTACTCAAGGGGCTGGACGCGGTTCGCAAGCGTCCCGGCATGTACATTGGTGACACCGACGACGGGACCGGCCTGCATCACATGGTCTTCGAGGTGGTCGACAATTCCATCGATGAGGCCCTTGCCGGTCACTGCGACAAGATTACCGTGCGCCTGCATCCCGATGGCTCGGCCAGCATCACGGACAACGGACGCGGCATTCCGGTCGACATGCACCAAGAGGAGGGCAAGTCCGCCGCCGAAGTGATCATGACGGTCCTGCACGCCGGCGGAAAATTCGATGACAATTCCTACAAGGTGTCCGGCGGCCTGCACGGCGTTGGTGTTTCGGTGGTCAATGCTCTGTCAGAGCGCCTGGACCTGGTGATCCACCGCCAGGGCAAGCGCTGGACCCAGACCTACAGCATGGGCGTGCCCGAATCGCCGTTGGAGGCGACATCGGACAGCGACCAGACCGGGACGGAGATCCGGTTCCTGCCCAGCCGCCAGGTCTTCACCGACGTGGAGTTTCATTACGACATCCTGGCGCGACGGCTGCGCGAGCTTAGCTTCCTGAATTCCGGTGTGGCAATCGAGTTGATCGACGAACGCACCGACAAACGCGACCTGTTCGAATACGAAGGTGGCATCCGCTCGTTCGTCGAGCACCTGGGTGCGAAGAAATCACCGCTGCACCCGAACGCACTGCATTTCGAAGCCGACAGCAACAACATCACGGTCGAAGCCGCGCTGCAGTGGACCGACGCTTATCAGGAAAGCGTCTACTGTTTTACCAACACCATTCCGCAGCGTGACGGCGGGACGCACCTGGCCGGCTTCCGGGCGGCACTGACGCGCACGCTCAACGGTTACATCGAGGAAAGCGGCCTGGCCAAAAAGGCCAAGGTCCAGGTCACCGGCGACGATTGCCGCGAAGGCCTGATTGCCGTGCTTTCGGTGAAGGTGCCCGATCCCAAGTTCTCGTCCCAGACCAAGGACAAACTGGTCTCGAGCGAAGTCAAGGCCGCGGTGGAAGCCACGTTGTCCGAGCAGCTGCGAGATTTTTTCCTTGAAAATCCGCAGGATGCGCGCACCATAGCGTCCAAGGCCATTGAGGCCGCCCGGGCCCGCGAGGCCGCGCGCAAGGCGCGCGACATGACGCGTCGGAAAGGCGTCCTCGACGTCGCCGGCCTGCCCGGCAAACTTGCCGACTGCCAGGAAAAGGATCCGGCGCTCTCCGAACTGTTCATTGTGGAGGGCGATTCCGCAGGCGGTTCGGCCAAGCAAGGACGAAACCGAAAATTCCAGGCGATTCTACCGCTCAAGGGCAAGATCCTGAACGTGGAGAAGGCGCGCTTCGACAAGATGCTGGGTTCGGCCGAAGTCGGCACCTTGATCACTGCGCTGGGTACCAGCATCGGCAAGGACGAATTCAATATCGACAAACTGCGCTACCACCGCATCATCATCATGACCGATGCCGATGTCGACGGTTCGCATATCCGTACCCTGTTGCTGACGTTCTTCTACCGCCAGATGCCCGAATTGATCGACCGCGGCTACGTCTACATCGCCCAGCCGCCGCTTTACAAGATCAAGCAGGGCAAGCAGGAGTGGTATCTGAAGGACGAAAACGAACTGGTGCGCTACCTAATCGACCGCGCGCTGGACGGCGCCCGCTTGTTGCCTGGCAACGAGCAGCCCCCGGTTCACGGCGATGCGCTCAACACGCTGCTGACCGACTTCCATACTGCCAGCCTGGCCGCGGCCAGGCTGGAGCGTCGTCATGACGCCACCGTTATAGACCAGCTTGTTGATTTTGAACCGTTTTTACTGGATCCGGACTTCGATCGGGAAGGCTGGATGGCGCGCTTCCGGGCGCGCCTGGAAGCCGCATCTCCGGCCGGCGTACGCTGGAACCTGACCGGCCTGGAAAACGGTGGTGTGGTCATCAGCCGCGTCAGTCAGGGCATCAGCCAGGATACGGTGCTGGACGCCGGCT
>Ga0209925_1001748_pt1 | contig 10798 bp, 13 predicted proteins | sample SalPonR2_A_D1_MG_FD_185702 | JGI IMG/M metagenome (GOLD analysis project Ga0209925, IMG submission 185702) | Salt pond soil microbial communities from South San Francisco under conditions of wetland restoration - Salt Pond MetaG R2_A_D1_MG... ...
AAGATTGTTAAGATAAAGAAAAAGAAATCTGAAGCTTTCTATAAAGATTTCCTCGATAAAGAGCAGAAAGAACTAGACGAACTCAGTCTTCGTTTGAGTCAACAGGGGGTATAGAATGATTAAAAAAGCAATATATATCTTTTTATTCCTCTTCCTCACAGTATATATAATATGGGCTCTTAATCTATTTGGAATATTACAGTTAGATGATGTGGTCACAAGCACACCCTATATCAAAGAGCGAATGAAGACAGATAAACAGTATGACAGGATGATGAATGACTACTATAAATTAGAAAATGCTTATGATGAATTAAAAACAGCTAATGACGAATTAAAGTCTGAACTTCAACAAGTCAAAAATACAATTGAACAAAAAAACGAAAAAATTAAAACCTTAGAAAACAGATATTCCGAATTAAAACAAAGCCAAGAAGAAGAAAAAAATAGAGTTGAAAAACTGGTAAAGATCTATGAAAATATGGACCCAGAAGAAGCAGCTAATGTAATAACAGACTTGAGAATGGAAACAACCCTTGCCATAGTTAATGAACTAAAGGATGAACACTTGGCAGAAATACTGATGAATATGCCGCAGGATAAAGCGGTGCAATTAACAGAGAGATTAAGGGAATAGCAATGTTCTCTTAATATAAATAACAAATCAAAAAAAAGGAGGTGAAGTGAAATAAATGCTTTAGCAGTTACTTTACAGTCCAACCAGTTAAAAACTGGTAAAGCAGATTCAAAACAAGTTGAATTAAAGGAAAACTTCAAAGAAAAAATAGAAGCCATTTTAAATAACCAAAAAACAACAAAAAGAAATTCAAATCAAAAAAATCAATCTACAAAAACAAATGAACTAATTAAAGAGATCAAACAGTTCTTAAAAGAAGAAAATATTGATCTAGCAAATATACAAAAGATAATAATAAGACAAGAAAACATACCGACCGAGCAAAAACAATTTTCACTAATAGATATTAAATCAGATAGTAAAACAGAAGTTGAAGGACAAAATAAATTCAATATTTTAATTGAAGTTCCTAAAAATTCAAATGAAGTTAATAAAGAATCTGCTGAAAAGTTAAAAAAACTGCTGAATAAATTAAAAAAATATAACATAGCTCAAAATAATAAATCAGACAAGAAACCTAAAAGAAGTAACGATAAGGAGTTTAACCCTGAAATTGAATTAATAGAAAATAAACAGAAAGCAGTAAAAGATATCCTAAATAGTCTAAAAAAATTAGATGAAAATATACTTAATAAGATAAAGAAAATGCTAGCAGACAAATTAGACAATAAAAAAACTAATCAGCAAAGCAAATTAATCAGCAAAATAAAAGTATCTAATAACTCCCAACTTAATGAAAATATAAAAATACAAAAGATATTGACAGAAATAAACAAATTGACGAATAAAGAAATCAAAACTATCCAAGAAAATATAGTAAAACAAATTAATAATAGTTCTAAAAGCAAACAAAACCAAGCAACCAATACTATTAAAAATACTAACCTTAATACAGAGCAAGTTTCAAAAGATAAAGCCAAACAAGAAAGTACAAATAAAAATAAAAAAATTAATCACAATAAACCTAACAATAAAACAAGCAACTTTAAAAATATAAAAGTTGCGGGAGATAATCTAAAAGACACTTCTCAAGTAAAAACTCGAGATAATACAAAAGAAAAAATTACATTCAATAATCTAGAGTTTGAAATAAAAAGTAAGGAATCTAACAAAAAATATAAAAAAGTTAATAATCTAAAATTTTTTAGTGAAAATCAAAATAATCAGGGTAAAGAAAATATCACAGGATTGAAAAGTTTCGATATTAAAAACAATACAAATCAACAGAATTCTACTATTCAATTTAAAAACTTAATCAAAGAAAACAATGTATTAGATCAAATAAAAAATAAAGTTAATATAAAGAATCTGTCCAATCAAAACCAGCAAATCGAGATTAAATTAAAGCCCGATTCACTCGGTAAGATGAAAATAAACTTATCGATGGAATCAAATAAAATAGTAGGTAAGATATTGGTAGAAAACAATATAGTTCAGAACTATTTAGAAAACAATCTCCAGGAACTGAAAAATAATCTCCTATCAAAGGGATTACAGATAGACCAATTTAATATCGAATCTGAAACAAAAGACTTTAATCATAATCATAACAATCAGGACTCTAATAGTTACTTTCAGCAGTTTAAAGAAGGTCATGAAAAGAACAACCAAAAAAGACAGAGCAATGTATATGAATTTTTAAGAAACAACGAATCTAGTGAAGGAAATGTAGAACAGATTGAAAAAGCAGGTTGGGGAACTCTAGAAACCCATAAGAGTGGATTCGAATACTTTGCTTAAAAAGAAAGGAGATGTAATATGCCTATAGGAGCTGCCGGTGCAGTTAACAGTCAAGCAGCTGCCAATGATCAAGCAATTGGAAATCAGGTGAAAAAGGAGCTAGACAGAGATGCATTTTTTAAGCTGTTGATTACTCAGCTGCAGAATCAGGATCCTCTAAAACCGATGGAAGATAAAGAATTTATAGCCCAGATGGCACAGTTTAGTTCATTAGAACAGATGAATAACATGAATCAAAACTTCAATAAGCTAATGGATGTACAGAGAATAAATCAAAATAGTTCTTTAATCGGAAAAACGGTTGAAAAAGAGGGGAGTAAAGGAACAATAAAGGGTAAGGTAATAAAGATAAGCTTTGAAGAAGATAAGACTTATGCTCATTTAGATAATGAGAATAAGTCAAAGATCAATGTGGATAATATTACTGCCGTATACTAAAAAGTAAAGGGGAGTAAGGTGAGAAAAATGAAAATAGATAATCGATTAATAATTAACAGACCCCTACAGCCCAATAAACAAAACAATAAAGTAAACAATGATGATAATAAAAAAGTTAATAAAAATAATACTCCTTTTAAGAAGATATTTCAAGAAAAGATTAAGAATTCAAAGATTGAGTTTTCAAAACACGCTAAAGAGAGATTACAGGCGAGAAACATTAATTTGAATAAAACCCAAATGCAGAAATTACAAAAAGGAGTAGAAAAAGCTGAATCAAAAGGGGCGCAAGATTCCCTAATATTAGTTGATGATGTTGCCTATATTGTAAGTGTAAAAAACAACACTGTAGTAACAGCAATAGATGGTAATAACATGAAAGAGAAAGTCTTTACTAATATTGATTCAACAGTACTGATGAAATAAAAATAAAAATTAAGCTGGTTAGATGGCAGGACCCTTTACGGGAGCCACAGAGTGCTAACTGACAGAGGCATTCTGCCAGCGTAAAGGAAAGGTTGATAATTTAAAATGCTAAGATCAATGTATGCAGGTGTGTCCGGCTTAAAAGCACACCAACAACAGATGGATGTTATTGGTAACAATATATCAAATGTAAACACTACCGGATTTAAAGGAAGTAGAGTTACCTTTAAAGAGATGTTAAGTCAGACCATAAATGGAGCGTCTTCCCCCCAGGGAGGCCGCGGAGGTACAAATCCTAAACAGATCGGTTTAGGTGTACAACTTGGCAGTATAGATAAAAACATGGGCCAGGGAAGTTTACAGTCCACTGGCAAAGAGACAGATGTAGCAATTCAAGGTAACGGTTTCTTTATTGTCAATGATGGAAACCAAAACCTATATACAAGAGCTGGAAATACTTCTTTTGATGAAGAAGGTTATCTTGTGAACTCAGCCAGTGGTAATAGAGTACAAGGCTGGGTGGCTAATGAGAGCGGTGAAATTCAGGAGACCAATATGGACAGTCTGGAAGACATATCATTGGATGAAACAATGGATGCTTCTGCTACTACAGAAGCAAGTTATGGAGATAACTTGAATCCTACTCTGGATGAATTAAATTTTACAGATGGATCAGATACTTTTGAAGTAGATGATGGTAATGAAACAGATAATATTAATGTTTCATTATCTAAAGGTGAAGAGGAAAATGTATGGGACTTCAGCTTGAATGCTGATAGTGAGGATACAATATTTTCTGATACTTCAAACAATAATTACAGTGGTACCTTAGTATTAAATGCAGATGGAACAATAAAAGAGATATACGATGGCAGTGGAACCAATTCAATTGCAGGTGGCACGATATCTCTCACTGATGTAGATGGTGGAACTACTGCTGGAACTGATATTGATGTTGCGAGCATTGGAGATCACATTAATGTTACCAATTTATTTGAGGGTTCTTCTCCTGATCAAACAGTAAATTTAGAAACCAACAATAAACAAACTGTTTCTACCAGTATTTACGATTCACAAGGTGTAGAGCATAATGTGACATTTGATCTCCTTAAAAATGGACAAAATCAATGGGTCATTAATGAAAGTAGTGTAGATGTTTCTGGAGCCTCTGCCACAGCAGGTACTGGAAGTTGGTTTGGAGGTTCTAATCACCAAATAGAATTTGATGAAAATGGGAAAATCAAATCAGGACAAACTGTAAATTTACAACTTACACCTAATGGTGGAGCTGCTGAGGGTCAGGAAATCACCTTAGATTTCGCTCAATTAACCCAATATGAAGGAGATATGACAGCTGATTTAGACCAAGCTGATGGATATTCACAGGGTGAATTAAAAGACTTCACCATTAATGATTCCGGTACCATTGTGGGATCTTTTGACAATGGGTATAACAAGACATTAGCTCAAATTGGTGTAGCTGAATTTGCCAACCCAGAAGGCTTAAATAAAAGTGGAGAGACCATGTTTTCTGTTTCCAACAACTCCGGTTATCCCAAAGTAGGAGCGGCCGGTAGTGGTGGAAAAGGCTTCATTTCATCAAGTAAGCTTGAAATGTCCAATGTAGACTTAGCTGAACAGTTTACCAAGATGATTACCTCACAGAGAGGTTTTCAAGCTAACTCAAAAGTCATAACAACCTCTGATGAAATGCTGCAGGGATTGGTAAATATTAAGAGATAAAAGATGAAATATAAGTGGGGCCTAATATTAGGCCCCACAATCTAAACCTAGGGGTAGGTGGTTTGATGATAAAATTGGTTAGGTTAAACGGGGAAGAGATTACAGTTAATGCAGACCTTATTGAAACAGTTAAATCAACACCGGATACAATAGTTGAACTAACAACACACAAAAGAATTTTAGTTGAAGACTCTGTTGATGATGTTATCGATAAAGTCATCGATTACAAGCGGAAAATATTTAACAGTCTTATGTTGGATGAGGAGTGAAAAAGATGAATCTAAGTACAGTAATAGGTATAGCATTAGGAATAATATTAGTAGTGGGAGCGATCTTTTTAGGCGGTAATGCCATCATATTTTTAAGTATTCAGTCTATCATGATTGTTTTAGGTGGTACGCTTGCCGGTACCTTTGTAAGTTTCTCGCTATCTGATTTGAAGAAAATACCATCACTTCTCAAAATAGCATTTACTGATAATGATATTGATTCGGACAGCATAATTGAAATACTTGTTAATCTAGCTAAAAAAGCCAGAAGAGAAGGGCTTTTAACACTTGAACAGGACATTCAAGAAATTGATGACCCCTATTTAGAAAAAGGCATCCAGCTAGTTGTGGATGGCACAGAACCAGAACTCGTTAAAGATATCATGGAAACCAAACTTGCCTATATGGAAGGAAGACATTCTTTAGGTAAAGGTATCTTTGATAAGATGGGACAGCTTTCGCCAGCATTTGGTATGATTGGTACTTTAATTGGATTAATCCAGATGCTGAGTGAGTTGGATGATCCCAGTAAATTAGGATCCGGTATGGCTGTCGCCTTAATAACAACTCTTTACGGAGCCTTTTTAGCAAACCTCTTTTTCATACCTCTAGCTAATAAATTGAAAGTTAAGAGTCAGGAAGAAGTTTTAATAAAGGAACTTATGATTGAAGGTATCCTGTCAATTCAAGCTGGCGAAAATCCAAGAATAATTGAGGAAAAACTGCAGGCTTTCTTATCAAAAGAACAGCCCGGAGAAGAAGCCAGTGAAGAACAGGTAGATACCAGTAGAGTGGTGGGTGAGAATGCCTAGAAGAAAACGTAATTCCAACAATGAAGAAAATAATACGGGTTCACCGGCCTGGATGACGACCTTTGGAGATTTAATGACCTTGCTATTAGTATTTTTTGTACTTCTTTATTCCTTTTCTGTAATTGACTTACAGAAGTTTCAGGGTTTCATGTCAGCTTTACAGAACCAATTGGGTGTAATGGAAGGCGGTCAAACGATCAGTGAAAGTGATGTTTTAGACGAAGGGATGCAGGGCGAATATTTCAATCCCTCCCAGACCAATTTAGGCAAGGTGTATAAGAATATGCAGGGCTTTATAGCAGAAAATGAGCTTCAGGATAAGGTAAGTGTGGAGATGACAAAAAAAGGTCTAGTGATCAGAATGACCGGGGAAATACTTTATGATATAGGGGAAGCAATTATTAAACCCACCGGGAAAAAAGTACTGGATGAAATCGGCCGAAATATTGAAGGTATCAATAACAATGTGAAGGTAGATGGACATACCGATAATCTGCCGATCAGTAACAGTCAGTATCCCTCAAACTGGGAACTGTCAACTGCGAGAGCGGTAAAAGTAATCAAGTACTTCATTGAAAATGGAGATATAAATCCTGCCCGACTATCTGCAGCAGGATATTCAAAATATAGACCGCTGAAGAAAAATACAAATCCATCCAATAGAGCGGTCAACAGACGAGTAGAAGTAGTAATAATGAACACTACGATAAATCAAGAAGTAGGGAGTGAATAACTTTGGCGGAAGAAGAAGGAAATAACGGCTTGATGAGATTAATCATAATAGCTGTTTCAATAGTTTTAGTTTTATCTATAATTGGTTTTGTCATGGTCAAGTTCGTTAATCCCGAACAAGTAAGTTTAGGAAGTGTAACCGGTAAAGAAAGTGAACAAAAGGAAGAAAAAGATGAAATTGGTCCTACATATCAACTAGGAGATTTCACGGTAAACTTTGCCGAAAACCAGAATTATCAGTTTTTGAAAGCAAGTATCGTATTTGAAGTTAGCCATGCCAAATTAAACGAAGAATTAAACAAGCGAAATCCACAGATCAGGGACCTGGTAATTTCAATTTTAAGGACTCAGACACCTGATGATATAAAGGCACCAACTACAGATAATATTAAAAGTGAAATCAAGACGAAAGTTAATGATAAATTGAACACAGGCGAAATAAAAAATGTCTGGTTTACGCAATTGGTAATACAGTAAGGAGGAGCCATAATGGCAGATTCTGAAGTTCTCAATCAAAATGAAATAGATTCTCTCCTATCTGCTTTAGATTCTGGCAATGTAGATGTGGAAGAAATGAAAGAAAGCAGTGAGTCAGATAATGTAAAGAAATATGACTTCAGAAGGCCCAATAAGCTGTCTAAGGAACAGATGAGGACACTTCAAATGATTCATGAAAACTTTGCCAGATTATTGACAACCACATTATCGACCAGGTTGAGAAGTATGGTTAATTTTGAAGTGGCTTCCATAGAACAGCTGTCCTATAGAGAGTTTATTAGGTCACTGCCGGAACCGACGATAATCGGAATTTCAGAACTTAATCCGCTGGATGGGCAGTTCATATTCGAAATTAACCCGGAAGTGGGCTTTACAATTATCGACAGATTATTTGGCGGACTTGGTAAGCCGATAGAAGAAATCAGATCTTTCACAGATATCGAACAGGTAGTTTTAAAAAAATCGATTAACTGGGTGATGGAAAGCTTTAAAGAAGCCTGGGAAAATTTACTTGATATCAATCCTAAATTAAGAGAATTAGAATCAAATCCCCAGTTTACCCAGATCGTACCTGATAATGACATGACGATAATTATTACCTTATCAGCTACAGTAGCTGATAGTGAAGGCCTAGTTAATATCTGTATTCCATATATTATGCTGGAACCGATCGTTTCACAGCTAAATGCCCAGCACTGGTTTTCCAGTACCAGAAAGGAAAAGACCAGTGAGCATATAGAAAAATTAAGGGAACGGGTTAAAAAAGCCAAGGTTGATATGTATGCAGAATTGGGTGCAACCGATTTAACCGTAGAAGATATCCTGTATCTCAAAAAAGGAGATATAGTAAAACTTAACAAGAAAGTCAAAGAACCGATAGATGTAAGGGTGGGAAAGATTAAAAAGTTTAAAGCAATTCCAGGTAATTTTAATAAACATCACGCTTTAAAGATCGTGAGAGTTGAGACCGAAGTTAAGGAGGAAGGTGATTTAGATGAGTAATGGGAACGGACAGTTATCTCAAGAAGAAATAGATTCTTTAATTAATGCGGGAGATGATGAAGTTGGTGAAGGTAATCAATTAACCGAAGATGAAGCGGATATAATTGGTGAGATCGGTAATATTGCAATGGGTTCTGCTGCCACAGCGCTCTTTACCCTCCTTAATAAAAAAGTTGATATTACTGCTCCCAAGGTGGATATAAGTACTTTTAAAGAGGTTGTAGCCGAGTACTCTGAACCATTTGTACTGGTTAAGGTAGAGTACATAGAAGGTTTAGAAGGTCTAAATTTATTGATTTTAGATTCTAAAGATGCAGCCATAATTGCAGATTTGATGATGGGTGGAAGCGGAGAAAATGTCGATGAAAATACTGAGTTAGATGAAATCCATCTAAGTGCTGTTGGGGAAGCCATGAATCAGATGATGGGTTCATCTTCTACTTCGATTTCTAACATTATAGATAAAGTAGTTAATATATCTCCCCCAGAACCAATTTTTGATGTAGATGCAGATGAATTTGAAAATGATTACTTTGATAAAGATGATTCTTTAGTAGTAACATCATTTGACTTAAAAATAGGCAATCTAATTGATAGTACTTTTAAACAACTGGCCCCTTTAAAATTTACTAAAAAATTGATAAAAAACTTGAAGTCCAATAATGAAGGGCTTACAGCCAAATCAGATAATTCGATGCAGTCGAATATTTCAGAAGTGGCTGCTGAAAATACCCAAAAACAAAAAGAAGAGAAAAAACAGCCGGCCAAAGCTGCTGCAAATGCCGGTAGTCATAGTTCCAGCCAGCAGTTAAAAAGTTCTGAAAAGGTAGATGTACAAGAGGCGCAGTTCCCCCAATTTGGAGAAAAAGAAGGGGTATCACTACCTCAGAACATGGAACTTTTAAAGGATGTGCCATTAACCGTAACGGTTAGACTGGGAAAGACGAGGATGACCATTAGTGAGGTGCTGGACTTAGGCGAAGGTTCAATTATTGAATTAGACAAATTAGCTGGTGAATTAGTTGACCTTTATGTTAACGGAAAATTGATTGCTAAAGGTGAAGTTGTGGTTATCGATGAAAGCTTTGGATTTAGAGTCAAGGATATAATAAGTCCGGCTGAAAGAATTAGCGATCTATAAAGGAGTACAAAATGAATTATACTTTTGAAATTTTAAAGATAGGTTTTTATCTGTTAGTAATTGTGGGATTAATATACTTTTTAAGTACTTTCTTTAAGAAAAATGTCTTAAATGTACAGTCTGGTAAACACATGAAGCTAATAGATAAATTATACATGGGTTCTAAAACAGGACTTTTTTTGGTAGAAGTAAACGATGAGATTATTTTAATCAGTCAGACCGAAAACAGGATTGAAAAACTGGATAAATGGAATACTGTTGATTTTGACTACGATGTGGAAGAACTAAAAGAAGGAAATACAAATACACAGGCCCAGTTTAAAGAATTTTTCAGGAAGTATCTAGGGAGGAACGATAGTGATTCAGAACAATAAACAGTATTTAGTTCTAATACTGATAATATTTATCATGTTCAGTTTAAATATAGATACCTATGCTCAAGAGGGCTTCAATATTCCAGATGTCAGTTTGGATATCTCATCCCCTAACCAGTCAGGTGAGGGTAATGACCTAGTTTTATCCCTGAGAATATTAGGACTTTTAACAGTATTATCATTAGCTCCAGCTATCGTGATAATGTTTACTTCTTTTACCAGGGTTATCATAGTTTTTTCCATAATCAAAAGGGCCCTTTCGATAAGGAATATGCCTCCTAACCAGGTTTTAATTGGACTGGCTATCTTTTTAACGATTTTTATCATGGCCCCGGTTTGGCAGACGGTTAATACAGAAGCCTTACAGCCTTATCTTAACGAAGAGATCAGTATAGATCAGGCCTATAATAGGACAGAGGAGCCCTTAAGGGACTTCATGTTTACCCAGACGAGTGAAGATTCTATCGCCTTATTTGTAGAAATGTCTGAAATGGAGCGGCCGGAAAACCAGGCAGATATACCGCTTTATGTTTTAATCCCGGCCTTTTTAACCAATGAAATCAAGATAGCTTTTCAGATCGGTTTTATGATCTATATTCCGTTTTTAATGATAGATATGATTGTGGCCAGTATCTTGATGTCAATGGGAATGATGATGTTGCCACCGGTAATCATCTCACTGCCATTTAAAATATTACTGTTTGTTTTAGTAGATGGCTGGCATTTAATTATTAATTCACTGGTACAAACTTTTTAAGGAGAGATTTACTTTGGATCAAAGTGCAGTTATAGATATGGGAAGACAGTCTTTATATATAGTATTAAAGGTGATTGCGCCTGTGTTAGGGGCCGGTCTCTTAACCGGTTTAATTGTAGCTATCTTACAGGCTACTACCCAGATTCAGGAACAGACCTTAGCCTTTGTACCTAAAATATTTGCCGTACTGGCGGCAATCGCATTTTTAGGACCCTGGATTTTAACCACG
>Ga0209925_1001749_pt1 | contig 10797 bp, 5 predicted proteins | sample SalPonR2_A_D1_MG_FD_185702 | JGI IMG/M metagenome (GOLD analysis project Ga0209925, IMG submission 185702) | Salt pond soil microbial communities from South San Francisco under conditions of wetland restoration - Salt Pond MetaG R2_A_D1_MG... ...
CTACATGTAAAATTCTATAAAAAAATTAATGAACCGTAGTCATAGGATGATGAACTGTAATAATTTTTTAAAAAAACACGATTTAAAAAATTTCTAAAGAAATTTTTAGCATAAGTATAAGTATAAGTATAAGAAAAATTGATTAAATGTAGATTCAAAGAACTATTTTAGATTACTTTTTTACTTCAATGGGACTACTAATCCCTTTAGTTATGGGATGGTTTGTCCAAAATCCTGATTATCCCTCTTTCGGAGAATCCCTGTTCCCCACCTGTGGGACAGTTCATCTAAAATCATGTTATCCCTTTCTTACGGGACAGCTTCGACTGATAATCAATTCCCCTTTCCTAAAGGGAATTTTATGTTAATCGCGTTAATCCAGATCTTTATGGATTTTGTTGATATTGTAACTTCATAATAATCTTTTATAAAAATCCTGTCAAAATTAAAATTATCTCTTATGAAATTCTTCAGTGGTATTACCCAAATATCTGCAAGAATCTGCGTCACAGACCTAATTGTTTTTAGGTCTGTCTGCGTCTAAATTTTCTTTTTTTTTAAAAAGTACTTAAAGAAGATTCCGGTACTTCGATCCATTTGACCGGAATATGCATGCTCTTCCAGAGAAGTTTATGAGATTGCCACACTCGTTTTACTCGCTCGCAATGACGATTTTTTTTCATTCGTGTCTATTAGAGGTTTCAGAGTTTTTAATTTTTTTGCTACTAATACTGATGCTCATACTACAAAATTAGTAGACTAATTTTATCAGGACTCATTATGGTATAGTTTCTCTGAATTTACTCCCATCACAAAACTAGGGTCTCTTTCTTAATACCATTGGAATTGAAAAATAGAAAGTCCCTTCATCAAAAAACAAAAATCTGTATGGATATATATCATCTGAATTGTCATACCAGGAATCTGCAGTTTCTGTTCTATCTCTAATAAATTCATATTCATATATATAAATAGGTGGAGGAGCATTTATTTCTGATTTAAATTCAGCACCCACTAAAGTTGAAGAACTTGACTCAAAAGACCCATACTCTAATCTAAAGTCATATGTTGGAGCAGGTTCATAATATTTAAACTTAACCATGTCAGCAGAATAAAATGAATCCTGAACCAGAATAAATCCATAATAATAATCTCCTGATTTATAAAGTTCTGCTCTAACATGTGGATTCGTTGAATCAGGAGTACCCCTATCATCAAGAGTCATTGCCCCCTCACCAGTATAAATATATATATTTAAATCAGTGTCATCAGGACTGTAAATCCATAAAACTCTGTTAGTATATTCACCATATAATGTAATTGGAGGATCCGGTAAAACAACAATCCAAAGATCCTGATCTGGATCATATTCTGCATTATTAATAAATTGATTCCATAAGTTTAAATAATACTGAAATTTTACGAGAATACCGTTCTCATTATCAAAAATATCATCATAATAGGAATCTGATGCAAACGAATGTGCCGATGCTGCTGTTTTAAGTTCAGTCATTGTAGAAGAATATTGAGGTATGAAAGGAAAGTTTGATAGTCCGATATTACTGTTTGAAGTTGATCCTGAACTACCGCAGCTAAAGTTAAAAAAAATAAAAAAAACTATAAATAGAAATATCAATATTTTTTTCACCATATTTACCCCCTTTTTATTTTAATATATAAGTATACATATTTTTTTATATTTAACAATCTCGGTTTTATTTTCTGATATCTTTATTTTACTGTTCCAAGGCATAGGTTTTTAGTCCTAAGTTAGAAAGAAAATTCTATGGTTGTTCCGGTTGAATTGTGATTTTTATTGTAGGGAAAAATTAAATGTAATATTTGAGATTCAGAAACAAGTCCTTATGTGTTAGTTGTTCGTTTTAGTAGTTCGTTAGAAACTTGAAACCACTAATAAACACTAATGGAAAAATCAATCAACTGATTTTATCATGACTCATCACTTGGAATTACTTCACAGATATTACTTCCGTCACTCATTACCTGGATTTACTACTGAGGTATAACTTCCGTTACTAATGAAAATTTTTATAAAATTTTCAAACTTAACCTTATTCTCATACTATAAAATTTGTAGACTAATTTTGTCCATTGCTCAGTTATTTTTTAACACCTTCTTCACCAAATAGGCTAACTCTTTAATCGAAAATGGTTTTTGAATAAAATAATACCCTTTTTCTTTCATTTTTTGATGTAGAACTTTTTCATCAGAATATCCACTTGTTAAAATAACTTTCATATCTTTTTTTACTTTTCTTAATTTATCAACTAATTTTATTCCATTAATATCAGTTAAAATGATATCGCTTATAATTAAATCAATTTCTTCTTTTTTAGAATCGAATATTTTTTCAGCTTCTTTTCCAGTTTCAGTACTAATATATTTATAATTAAATTTTTCAAGAATATCTTCAATTAATTCAAGAACACCTTTTTCATCTTCAATTATAAGAATATTTTCTTTATTGCCTTTTAAATCCTTTTTATCTACATCAACTGTATCTTTTTTTTCTTTAGATTGTTTTTTTACTTTTGAATCTACTGCAGGAATATAAACTTTTAAAATAGCACCTTTTCCTTTTTCACTATCTACCTGAATAAAACCATTATGTTCCTGAACAATCCCGTAAACAACTGAAAGCCCCATACCGGTACCCTTAGACCTTTTCTTAGTTGTAAAAAAAGGATCAAAAATATGATCAATTATATCTTTATCGATACCTTCCCCGGTATCTTCTATTTCAATTTCTACATATTTACCCGGTTCAGCATTAGGAATAGTCTTAGTCTGTTTCTTTGAAAAAACTCTATTTCTTGTTCTTATGTATAGCTCTCCCCCTTCAGGAGACATCGCATCTCTTGAATTAATAATTAAATTCATTATTATCTGTTCAATATGAGAATTATCAGCTTTAATAAACCATAATTTTTTTTCAAATTCAGTATTAATTTTTATATTTTCAGTTATTAATCTTTCTAACAGTCCCATCATATTTTTTATTGATTGGTTTAAATTAATTTTTTTTAATTTCATGTCTTTTACACGACTGAAAAGCAATATTTTTTTTGTTAAATTCTCTGCCTTTTTAGAGGATTTATGAATACTTTTAATATCTTTATATAAATCATTAGATTTAACAATTTTGTGTAATAACAATTCAGAAGTACCTTTAATTACAGTGATAATATTATTAAAATCGTGTGCTATACCGCTTGCTAAAGTTCCTATAGATTCTAATTTTTGTGCCTGAGCCAATTGCCGCTGTAATCTTTCCTTTTCCCTTTCCGATTTTTTCATTTCAGTAATATCATCAGTGAATCCGAGAAATTTATTATTTGCTATCTTCACTGCTTTTATAACCCAATACCTTTTTTTATTATTTTTAGTAATAAATGAAATCTCTCCTACTGATTTACCTTCTTCTTTCACTTGATTGAAAATTGAGATAGCTTTATTTTTATCTGAATCGGGAATTAGGTCATATAATTTCATTTCTAACAATTCATCTTTAGAGTATCCGGTTATTTCAGTTGCTGTTTTATTTACATCCACATAGTTCCCATCCGAATCTGCAACAAAAATTCCATCTGGAGAATTCTCTATATAACTTTTAAATTTTTCTTCACTTCTCTTTAAATCCTCAGTTCTCTTTTTAATCTGTTGCTTCGTGATTAGAATAATTATAACTGCCAAAATCAATAATCCTAAAATAATAGACAATGAGGTAATAATCCACCCTGGAATTATTTCTACAATATCTTCTTCCGGTAAGCTACCCACCCATTTTTTCATGAGTTTATAATAAATAGAGCTGTTATTACTTTTTATTTTTTTAAGATGATAATCAAAACTATTTATTAACAGAGAATTTTCTGGTGCATCTTTTGTAAATGCTAATTTTAACTCAATTGGATTTATAATTATGGGAGTTTTTTTAAGTTTATAATTATCAAAATTTTTATTACCAAATATCCTGTTGACTACTCCTGCGTCAACTTCTCTTAGTTTTAATGATTTAAAAACCTCTTCATAGCTATCTTTTTCAATAAATTCACATTTTATATCAAATCTTTTTAATAGATTTTTTATCCCTTCATCTCCTATATAATGTATTCCATTTTCCATTACAGCAATTTTTTTATTTCTTAAATCCAGAAAAGATTCAATATAATCATCATGAAAAGAATATATTCTTCCCCAATTAATAAACATTGCTTCTTTATTAAAATCATATTCATTATTTCTTTTCTCAGAATACGCGACATCAGGCATTATATCAATTTCATTGTTTTTCAATTTTCTCATGTTTTGAGCAAAAGAACCTTTAACCCATTCAATAGTCCAGTTTTCTTTATCAGCAATGTCTCTAATAATTTCAGGCCAGAAACCTGCCGGGTTGTCTTCTTCATCTATAAATATTTTTGGAGGATTATTATAAATACCTATTTTTAGATTTAATTTATCATTTTGTGAAAATACTGAAATATTAAATAAGAGTATAAATAGTATAATAAGAGCTATTTTAAAATATCTATTCATAATATATTTTATTATATCAATTATATTTATTTTATAAAGGAATTACTAATATTATTAAATTTTGATCAAATCTATAATAAAATATTGATAAAAAAAATGAAAATAAAATTTTTATTTTTATCTATATCACAGCATTAACTTGTTATATAAAGTAAGTGCTGGACAGATCAATCTACATCTAAATATTTTCTGCAGTCTGATTTCTTTTAATAACTTCCATTATGTTTCATACGTGCCTGGATTCTAAGTTCTTAAATTATTATTATTTTAGTTTTTCAGGTTTTTTTAATACCATCACTGCATTATTAAAATCTTTATCATAAACTTTTTTCAATAAATTAAATTCTTCTGAATAATTGGTTAAAGATATCACTATATATTCATCAGTAACTCCAAGAATATTAATGATCCCCTGTATTTCATCTATTCCTTTGATTTTTATTTTACCCGCAATTTCCTTTGTTTTTTTATCAGTTATTAATATAGCAGGTTCAATATTATCAATAGATGATTTAAAATCTTCCTTATTAAATTTTACATTACTGCTCATATATGGAGAATAAATATAATTATCATCAAGGGCAATAGAAGTTATTATTGTTTTCCCCGCTATTCTCAAACCCATCCCCATTCTTTTATAAAATTTCATTTTTTTTGTATCTTTTAAGATGTTATCATGCTTTATTTGATCAACTTTTTTTAAATTTTTATTATAAATATCGATTCTATATGGTACAGACATGTGACCTACATAAAGATTATTATTTTTTTCATCATATTCCATTCTTAAACCTTCATACACAGAATCATTTTCCGGTAATGTTTTAATTTCCTGTTCAATTAAATTCAACACCTCACCAGTTTTCATATTCATCTGCCCCAGAAATACATGTGTTAGACTATTGAAATAAAAATTTTCCTTTCCTATTTCAAAATAAACAACAAACCCTATTTTAGAACTATTATATTTGAAACTATCAATATATTTACCATCCATATCAAGAATTGTAACTCTTTGTAAAGCAAGATCACCATAATATATTTTTCCATTTTTAATTTTTATTCCCAAAATTTGAGATGCCTCTCCAGGACCCTTTCCCTGAGGAATAACAATACTTTTTATTTCATCACCTTCCAGGGATTTTATTTTCACCACAAAGTCATTTCTATTTAAATCACCAGGTTTTTGCTGAATATAAAATATTTTATCCTCATACATCCCTTCACATGATGTTTTATTTGCAGAAATTATGTTTTTTTCTTCCCAGATATAATCAGGTTCAAGAGTATAATTTTTTATTTCCTGTTTTTTACCGCAGCTAACAAATATTAAAATTGATATTATAGTAATAAATAGAAATTTTTTCATTACAGTCTTCTTTTAATTTAAATTCATTATTAATACATAAATCTTTGAATTGATTATAGCCAATCAAAAGAATAATGAAAAGTTATTAATAATTTTTATAAAATTTCAATCCTTTACAAAAAAAAAGAGAGTGTGAAAATAAATAATTTAACAATCACACCCTCCTGAATTATTATTTAGTATACAAAAGTATCGTATCCGAATATTCCACCATCAAAATAAAGATATACATATTCATTAATATAGGTTGTATCAGAAAACCAGATGTCTGGTAATTCAGTTCGGTCTCTTATAAAATCAAATTCATCAATCTCAAATTCTATAGGATCTCTATTCGATAATCTGCTTTCAAGAGGTCGTGCCGCAATTGGAACATAACTCCCATAATAAAGATCAAATTCATCTGTAGGATTACTAATTAAATACTTAAATTTTATCATATATGCACGAGTTGTTGATCTTTGTTCCAAAATAAAACCGTAATAATACCCCCCACTTTTATAAAGTTCTGCTCTAATATTTGGTTCTGTTGAATCCGGAACTCCCTGAACTTCAAAAGTTATAGATTCCTCATTGGGATAAAAATATATTGTTAAATCCATTCCGGGAGCTGTAACAACAAAAGCTCCATCAATAAATTCACCATAGATTAATACTTCTCCACCTTCTAGAGATGCTTCCCATCTTTCTTCTTCACTGTTATATTCTGCATTGTTTCTAAATTCTGTATAAAGACCAAAATAGTTAGTTAAAATGGAAAAGAATCCTCCATCCTCATTAAAAATATCTCCATAGAATTCACTATCAAGATTGCTTGATAGAGCTTCTGAATCTAAATCATTCACTGCTGAATCAAAATCCTGAGAAAATGATACATCTGGAGCTATATTTGATGATGAAGTAGAATCACCACAGCCAAAACTAAATAAAACTAAAAACAAAATGATTAAAACAGCTATTATTCTTTTAAACATATACCCTCCTTTTTATCATAATATATTATAGCTGTAAATTGTTAATTGGCAATATAAATTGTAAAAATTATCAGGAACCACCAATCTCACTAATCAAGGACTAATTAGAAAATATTTATTAGGCACAGATTAAAAATTTCAATTAAATAAGAAAAAAACTATTTTGACATATAATTATCAGCAAGAATGAGAATCATGATTCTCCTCATTTCGGAGAATCCCTGTTCCCCACCTGTGGGACAGTTCATCTGAAATCATGTTATCCCTTTCTTATGGGACGGGTTCCCTTTCTTACGGGACAGCTTCGACTGATAATCAATTCCCCTTTCCTAAAGGGAATTTTATGTTAATTGCGTTAATCCAGCTATATGTGGATATAGATGATATGAATACTACATGACAGTCTCTTGAAAAAATCATGTCTTCCCTTTCCCAGAGGGACGGCTTGTCCGAATTCAAACTATCTCTTATGAGTTACATCTATGTTAAAACTTAAAGATCTGCTTTAAAAAGGAAATACTGAACAGCGTCTATTTTATATTTTCTGTATTCAGCTTTCTGATTATAAATAAAAGATTTTGGAACACTTCCGGAATATGCATAAATCAATTCAATTTGTTATACACTTAAACTTTAACTTTATCTAAAAATCAATATATTGATTTTTCCATCAGTGTTTATTAGTGGTTTCAGAGTTTTTAATTTTTTTTGCTACTAATACTGATGCTCATACTATAAAAATCAATCAACTGATTTTATCATGGCTCATCACTTGGAATTACTTCACAGATATTACTTCCGTCACTCATTACCTGGATTTACTCCTGAGGTATAACTTCCGTTACTATTGAAAATTTTATAAAATTTTCAAACTTAAACTGATGCACATACTACAAAATTAGAAGACTAATTTTGTTAATTGCTCTGCTATTTTTTTTCCAGTTTCCTGTATATGTCCTGATAAAGTTTTTCAAAATTAACAGGTTTATAAAAATATCCATTTACACCTATTTTCTCAGCCTTTTCTTCATCAAAAACCTTGCTGTATCCCGTTAAAATAAAAATTGGTACATCAATAGCTTCTTTTCTTATTATTCGTGTAAGGTCTTCTCCAGTTAAATCCGGCATTGTTTGATCAAAAATAAAAGCATCATAGTTTTTGTAATTTTTAAGAATATAATCTTTTGCCTTTTTAGGGTTATTAAAAGTTTTTACAGAACATCCAAATTCCGGCAATTTTTCTGAAAATATTTCGGTTAATGCTTCTTCATCATCAACATAGACTAAATTATAATCTTTAACTTTTATTTTCATTTTATCTTTATTTTCATTTTCTTTTTTTTCATTGCTTAAAGGCAGATATATTTTAAATATAGTACCTTTACCAACTTCACTCTCAACTTCCATCTTACCATAGAGATTTTTTACAATTCCATCAACAGTAGATAATCCAAGGCCAGTACCTTTTTCGATATCTTTGGTTGTATAATACGGCATGAATATTTTATCTATTTCTTCTTCCTTTATCCCTTTTCCGGTATCTTCAATGGTTATTAATGCATATTTTTCCTTATCAAGTGTTGTATTACCGCTTTCTTCTCTTTTTATTTTTTCTAATTTGACAAGTAATTCTCCACCATTTTCTTCCATAGAATGATAAGCATTTGTTCCAACATTCATGATTATCTGGCTTACATGAGATGGATTGCAGTTCATATATAAATCTTTATCAGTTATTTCAGTTTTCAACTTAATATTTGAAGGTATAACAGTATTTATTAATTTTAAAGTTTCTTTTGTTACAGGAACAATATTAATAATATCTTTTTCATAATCCTGCTGTCTGCTGAATGTTAATATTTGTTTTATAAGGGCTTTTGCTTTCTCACCGCTTTTTTGTGCATTCTTTAAAAACTCCAATCTTTTTTCCCTGCTTTTACTTTTAGAAAGAGCTAATTCAATATTTCCCATCATTGCAAATAATAAATTATTGAAATCATGGGCTATTCCTCCAGCAAGTGTGCCGATTGCATCCATTTTTTGAAGTCTAATATTCTCTTTTCTCAGTTTTTCTCTCTCTTTTTGATTTTTTACTTTTTCTGTTAAATCAAGTACAATTGCAACAATCCCATCGAACTTTCCATTCTCATCAAGAACCGGTGCAGCACTAATTGAAAGATATTTCCTCTTTTCTCCTTTATGCCTGATAGCATGTCTTACATCATTTACAGGTTTTAAAGTTCTTTTAACAATATTGAAAGGTAATTTTTCCTCGGGATAAGGATTTCCATCAAAATCAGACATATTCCACTTTGGATCATTGTAATAATACTGAGTTATATCATCTCTTGTTAACTCAAATAAATCTTCTGCAGTTTCATTTGCATAAATTATTTTACCCTTTTTATCAACATTAACAATAGCAGCAGGAGTTGTTTCCATTATAAGTTTTATGAAATCCCTTTCTTTTTCAAGTTCTTTTTCAGCTCTTTTTTTATCAGAGATATCTGAAATTATACCTTCAAGTATTTCTACTTTCTTGTTTTTGTCAGAAACTCCTCTGCCCCTCTCCCATACCCATTTAATTTTTCCTGATCTTGTTACTATTCTGTATCTCATTTCAAACTGCTCTTGATTTTTCAATCCTTCTTTCACATTTTTCCAAACATAATCTCTATCTTCGGAATGTATAATTTCACCATAAGCAATTTTATTATTATTTAAAACTTCATTCACTCTGTATCCGGTTAATTCTTCAACTCCTTTACTTAAAAATTTCATTGTATATTTCTTTTCATTTAAGCATCTGTAAGTCATACCCGGAACATTTTCTATCAGTCTTGATAATCTTTTTTTACTTTCTCTCAATTCTTTTTTAGCATTTTTATGTTTTAATATTTCATCTTCAAGCTTCTTATTTTGAATTCTGATTTTTTTTATTAATTTTACAAGTTTGTTCCTAAATTTCAATGTGCTGATTATAAAACTAAAACTGATAATAGTTAAAATCCCAAGTGCCATTAACCATGATTCTATGTTAATAGATGTAAGCATCTCCTTTTCTTTAATGGGAATGTATCCTGTAACCATGCCAAATCCAACTGCTGAAAAAATTAAAAGAACCGCTATTATTGAAATTCTCAGCCATTTTTTTTCAAGAAGTAAAGAAGCTAAAATTATAAAAATTACAAAAAGAACCTGGCCTCCTCCACTTAATCCATTATTTACAAGCGAAATGGAACTAATGAATAACAGTAAAACAATGGTTAATACTTTTTTTATTAAGAAGGTTATTTTATTTCTAAAAACAGCTATGAGAATTAAAATGGCTTCAAAGATACTATATATAAAGGGAATTAAAAATATATTTTCGTCCATTCCCTGTTTAAATTCAAAAAAAATAATAGGTATTCCAATAACTGCAATAATAATTATAATTAAATCAAGTATGTTTTTTCTGAACTCATTTAATTCTTGAAATATTAAATTATTTTTAGTTTCATCTTCTGCCATAATATCCTTTTTTATTAGATTAAAATTATTAATTATTTTTATTATATAGAATTATTTCAAAATATCAATTTATAATTTAGTAATTAGTTGTTAGTGTTCGTTGAAAAATTACAATGTAATTTTTAGTCTTCAGTCGAATGTCCTCGATTATAGGAACTTTCAAGGTTAAAACTAAAGTTGAAAATCAGTAGTTCTATTTTCGTGTGAGTGTCTGGGAAAAAATTAAATGTAAAATTAGAGATTCCGAAACAAGGCCTTATGTGTTAGCGTAAATCGCACAAACATATAGGGAGGAAAAATGGGATATAGCAAAAGTTTTAAAATTAAAAAGATAAGGGAATTATATTTAAGAGGAATAACAATAAGACAGTTAAGTGAAG
>Ga0209925_1001750_pt1 | contig 10796 bp, 12 predicted proteins | sample SalPonR2_A_D1_MG_FD_185702 | JGI IMG/M metagenome (GOLD analysis project Ga0209925, IMG submission 185702) | Salt pond soil microbial communities from South San Francisco under conditions of wetland restoration - Salt Pond MetaG R2_A_D1_MG... ...
GAGGAGGAGGAGGAAGAAGAAGAAGAAGAAGAGGTACGTAACATGATAATCCCCTGGTATTCGAGACTGCACTTCATGACCGCCTCGCGCCATCTGCACATTCGCAGGACATGTCTGATGCTGACGAGGAACTTGATGAGCTTGGCGCTGAGGATGGAGACGTAAATGGAGAGGCCTCGACACCGCCAATACCGCCACAATCAACAGGCGAGGAGGACATGCCCGTCCTGAAGTATCATCGAATGAAGGCGCACGTGGAGACAGTACAGCGAGTTGGGGGCAGGGACACTCAGATAACAGCCCTGTGCATGCACCCGCGCTGCTTGATCGTGGGTACCTCGACAGGGACCGTGCACTTGTTGGATTACCAAGACAAGGGGCGTGAATTAGGGCTTATCCGCGCAGCGGCTCACGGTGGACGACAGATCCGGTGTTTCAGCATCGATGATACGGGAGAATACCTGGCGAGCTGCTCCGATGCGGGCGTGGTGGTCGTGACGTCTTTGACTTTCCCAGCCCAGACGTTGTCCTCCTCCTCCTCCTTCCTATCCCCATCCCTAACGCGCGGGACAGCTACCTTCAAAACAGATAGAAAAGAGGAAGAAATAGCCGAGACGGTGAAGGCTGGTGGAGGTGCCGTAGCTGCAACCAAGCTTTCTTTCCCTTCCGAGACCCCTCAAGCCGCGGCAGTTCTCAAGCAGGACGGCATTGAGCCCGTCTCCACCACAAGCCAGTCCACGGGCGACACTGGGTATGATAGCGGCGGCCAAGTAGTGATAGGCAGCGAACAAGTGTTTCGGGTCAGCAAGCAGCCCCTGTTGGCCGTGCATTTGGACCCTGGGTACAGGCGGATCAGTGAGAAAGCCTTCGTGACGGGGGGACAAGAGGGCAGGCTGGTCTTGGGCCGAAAGGGTTTCTTTAGCAGCTACCGGGAGGAGACACTGCACGAAAACGAGGGCCCGATCACGGCGATCGCCTGGCGCGGGTCCCTCGTTGCCTGGGCGAACGAGGAGGGAGTCAAGGTCCTGGACGTGGAGGGCGAGGAGCGCATCTGCTTCCTCGCGCGTCCTGAAATCGAAGGCCGGTCCACGGACCTTCGGTGCTCCCTGCTGTGGGAGAGTGAGACAAGCTTGTTGATCGGGTGGTTCGACACCTTCATGGTCCTGCAGATCAAGGCCCGGGCCCCGGGGACGACTCCGGAAAGGCTGCCGCCCGCATCTGCTGCCTCTTCCTCCCCCGCTTCCTCTTCCTCCTCCGCTTCCTCCTCCTCCCCGTCGCACCCCTCCTCCGCGCAACGCGGTTCCAGGGTGGGGGAGATGACGGTGCGGTGGAAGGCTGATTGTGTGATCAGCGGACTCTGGCCCTTCGATGTGGATTCGGTGGCGCTTCTGGGATACGTGAGTCTGGTCGAGGGCGAGGCAGGTGAGGGAGAGGCGGGCGTCCAGGGCCTGGAAAGGGGTATGGAAAGGCTAACGACCAGCAGCCAAGATACAACGGATTCCGATCAGGATCCTGTACCGGGGCAGCCTCCCTCCTCCAAAGTGGTTTGTCGAGCCGAGCTTCAGCTTCGCAGTCGCCGGGAAGGGCGCCTCTTCTCGGGAGACATCCTGCCCGTGCACGGAGAAGAGCGAGTCAGGGACTCGCTGGGCTTCTTGTTCGCTTCCAGCTTTGGCTTGACCTGCCGACGTGTCCCGGGTCCTGGATTGTGGCGCTTGCCTCGCGGGCTGGGGAGGGCGGGAGGTCTGATTGCCAAGGCCGGTGCGGCTCACGCAGGGTCTCAAGGCGGCAGTAAGGATGCAACCAGCGCCGGTTGCCACCTGGCATCGAGGGGCCTGGGCGATGGCGGGGGTGCAGACAGCAGCCACGGGCCAGGGAGAGGGCAGGACTTGTCAGCGTCCTCCCCCGCCTCGGACACGGGGGAGAGCTTCATGCCCGTCATGCTCATCGCGGGGCCGGAGGATCTGCTGGTCGCTCGCGTCCGCGGCGTGGAGGACCGGATCCTGTGGGTGCTGCAGAAGGGGGCCATGGGTGCGGCCATCGAACTCGCCCTTCTGAATCGACACCTCCTGACTCACCAGCGTTTCCACGCCCTGGCCACGTCTTATTTGGAAGTCCTCCTCGCCCAAGGCGCCTACGGGAGGGCGGCAGCCGAGTGCCCGCGCTTACTTGGGGAGGAGGCCTCCTCCTGGGAGCGATGGATCTACACATTCGCGGCCCGACGACGGCTGGCGTCATTGGCTCCCTTCATACCTTTGGAATCTCCGCGGTTGAGCCGCAGCACGTACGAAATGGTTTTGAACCACTTTTTGGATTGTGATCGGGAGGCATTCTTGTCGACCATAAAGAAATGGGGAACACAGCAACAGAAGTTTGGTCGAGGGGCTAGAGATGAAGGCGGCGTGGAGGGAAGGAGTGGGGGACTTTATGATCTTGAAGATCTCAGCAAACGTGTGACGAACATAGTTGCGCAGGCACCGGACCCGCTACTGTTGCAAGCACACGCATACTTGTTGCAGCGGCAAGGGAGGTTTGCAGCTTCTTTGGCCGTGTATTGGGATCTCTTTCGCCTTCTTTCTGCCGCTGCCCGGAGGAGGAGCCCCCGGGGATCGGCGGCGGGCGATATGCAGACGCGAAAGCACTTGTTCTCTCCTGTATTTTCAATGATAGAGGAGCACAACTTCTTCGACGCCGCGGCGGAACGGGTGTCGCTCTTGGTGAAAATGGACCGTTCCAAGGCCGCCGATCTGCTCGTACGGTACGTGGATCGCTTGCCGGTGGCATCCGTGGTGCGGCAGCTCCAGCTGGAGGAACGGGGAGGTGAGGGAGAAGGCGCCGTCCCGTCCACCGCGCTGGCGGGCCATCCGCAATCATCGCATGCTTCGGCCTCTCCCTCCCTTGTGTTGTGGTACTTGGATCTGCTCTTCAGGCGGCTACCTGACCATTACAACCATCCAGAGTTCGCCCAATTTCATGTCTTGCAAGTAGAGCTGTACGGTACGTGAGAGAGAACGGGGAAGTGCGATTTCATGGCGGGAATAGGTCTTGCTGCAGGAGAATCGTAGGGAGACGTGTGATTTGAAGATGATTCATCGCACATGGCTTCACACTATATCTCCACACAGCCGCAGCCGCCCCTCCTTTCTGTCCTGCGCCCGAACGCTCCCACACCAACGCCAAGGATGAAGACACGGTGAAAATCAAGGACAGCGGGGCTCACGGGTCGGGTGAGAACGCAAGCGATGAGGAAGACGGCGTTGCCGAACCCGCTTACACCTCGGACCTTCTTTCTTTCCTGATGTGGAGCAACCATGTCCGCCTCGAAACGGCCCTGGCAGCGTGCGAGCGCCGCCAGCCCCCCTTATACGATGAGATTGTTTACATTCTTAGTCGTATTGGCCACAATAAAGAGGCCCTCCGTCTCCTTCTCGTTGAAATCCGCAGCGTCCGGCGTGCCATCGAATTTGTGGACCGACACGACAAGGGATTGTGGCGGGAGCTGACCGCCCATTCGTTGCAGCACCCGCGCTTTCTAGCGGGCTTGCTCCGGCATGCTGGGAATTACAACGTGGATCTAGCCCGGTCCTTAGTGGAGGACATCCCCGATGCCATGCGCATCCGGGGGCTGCAGCCAAAGCTATTGAACATCGTGGCGTCGTATCGCTTCGAGCGCACCTTGCACGAGGAGTCTCGGCGGGTGGCAGAACACGACTACGTGGCCGCGACCCGGCGCTTTCACCACGCCCAACGACGAGCTGTCCGAGTAGACATCCCTCAGAGCCGATGCCAAGGATGCCTGGAGCCTTTTGCCGGGCCATCGCCCGCCAAACCCCCTCCTGATCTCCCTCCGCGGGCGCCGGAGTCGGTGGACGTGCGGGAGCTCCATGTCTTCTCGTGTAAGCACTTCTACCACGATATCTGCTGTCTGGCGGTGGAGCGGCATGGTAGTGCGCGGGAGGCCGGGAAAGAGGGTGGTAAGACCGTGGGGAGGCAGTCGCCGCGGCTCCACGAGCGCAGTTATTACAAATTTTACTGTCAGCATTGTCGAGATCAAGCGCAGTATGATCTAGCAGAGGGAAAAGTGGGAGGGAAAAAGGGTGGAATGAAACCCCCCAGGGCTGGGAATAGCGCCGCAATAAAGACATGAGTGGGAAAAGATGGAAAGGAGGAAGTGCAGGGGCACCTAGGCGCCTAGACAAAATGTACAAAGCACTTCGTGCGGAAAGAATCCACATGCCCAATGTAATCGAATAAAGAAAAACAAGTAGCCAAAGCCACCCAGCTGCAGCTCGCACGCCTGGTCGAAGCCTTTTATCAGGAATGCCTCTGAGTTGAGAACGGTGATATCTTTTTCTTTGTCTGTCACTTGAGGCTGTCTCCACTACTTCACAGCATGTCCCCCCACCCACGCTCCCGCACAGCTTCGGTTTCTGTGACAGGGGTAAGCCATGACAATCTCCGCCTCCTTCCTTCCACGCGGGAAACGCGATCACCATTAACTCATAAAGCGCGATACCGTCCATCTCGTCTCCTTTCCCGCGCGATTGTCCAGGTCTGCTGTACTTGAAACAGCTCTCTTCCTTCTAGCCCAACACTGTTCGCATGGTCATTGGACGGCAAGGGAAAGTGAGAAAACGGCGAAATCCTTCCTTTGCGCACCATCCCCTGCCCTTGTTCTACGCCCACACCTACCGATCCCTTCGAATTTCTGCTGGAACCAGTCAATCGCATCCTTCTGCGTGACCCGGTGGGGGGCTCCCACGCGGCCCACCTTCAACTTTCTGCGTCCCACCCGGAATCCCTTGCGGCCTAGGACCACGTAGAAATCCATCCCGTAGATGCCAGTGGAGGGGTCATATTTCAGCCCCAAGTCGATATGCTCAGTGATCCCGAAACCTGTCAGGGGCGAAAGGAAAAAGCGCTAAGCGAACGAAAAATATCACGCACGCTGTGCCCACCCGCATACCGTGTCTGTCAAACGACAACCAAAAACCATCCCAACACCATCCAATGCCTCACCGAAGTTCCCGTTCTGCGAAAAGTTCTTCTTCTTAAGCTCGTACTCCTTCACCTTCAAGCCGCGGTCCAGAATCTCGTTGGCCTTATCCCCTCGCAGAGTCACGTGCACGGAGATTTTCTCGTTACGCCGGATCCCGAAGGACCTGACCGTGTAGCGGGCCTTCGAGTACACCGGGGTCTGCCCGGAAAGCTGCTCCAAAACCTTGGCCGCACGCGTCAAGCGATCGCCGGATTCACCTACACAACAATTCAGGATCAATTTCTCCACCTAAGAAGGGAAGAGGGAAGGCAAGGAGGGACGCTCGGATGCATGAGCGACGCATGCTGACCCGTCCCTCACAGCCTCGTCACTTTCCATTGTGGAGCTCCTCTGACGCATATTCGAGCTCAACATGAGACGCGCGATGAGTCAGGTTCTTCCACGATGCTCAAAAAATGGGTCAATGTAAAGATATATACATAAATCTTTACATCTCCCGAACACGAATATCTGAAGCTCTTTCAAGACTTCACGCATCAATTTCAACGAAGATGCCGATGCCCACTCAGTCTATTCCCACGCCACCCAAAACCCAATGAATTCACGTCATGTTTTTTCATTCAACATTCTCCATGCGGTCACACGCTTGAAAGAAAGACGCAGCGTGTCCATTTCCAGGCCCCCTCCGCTCCCCGCCTCCATGGCCCCCCTTCTAACTTTTATTCGACACCCGCCCGCGCAACGTACCACAAGCTCCCGCATGGGATTGTTCTTCTTGTCTGCCATCGTCCCGAGCCAGGTGCTGCGGAGATAAAGGCTGTGCGATTGCGAGAAAAAGTAGAAACATGGGTCGCGGCGTAAGGCGAAGCCTCTCGAGGCTGTACGAGGCACTGCATCCAAACGCGAGACAGCCCCTTTATCCTTCCATGCACAGTGGCACATTTATATGCAGTATGCCAAAACAAGACTCCTACTCAAGTAAAGAACCTGGTAGACACCAAGAAAATAAGCCCTCTTTCGCCCCCGCCCTCCTTCTCTGCGGCAGTGCTGAGAATGGTTGGTTACCAAGTCTGGCAGACGAAATAAGCACCCAAAACAACCACCATTTCTGACACTAGGGTCATGGCCTTCCATCCAACACTAAAGACGTGTGGCCATCCCTACCTGGTACCAAGCCCCCATGCACACGCCCGTGGTGCTTCACTTCTCGCCCTCGACCACCCACGGAGGGCCGAGAGCGACGCAGGCGGCGAGAAGCTATCACAGTCTGTGGGATGTAAACCCTCGCCCGGGGCTCTAGGTTAGTTCGGACTCCGGCACATGCCAAATGGACTGCTGGGAGGACGTGTCTTGTGGTGCTGGACGCCAGACCTTCGGGCACGATGCCTGCTCTGGCAGGTTGTTGGCTTGCCCTGGGTAACGCACTGCGTGTTCATGCTAGTCACTCTTTTCCTTTCCTCGGAAAAGCGCTCATCAGCGGCATCTGGGCGAGCTTGCTTCCTCTTCCGTGATGTTATCGCCTGTCCATCGCGGTTTCACGATGGCTGCATGAACAGAAGGAAGATGATCCGTAATGAGTACGCTCGAACAACTGACGATTATGCTTTTGTCCACAGACTCTTAGAATCGAGGAGGTTGCCCCTGCGAGAACTTGTCTTCCCAAGACGCTATCTTGTTGAAAGTTACGTCCTCTTCCGCCTTCCAGGCCCGAGAAATTGGATCGAGGAATCTTCTGTTCTGGTTCTGCTCTGAGGAACGATTTCGCTGCCATTTTTGGGGGGCGTAAGCAAAATCATGTCAGCTCCCAAGAAAGCAAAGCATGTGGACCAATTTACAGCTCTAGGAGAGCTTACCACCTTGGTCTGCGACACGGGCGACGTGGAGGCGATCAAGCGCCTCAAGCCGACGGATGCGACTACGAACCCGTCTCTCATCTTCAAAGCCGCCTCGCTCCCGCAGTACCTTTCCCTTGTTAACGATGCCGTGGCTTATGGGAAGGCCCTTCCCGCCTCGCATTCTGATAGCGAGCGTTTAGCAGCAACCATGGACCGCCTTGCTGTAAATTTCGGGGCAGAGATCACCAAAATCGTGCCCGGGTATGTAAGCACAGAGGTAGACGCCCGCCTTAGTTACGACAAGGATGAAACGTTGAAGCGAGCGCGGCGCATCATCGGCATGTACAAAGAGCTGGGCATCTCCAAGGAGAGGATCCTGATCAAGATCGCCTCCACTTGGGAAGGGATCAAGGCCGCGGAGGCCCTGGAACAAGAGGGCGTCAAGACGAACCTCACCCTCCTCTTCAGCCTCGCGCAAGCTGTGGCAGCGGCGGAAGCGGGCGCGACGTTGGTCTCCCCCTTTGTAGGCCGTATCTTAGACTGGTGGAAGAAGGAAACGGGGAAGACGTTCGCGGACGCGGAGGAGGACCCGGGCGTGCAGTCCGTGCGTCAGATCTACGGGTACTACAAGAAGTACGGCTACGAGACTATCGTGATGGGGGCGTCTTTCCGCAACAAGGGGGAGATCACGGCGTTGGCAGGCTGTGACCGGCTGACCATCAGTCCGGGCCTCTTGGACGAGCTGAAGGATTGCCACGACCCACTGCCGCGGGTGCTGGAGGCTAGCAAGGCCGCCGCTGTTTACGGAGGTCCAAAGCTGCACATGAACGAAAAAGCTTTTAGGTTTGCCATGAATGCCGATGCAATGGCCACAGATAAGCTTGCGGAAGGAATAAGGGGCTTCGCGGCTGATATTGAGAAGCTGGAAGCTATGATCGCAAAGAGGCTGGGAGAGCATTGAATGTTGAGTGGAGCAATAGCATACAAGGGAAAAAGACGGGTTTGATGAACTCAGTGTGACAACAATAGAACTTCGAATGGTATGTGCAACATTTTGTAGATGAAAGGCGGGGAAAACAAGGAGCAATACACCAGACGGTCAGCTTGGAATTTATTTGCGCTGAGATATGGGGTCCCACGTAATGCACAGCGCCCATTACAGGGATCGATCGCCTTGCTGGCTCTTAAGCCACAGGAATACTTATATGCTAGGATATGCTTAGGCGCTCACTACATGCACACGGTCGATGTGATAGAGGCACGTCATGAGAAAGCCGTCAAACAGTAGTAGTGATGGGGCGGGGAGGTTAAATTGTAACCAGGAAATCTACAGGAGCAAAATGTTGATTTCAGGTCGATTCTTCTCAGGAGAATACAAGCTTAGCAGAGAATGCTGAGTGGGGATGTAGTTGATGTAGGAAAAGCAGAGAAAACAGCACTGAGCCTTACGAAGCAAAGTGACGCCATCTACGTTCCTCTTCCTTCCTCTTCGCTTGTTGTTATGAGGAAGCACGCTTTATTTTCACCGGTGCAGGCTCGATTTTTTTTTGCTGAGTTCGTTTTGCAAACAATACTTCACGTATGCGCGTCCATCACCGTGACAGGCAAAATGACAGGGCCCCTGCGAGCCGCACCGATGCCTGTCCGAGGGAGGAAACGGTACCGATTTCATGCTTCAGTGACCTTCGGGTTCCTCGGCTTCTGCTGCCTTGTGCAACGTGCCCAGTCATCTATGGGTCAGGAAGAAGCTCGTCTATATGACCGAAATCTGCAGCACTTTTCACCGGAGGGCCGTATCTATCAGGTAAAAGGTTTTTCATTTTATGTCGTAAGCCTCAACACAGGATTATGACTGCATGCTCAAGCAAGTGCCCATACGCTCCTTATTATTTATTACCTTTTACTATTATTACCTTGACTTGGGATCCTTTGGTCACGCAACTCATTACTAGGTGCAATATGCAGAACTTGCTGCTCGGCGTGGGAACCCAGTGGTGGCCGTGAGCAATAATCAGGACGCCCTAGCCTTGTGTGTGGAGCGACGGCGGGCCTCCGCCTTGGAGGAACCCGGTATTGCCTGGGAAAAAGTGGGCGAAATTCAACAAGGTACATACATGGGATTTGCTGGGCTTGCGGCGGATGGACGACGGCTGTTGGACAGGACAAGGTTGTTTGCGGAAAACTATCGCTTGAAATACGCGGAGCTGCCTGGCGTGAAGGACATTGCGTATTTCATCGGAGGTACGAGGGAGTGACGACGGTACAGGGTAACGACTAGAGTAGCCGAATGTTTTCCTTTGTGATGCTTATGTCCCAGGTTTCCGCCTCCAGATTTACAGCACCGGAACACTTTTGTACGCGCTCAACGGCCTTACGGCGTGTCCTGCGTGGTTGGGGGTGTTGACACAGCATCGAGCTCCCGCTTCGGCAAATTACAGGCCCGACCCTGCATCTTTGCGACGGAGCCCTCGGGAGTGGTGCAGGAGTATCGGGCTGTGTGCGTGGGGGAGCACGCGGAGATTATCACCGGCAGGCTGGAGGCACGCGCGGGCGAGTTGGCCAAAATGCGGGCCGGACAACTGGCTCGATTTGGTGCACGCGTTTTGTGGGATGTGCGAGAAGGGGAGGATAAGCAGGGGGCTCCGGCAAAGGTGCAAGGAAGGACGGACGCGGAGGGCGGACTGAAGTGTCTGGAGGTGTTGGTATTGCGCCGCATGAAGAGGGAAGACGCAGCGGAAGGGGAGGAGGGATGGTGTTGGAAAAGATTGTTGGTTAAGGATGTGGGGGAGATAGAGGCATTGGAAAGAATTTTGGATGAATGAAAGAAAATAATTACAAAACGAGCGAAGAGCCAGACGCAGGCAAGAAAAAGGCAAGGTGCTGAGTGGGCGGTCTTTTCCCGATTGATCCTTTCTCTGAACGTCGTATGAAGCATCCCACAAAACATGACAGATGTTGATATCGCGCTGGTGCATCGCCGCATGGCTTTTTTGGCGCTCCCGCTTTGCGCTTCTCATCTCTTATTCAGCATGCCCATCATGAAATGAAGGGGATCCCTACCACCGTCTGCCGACAGTAGCTTGGATACTCTTGAGGGTAAAAAGTTTTCAACGTCCCCTCTTCGTACTTTATTCTTGCTGCGAAGAAGCGCCAGCTCACCAAAGCATAAATAAGTGCGCAAAGAGGGTTGCACAGAAGAATTTGAGTGCCGACCACCCACCAGAACCATCCACAATAGGAAGGATGTCGGAGAAAGCGATAAATGCCATGCGTCACAAGTTGATGGTCCTTTTGTCGCGTTTCCATGATTGTGTGCGAAAAGTGACCCCGGGCCGTGTGCATGGCAACGATCCGACAGGCTTGTCCTCCAACAAGAAAGAGCAGACCAAGAAGGCAGGTAAAAGAGCCAGAAATCTTGAGGTCCGGGAAAAACCAAAGCTCCAGCCAGAATTCGGCCCATGCGGCCAATGCTGCAACAGTATATTCCTTGGAGTGATTTATCATGTAGGCTGTCGAGTGTAAGGATGTTGGGACTGATAAGTTATACCTTAAGCACGAATGACAAAGCACGGAGGCCACAACGCATTTTCGGTTTTAAGGTATCTAAAGGATGCCAAAAATCAAGAATGTCTTGTTCAGCATGCATGGTGACGCAAAATCTTATAATACTCACAATCATATGTAACAGACTCAGGTTTGTAAAGTGCTGTACTCAAAAACTCCATGAAATGGAAGCAAAACAGGGAGACCATGTATGCGCTCCACCGCACCAGCCATAGCTTGTTGTCATTGCCGAGTAAAGCAGCAAAGAAGAGGACCAAATGCGCTCCCCAAAGCCCTCCGAGAAGAAATCCAGCCAGGCCTATGCGACCCACACCCCTATTGGTATGGAAAGCAGGATTGGCGGCTGCAGCGGGAAAATTAAAATCCAAGCATTTTTGCAGTCGGTCGATGGACAACATCCG
>Ga0209925_1001752_pt1 | contig 10793 bp, 9 predicted proteins | sample SalPonR2_A_D1_MG_FD_185702 | JGI IMG/M metagenome (GOLD analysis project Ga0209925, IMG submission 185702) | Salt pond soil microbial communities from South San Francisco under conditions of wetland restoration - Salt Pond MetaG R2_A_D1_MG... ...
AAGAAAACGAGCCACGTCGGACTCCACAGCTTGTACCACAGCGCTTTCCGCTGGACATTACGAATTCTTGCATTCGGTTGTGAAGCCCATGCTTATCAAGGCCTCGTGAGGGTCGCAGGCCCGTAAGTCTCGTGGTTTGAGACTCTATGCGCAACGCTAGCGCGGCTAACACAATCAAGCCCAATTGGAAGGAGAAAGATGGCATGTTTCTTTGCTCTGTATAGCAAAGAGGAGGGAGGGTTGAAACATTCAGAACGTCGAAAGCACTCCTTTAGAAGGTTCATCTGCCAACGCAAGTGATGGCGACTGATATGCTTTGAATGTCTTCGCATGGGATCGAGATCATACTCGCACTCCGTAGAACATGGAATTTGCCGTGCAAAGTCTTTGTCGGGTGTTCTGGCATCAAGTTAAATTGACAACAAACCAAGGACCTAACCTAGCTGAACACTTTCGTAGAGAATAGAAGCTATTTAAATTTCATTCAAACCATAGACTCAAATCAGGTGTAGTATAGAAGGTTGTACTTTTGTTTAGAAAGAGGTGCAACACCAAGAAAGAGGTACACGAACAGTCTTGCACCTGCGTGAGATCTCAAGGACTGCGACCGCAGATTCGTCCATTTCATGGGTGTATATCGAGGAGTTTTCCCGAGAAGGAGCGAGAGAAGGTGAATATTCATGTAGTATGAGTTGTTTTTTGAAACGCGTGATTTTGAAACCCCTCGTTGACTTCTCTGTGCACGTGCGTTTGAGCGGGTTACGGTGCAATATACCAGGTTCGAATGAGTCGCGCAAAAGCTTTTTTGAAAGCAATTCTCTGACCCTTGGTCAATTTACGATCTCAGATGATAGAAGCAACATGGCTTCGACGAACGCTGAAAACGCTTCAACTCGAAGAAGTCTTGTGGACGCAGAGCAAGGAACCCGAGGGTTGTCAGATTCAGTTCTGTCATTTCAGGAGGAATGGGGTGTTCTCAATAAAATCTTAATTCAATTAAAAGCTCCGATTTTGGGCAAATTGCATTCGATTCAATGCTGCAACCTCAGGCGAATCCTGGAAAACATCTCTGTGAGGGACCTAGGAGTGTGTAAGTTTCAGGCGAATCTATGTTGGTTTGAACGTCGAAGTTTCGGCGAATCTCGGGAAAGATCTCGCCGACCCCTTCTTCATTTCCTTCATTACAGACGCCCCACATCCGGGTCGCCTGGTGCTCAATTCTTTCGTCGTCCGCTCGTCAGAGGCGACTGAAATTGGCAGTTTATTTCAAAATAGAGCGCAAAGAAAAGTTAGAATGTCAGAGGAGGCTTCTTTTATGTCGTGCAGGTGGGGGAGGCGGTCGAAAAGCTGCTGGCGGACATGGCGCTGGTTCTGCCGGATGGGAAGAGCCGGGAGGATATCGTCCTAACAATCAAGCACGATAAGACGCGCGTGCCGCTGCGGCCGGTAGAATCATGGTACGGGAAAAGTCTCACTATGGATACGGAAGTGCGTATTGGTGGCCATGGAACAGGAGCGACCGCTCATGCTTTCTCCCACCTCTGTCCCTCCTTCCCCACCTAGGTCGTCTCTCCCCCGCATGCAAAGGAAATGTCACTTCGAGTTTCATCTTCTATACCCAGGCCTCCATCGGGCGCTCCAGCAGGGTCACGTCTTCCCTCACAATGGCGTGGTGGCGGCAGATGCCTCCCTTAGTCTGGCGTTGCAGAAGGCGTTGAACGACACAATGGTGGCTATCTTCACCAGCAACACAAAAAGCCGCAGGGAGTTCGTGTGCAAGCTGTCCGGCGTGGGCCAAAAACTAAGCCCTCGGGACATGGCACCGGAGAATCATGCCATCCAGGGGAGGAGAGGAAAGAAGAGCCGACACTACTGGCCAACTTCGTGCCCCTCAATACATGAACATTTCTGTGGGACAGACCACCGCCACCACCCTCAACAAAAACAGCGTGATCGTCAGACTTGCGGAGAAAGAGCGTGAATATCTGAAGCTAGTCTTCTCTAGACTGTATAACCACAAGTGCGTCGACCTGGACCTCCGACGCCACGTGGAGCCCCGTGTCCTCAAGTGGCATCACGCCCACTTCGCCGCGGGACATTGCTCTGCTCAAGCAATCAGGGCACATATACGGGCAAACGACGGTGGCTCCGGCTTCCGCGTACGGGTTTTGAGCACAGCACAGGTGCAGCGGCTGATTGGGGAGTGGTACCGGGGGAAGTGTGGAAGTGAGCGGCTGGGAGACTGCCAGGACCTCGCCCAGCATCACTTGGATGATCTCAATAGTGGGATGGAAGTCGAGGAGAGCAAAAAGTGATGAAGTGCGCTGGCTCAATTTTCATATGTTGCTACTACTGTGCGAGCGGGGACGCGGTGCATAGAAGGGATCGGGACAATGGCAATCGCCCAGCCATTGTCCTGCCAATAATGACCCATGTGCATGAGCGGTTACACCATGCAGACTTAATTGGACGTAGACGGATCATTTAATGTCACGAGCGACCCGGAAGTGAAGCTCGTGTGGCTGATGTGCGGTACGCCTCTCGGAGGCATGCCCCTTGGTGTCATTACCCCATTTCAGGGGAATCACGGGAAACATCTGGAAGAGCTGATATTGGGCGAATCTGTGTTGGCTTGAAGGTGGAAGGTTGGACGAATCTCGGGACAGGTCTTGCCGACCGGTCACCTACTCCGGGTCGCCTAGCGCGGACTTCCTCCGTCGTCAATTCGTCAGAGGAGACATCTCGGTACGCCACTCGGAGGCAAGCACCTTGGTGTCATCGTTAGAAATGTCAACAGCGCGGTCGGATACGGTGCGCCGTTGAAGGCCCTCAAGGAGGCGCTCCCGGGTTTCCGTGCGTTCTTCTTCCGGCCTTGACTGTAGACCCGGCAGCGTCTTCGCTGATATGGGGACGGAGGGAAGGGCCTGTGAGATGGCGTGGTCAGAATTGATGCCAATAAACAAACCAAACCGCTGCGGATAACCCAATATCCAGTTAATTCTTCAGTACGACCCCTATTCTCCCTGAGAATGTAGACCAATGATTCACCCAAGAATCTCGTACTAAGATAACCAATACGACAGACAACCAAAGACAACCAAAGACACTGGTCGACGCCAGTCCTGTTGTCGTACAATAATATAACATATAAATGATTAGGTGGACGCAAACCATGACATGATACGGTAGCGATCAGCACATCGCGATACAGACTGTTGGATCCATAAAGGATATAGGTGCAACACTGTAAGATGGCTCGCTTAACCTCCTATCGCTGATCTCATGCTCTCTTAGCATCATCATGTCATCCTTATATTCGCGTCAAGAATCGGAGGTGAGATTCTGCACTCAACGTCCTTCAAGCCGTTTTAATCTGGAGTAAGGAGAAAGCAGACATTCCCAGCCAAGAAAGGTGGCCCTCCTGGCGGCGCTCCATGACATATTTTATTGGGACTCGTCGAAGCGCGTTGTGGGAAAGGAGCTATAGGCCGACTTCGTGGCCGGGGCTGTGGGCCCCATCCTGCAGAGCGAGACGATAGAGGCTCACGACCGCTTCGTCGACTACCTCTCTGTCCACTACAGCCTTCCTGACGTCCGCACAGCGTGCCTCGCCCACGAGGATGATGGACGCGCCCCGTCTTTGGCCGTAGTGTCTGGCACGGCTGCGGAGAAGAAAGCTCGCAAGACATGGCAGGTCTTCCCGTGGTTTCGGAAGGAGCTCGCTGTCGTGACAGGTGGAAAAGAGACGAGCAGCATCTGCAAGGGGAATAAAAGTGTACTTACCCTAATCCTGATCCTACCAGATAATTCACATTGAGGCATAATCTGGTAGCGTTAGGAGAGAGGAATCGCGTGGAAGGTAGCGAAATGACATGGAAGAGGCTGCAGTTTGTGCTGTATTGGATATATAGCGAATTGGCCCGGGGAACATTTAACATCCGCTATCACTTTGAGTAAGACGGCATCTGAGGCTCACAAGAGCTAGTTTCATAAGTAGTATTAAGTTGTAAAAGGCTCAAAAGATAGAATGTTTCGTTCATCCACGTGCTGTGGGAAAAAGCTCTACAGGGGCGCAATCAGACAGGAAAGAGAGGAATACACCCGCAGGGAACAGTGAAGATTACAGTGATCGACAGATGGAAAAGGGAAATGGGAAGACGACAATTAGATCTGTATCGCATGACAGACGTGGCGCAGTGACCGCACTTAACAGTAAGCGGAGAAGCAGAATCACCTCCGATTGCCCTGAACTCGGATCGGATACCTTTTTGAAGGACTCTTACGCCATCTGACCACCGTGGTAGACCAGCAAGTGATAATCATGCCGAGTATACGTTGACTAAGCATTAATTGCAGGTAAATCCATAGCAGGCTGAGCGCGAACAAATACCCAAGTATGGCGTGTAATTTGCGCACCTGACTTCCTTGAAATTCAGTGAAAAGAGTATCGTACTGACGGATATCGCCCTGGAATGGCTAGGAGAAATGGAAAATTACAAAGTGGTGGTCTTGTTTCCTCACATGGTGTGGTATAGCTGAGGCAAGCAGCTTCGAGATTCACAAGTCGCGTACTCTTCCACGCCCTACCTTCTACTCCATTTTTTAAACCTTCACTGTCTGACTCAGAATTTCTGTTTAAGTTCTGGTGGTAAAGAAACTGGCTCACGGAGGGCTCATAGCAGGCATTCGCTCTATGTATCGACATACATTATTAAATTATATTGAACTCTGAAGCGAAGACCTAAATTGACCACAGCTTACTTAACGCGCACGCTTACTCGTGAACCCTCTAGGTGCGAAGGGTATGGTATTCAGTTTTAAGAACAAGGAGAGAGGGATGTTTTGGAACCAGACGGGAGACGTGCTGGTGGATAGTGACGCGAATATATAGATGACATGATGGTGCTAAGGGAGCATGAGATCGGCGATAGGAGGTTAAGCGAGCCGAGGAGGTTAAGCGAGCCATCTTACAGTGTTGCACCTATATCCTTTATGGATCCAACGGTCTGTATTGTGATGTGCTGTTCGCTACTGTATCATGTCATGGTTTGCGTCCACCTAATCATTTGTATGTTATATTGTTATACGACAACAGGACTGGCGTCGACCAGTGTCTTTGGTTGTCTTTGGTTGTCGGTCGTATTGGTTATCTTAGTACGAGATTCTTGGGTGAATCGATTGGTCTACATTCTCAGGGAGAATAGTAATCGTACTGAAGAATCAACTGGATATTGGGTTATCCGCTGTGGCATTAGTTTGTTTATTCGCATCAGGTTATGGGCCCTAATTGACCTAACCTTTTGAGTTGAATAAAGACACTGATCGACGGTCTATTTCTGGTGCAATTGGATTTGCAGAAATAGTGGTCTGATTTCCTGAATCGATCTCGTGCACTTGGATTTGCAGAGATTCAGGAGTGCTTTAATTGGCAATTGCATTTGCTAGATTAAAGGCAGGAAATAATTGTATCTGGAGGCCTTACATACGGCTGGCCAGGATTATAATCGTAAAGTCATGGGAGACAAAGACAATTATAGGATGGCAATCTTCAGTGGAAGATTGGAAGACTGGGACACCTGGAAAAGCGAGATTGAAAGCTTTACTGGTGCTAAGGACCCAGAGATGGCGGATATCATCGTCGGATTAATCGAGAAACCGATTTCCAGGGATGAGACACCATCATATAAGGAAAAGAATGCCAAAGGGTACTTCACCCTCAAGAAATATCTAAAAGGAGCAGCGGCCAACTTGATTGAAAAGTTCCGTCCAAACAAGGATGGGGCTGGTGCTTTCAAAGCACTGACGGACAAATATGAATTGAGAGGAGAGACTCAAAAGGCATTACTTATGTCTGAGTTCAGCCTGCTCAACTTCAGTGAGAATGGTGACCCGGGGGAAACTTTCGAAGCAGCTGAGGAGCTAGCGAGGAAAGTTAAGAATCGATTTGACATAAATCGATTTGACATGATAATCGATGAATCTATGCTACTGACTCACCTGATTAACAAAATTCCATCGGCTTATGGAATTATGAAAGTGAGTTTGGAAACCCAAGATTCGATGACGTATGCTAATTTGAAGTCCAAAATGACCAATCATTTTGTGAGTAATATAGCTAACAAGGTCAAGGATGACCAATGCTTAGCAATAAGTTTTGAGGGTTACTGCATTTGGTGCGTTAAGTACGGGCATAAAGAAATTGAATGCCTCGTAAAGAAAAATGGTGGAGGCCGAGCGGGACCTCCTGACAATGGAAATAAATTGGGCCGGTATGAGCGTATACCTGGCAAACCCTACAATGACCCTGGCAAAGGCGGGCGCAATAATTTCGGGTGGGGAAATGGATGCCGTGGAGGCCGTAATGGACGTGGCCGTGGCAAAGGATTGCACGGCGGAAATGGTTGTCGGTACTGTGGAAGTGCAGACCACTGGGGAAATGAATGCCCCAAGAATAAAACGGAGCACTCCTATACATGCTTGTTGGCCACCAAGGATGTGTCTGGAGACCTGAAACACAGACAAGTGACTTCTGTAATGGTGGATAGCGGAGCTACATCCCATATGAAGAGAGACACCACAGGATTGATTAATGTCAGACGACATTATGGTCACGTATATGTGGCAAACGGGGAGAAACTAGAAGTACATTACATCGGAGACTGGCTCATGGAAGTCAAGCACAGCGATGGTACTGTTAAAGGTGTCATGTTTAAGGACGTCATCGTGGTACCAAATCTAAGTCGTGATTTATTATCTATGGGTAAAATAGATAAGGCTGGTGGAAAAATCGTTGTCCGTGAAGGAAAGGGCGTAATTAAAAAGGGTGACACATGCTTGCCGATGAGAAAAGTAGATAACATGTATATGGTAGACTGCTACGGGAAATCACGTGAGGAAGCTAATGTGGTTAGCTCACCTGAATTATGGCACCAAAGCTTCGGGCACATGAACTATGAGTACGTGAGGCAAATGGGTGAAATCGACGGTACAGGAGTACCAAAGGGGATTAAGAACCCTGGCGTTTGTGCGACGTTTCCAGCAGCGAAGCACAAACAACAAATTTCTAGAGTTGAACTACACGACGATGTAGAAGAAGATGACGTAGAATCTATCAAGACAGTGGGGGCTCATCATGAAGATGAGGTACCACCTACTTATACAAGTGAGGATGATGATGGCATGGAAGACGATATACATCAAGATGAAATACCCGATGATCGTGAAGTCGATCATGTCAGGGAGTATCCGTCGCAAGTGGGGGCGACAGGATGGAAGGACACGGATAATATTTTTCGGAACATGAACAATATGGGACGCACACGGAGCAAGACAAAGGCTCGTGAATATCATCGAATATATGATAGACCAGTAACCATGGGAGGTGATTTAGCTTTCACTGCAGCATCAGAGATAATGAATGTGAGCTGTCGCCACGAAGAGGATCAAGCTCACATGCGGGCTGAAAGGAAGAAAGCCAGGGATGCAGAGTACCAGGCCCACATGAGAAATGGTACCTGGAAATTAACCCCCTTACCGAAGGGAGAACGATGCATCTCGAGTGGCTGGGTTGAAACTGATAAGCGAGATCAGAATGGCATCATCGTAAGGAGAAAGGCAAGATTCATTGCAAAGGGCTACAGTCAAGAGTATGGATATGATTATCTCAACACTTATGCACCGGTTGCATCGATAACCACGATTCGTTTGGTACTGGCCCTAGCATGCATATTGGATCTTGAACTGGATAACATGGATGTTGAAACAGCTTACCTTCAATCAGACCTTGAGGAAAAGGTATATGTCAAACAACCACCTGGATATGAGCAATATGGACCGAATGGGGATGGGCTAGTTTGTCGATTGCGTAAGTCGCTGTACGGGCTTAAACAATCTGGACGTAATTGGCACAAGAAGATTGAGGAATGGTTCCGAGGATGTGGTTTCCACCCTTCTTCTGCGGATCCATGCTTATACGTGAAGTTTGGATCTAGTGGTGAAATATTAGTCATCGTCTTATATGGGGATGATTTAATTATCGCTAGTAACTCCCGAGCAATGACTGATAAGTTCAAACAAGATATTTCAAGGGAATTTAGCATGAAGGACTTGAAAGAACAGGATTGGATACTTGGAATGGCTATAAAACATAATAGAGAGAATAGAGCCATGGAAATCTCTCAGACAGGATACATCGACATGATGCTTAATAAATTTGGAATGACTGAGTGTAAGCCAGTCCTAACGCCCATGGAAGGGACTCTGACGAAAATGGATGGCAAGGACGTCAAGCCAGATAATGAATACATGAAGCTAGTGGGTAGCTTATTGTATGCAGCACTGGTCACGCGTCCAGACATCGCATTTGCGGTGCAGTCGTTGGGGAAACACTTGCAAGGATCTAATGAAGAACATTGGATTGCTGCAAAGCGTGTATTGAGGTACCTGAAGGGTACTCGTGAGATTGGACTCAAATATACCGGTAATACTACGGGATCATTTACCCTAATGGGATACGCGGACGCAGATTATGCTGGTGATAAGGATAATAGACGTTCGACGTCGGGTTATACTTTTACGTTGAGTCATGGAGATGATGTCAACACGATTGATTGGAAAGCCAAGCAACAAGATGTGGTGGCTCTATCGTCGGCTGAATCGGAGTTGATACCTGCTTGTTCGGCGACACAAAGTGCAGTTTATATTCGTCAACTACTTATGGACCTTGGATTGAAGCAAGATGAACCTACCGTGATTATGGAGGATAATCAAGCTTGTATTGCAATGAGCAATAACCAGATTATTCAAAAGAGGACTAAGCATATCGATGTTCGATATCATTTTGTGCGTGAAAAGGTTGAGAGTAAGGAAGTGGAGCTGGTTTACATCCCTACTCAGCATCAGCTTGCGGATATTCTAACTAAACCCTTATGTAGTATTCGATTAGCAATGATACGTGATCGAATGATGGGTTATGGGTCTTAATTGGGATCTGGAGACAGCTGTGGGATCAGCTGTAGATATATTAGAGATGAGAGATATGGTTCTCATCTCAAGTGTGCGACTTATGGGATTAACTGCTGTGGATCATACATAATGATTAGGAGTACGAGTGGGGGTGACGCGAATATAAGGATGACATGATGGTGCTAAGGGAGCATGAGATCAGCGATAGGAGGTTAAGTGAGCCATCTTACAGTGTTGCACCTATATCCTGTATGGATCCAACAGTCTGTATCGCGATGTGCTGATCGCTACTGTATCATGTCATGGTTTACGTCCACCTAATCATTTGTAAGTTATATTATTGTACGACAACAGGACTGGCGTCGACCAGTGTCTTTGGTTGTCTTTGGTTGTCTGTCGTATTGGTTATCTTAGTACACGATTCTTGGGTGAATCATTGGTATACATTCTCAGGGAGAAGAGTGGTCGTACTGAAGAATGAATTGGGTATTGGGTTATCCGCAGCGGCTTGGTTTGTTTATTCGCATCAACCTCTCCCGAGATTCGCCGAAACTTCAGCCTTCAAGCCAAACATAGCGTCGGTTAAAACTTTCAAATCTAGGTCTACGAGATATTATTCGCGATTCGCCTGAAGTCGGAGCATTGAATCGAATGCAGTTTGCCTCAAGTCGGAGCATTAAATTGAATTAGGATTCCACTGAAAATACTCCATTCCTCTTGAGATCGCAGAACTGAATACTGTTGACATCCTCCATCTGATGTGTCAGTCGACGAAAGTGAAAAGCCAAAGTGGGTGACCTGGAAAAGACCGTGAAGGATTGGAACGGCGATCGTCATCCCTCGCTTGTCAAGTGGAGTAAAAGCTACCTTCATACGTAAAGGGTACTGAAATCTACCAAAAGACGATGTCCGAGTAAGCACACGTACTGTAATTGAATGTCCTCAATGTTCTTCTATTCAAGGTGTCACCCTCCAGAAAACTCGCGATGAAAGTACATTTCATACATAGCCGTCCTGCCTAAACATTGGCGTGCCCCGCACACCTCACCTCCGAGTATCGGAGATTATTCAATAATGATTCAAAGCATTCACAGAATAATAATCCGGTTATGCATGTTAGAGCTGTTGGTTCATGTTTTCTTTGAATACTTGACGTTTGATCTCTGTCGCTCTCTTGTTTTTCACGCCATCGCCAACATGATTTTTACCATCGAAAAACGCGTTTTGATGCGTTTTCGCCTGGGGGTGCGAGCGTCCCAAACCCCGCGAGGGGGGGCCGTCATTCCCCGGCCGGTGGCTGTATCGATCCATCCTCCTCAGTTTGGTACCGAGCTTGCGTGCGGCACAGATTGTACGCCGCAGGCGTCTGACAGCCACGCCCCTGCGTGGCTGGCGCAGGTTCATGTATAAGTCACGATTGACCATCCGTTCACTGGCCAGCATTCATGAATGACCAAATGTTAGTCGGGGAGAGGGCCCTGCTGTGACAGATCATGACATGAATCGCCAAAGGCATCTTTGTTTTCAAAAAACATATCTTTGTTTTCTCGAGTGTATTCGTTGAAACTTGTGCAATGAACGTATGTATGTAACGTGGCTTAATTGCTTATCATCGTTATTGCTTTCTTGACACCGACAAACACTTCTATATATCTTCGAGATAGTTCTGAAGGCTTCTCGATTTTCTGTACGGACAGTAAGATGCTGTGACAGATCATGACATGAATCGCCAAAGGCATCTTTGTTTTCAAAAAACATATCTTTGTTTTCTCGAGTGTATTCGTTGAAACTTGTGCAATGAACGTATGTATGTAACGTGGCTTAATTGC
>Ga0209925_1001758_pt1 | contig 10780 bp, 11 predicted proteins | sample SalPonR2_A_D1_MG_FD_185702 | JGI IMG/M metagenome (GOLD analysis project Ga0209925, IMG submission 185702) | Salt pond soil microbial communities from South San Francisco under conditions of wetland restoration - Salt Pond MetaG R2_A_D1_MG... ...
TCCACGACCAAGACTGTCGTGCCCAGGATATTGAAGTTGAACGCGTTGTCGTCAAAGAGATCCACGGAGGCGGTGTGAGACTTGACGTATGCCCACCGCACGGCCAGAACAATGACTTTACTCACAACGTCTCCCTCCGCGGTGCTGCTGTCCAACTCGCTGCCGCTGTCCCCCCTCCCTCGTTTGCCATTGACGTTGCCTTTTTTCTCGGCCCGGGGCTCCAGGTAGCTGACTCCGATGCCCGAAATGGGCCACAGATAGTCTTGGGTGTGAACGCATTCGTCATCTTGCGGGGGCCCGCGTACGAAGATCGAGACCGGACATCCCCCCTTGGACACGTTCCAGGCGAAGACCACGTCCTCGGGGCCCAGAGGCTTCGCACGGGGGTCGCTGACATTGATGACCGGCAAGAAGGCCACGCTGTTGTGCAGGAAGAATGCCCCTGACAGGCGCCGGTCCTCGTTGGCGTAGCCGAGCAAGGTATCTCCGAAGAGCCACATGTACTTTCCGTGCTCCGCCTCCCCCACGTCTCCCTCTTTCTTCGGCCCCTCTGTTCTCCCATCTCCTGGCCCCTGAGTCGCATCCGACGTCGAAGTCGCCACACCAGAGGTGCGCAGGCCCGTGGGGTGCCGGGGGGGGAACCGGAAGGACGTGGCGACATCAGCGCCCAACCAGCCCGCGTTCCGCACCGAGAACAAAGGCTGGAGGTCCTCCGCCTCGGTCGCGATGATCTCGATGCCCCGCCAGGAGCTCCGCGTCACGCCTGCTGCCTCCTCGGGGGAGAGGCCTTGGAGCCCATCGGTCCGCTTGGGAGGGCGCTCAAGATTCAAGCCTCGGTATTGCATGAATTCGTCCTGGGTGAGGGTGACCAGGCTTCCCAAGGTCAGGACGGCGGCAGGATCGGGCAGCCGCAGGCTCACCATGGACGGAGAGGGAGCAGCTTCGCCTTCTTTACGATACCTATCCAACGCAACTTCGGACTGTATGCGGCTGGACGGCGACGTCGGAGAGGAAGAGGAAACAGCCGCCGCGATGGCTGCAACAGACGGATCAAGTAGGACGTCACCGGCGTCAAACAGAGCCGAGGGAAGGGAAAGCGGGGGTCTTCGCCCCTGAGAAAGGCGCGAAAGAGAAGCGTCTTTAGGAGCATTCGTCGGGGACGGCGTGGAGGCAGGGAGGGTGTCTGTGAGAGGGGAAGCCGCCAACGCGACCACCATGAGCCGGTACAACTCCGACGTGAAGACGCTCTTGTGATAGGCGATCCATCGCGCGTCGATCGCCTTGGGCACGTTCCAAGTCAAGTGCAGTGCCGCCTCTCCCTTCCCTTTCCTGGCCAGCACGTGCTGCTCCGCAAATTTCCGTCCGAAGGCCCAGAGCCCCTCCTCGTCCACGGCCCTGTGCGCCGCCATGTACCCGAGCCTCCGGTCCGTCATCCTCAAGGCGTGGAATGGGTCTAGGAGCACGTCTTGGCTCAAGAGGGTGTCCTCGCTCAGGTGCAGGATCCACTCGAACTCCTGTGCCAGCAGGCGCGGGGCCTCCGAGACCTGGAAATCCCAGAGGGCACGCTCGTACGCCGCCGCCTCCGGCCTGAGGATGGCCGGTTTCCTCTCCGTTCCCGAAGACCCCTGCGCTTGCAGGGCTTGGTGCTGCTCCAAGAGATCGGGGACCGGGCGAAAGTCTACAATGCTGGACGGGACAGTGGCCTGCAAGTGGTCTCGGGAATCTTGCGTCAAGTTTTCGGAGGCTAGATACACGACGACGGGATATCGATGCAGGCGCAAGAAATGCTCGTGCAGCCGCCTGAGCAATTGTCCGAGCGCGTCTTCCGTGCGGCGAGGCGTTACAACCAGATATACTACTCCAGAAAGCCCCTGGTTGCCTCCTGCCCCCGTTGAATCCGCATCGGCCACAGCTTCCCGGAAAAGCCTGGCCTCGAGGCTGGGCGGTGCTCGACTATGCTTGCCATGTCCCATCGACCACGCCGCTGAGTTGGTGGCCTGAGCAGCCATCGTGGACGCCTCAAGGCCGTACTCGGTGGTACAGCAATGGGTTCCTAAAATTGGCACGTCTTGGGATGGGGGAGGGCCCAACATGACTCGGGAGGGGAGACTCCCTCTCTCCAGGAGGCGTTGACGCCGGCTTTCATTGTGTGATATCGTGAGCACCAGTCCCAGGATGACCAAACCAGCAAAAGCCATCCATGCTCCAAGTATCAACAGGGATCGCTGCTTTCTCCAGACAGGCGTGGCACCCGAAAACTGGCTTTGAATTGGTCTCAATGAAGCATGGGCGGCCTGACTCGTTTGAGAGGGTGGACTTCTCGTCAACGTCGAGGGTTCATCTGCGCGTGGCATAATTTCCTCATCATTCGGAACAGACATCTAATGCCGGTTTTCTTCTGTAATGCCCGTAACCGGGATACAACCCCCTGCTGTAGTTATCGGGAAAGTCCAATAAGAACAATGAACAGAAAGCGCTTCAAGACGTTGCCCTTCTCTTTGGACTGCAACCGCCCCGAAAAACAAGGCCTTGCAAGTGGGACAATTGTGCACAATGACAAATTTAAAGCCCTATTCATAGAAACCACTTATAACGAATGCGTTGTACAAGAGCAATAGAGACGCCCAAAAGTCTGGCAAAGGTGCATACGCTCCAAGGATAGCTATCAGCGGTGTATCGGATCGATCGATCCGATCCCCTCCCTCGAAGGAGCTGCTACAACTTGGGAAGAAAGCCTTTTGATTCGTGTGTATTGTATGCTTTCTGAGATTGTCCCTTCTCTTGGCTCAATATGGCTGGAAATGAGGGGCAATTTTTTTGCCTTTCTTTTGCTTGCGGTCGAATGCGGTGCTTTGGTTGACCTGCCCCTCCTGTTCCTTCTCATTCCACAGACAGAGACGCGCGTCCTCCCCTCCCGTAACCCAGGTGCCGTTGTGAGAATCAACAGCACGCACCAAGCACTTATGTCCGCTTTCAAGCCGGAGAAGAGGGTGCATCTCTCCCCCAGGCTGTACCTCCACGACAGTGACGGATCCCTCCACATCACTCAAGGCCAGCCTGAGACGGTCCGTTCCCTGGTCATAATGGTACTGGATCGAGAACAATGCCTTTTCTCGATTAAAACTTCCAGCACTTTGTCGTAAATCTTCCACATCTAACGCCCTTAAAGCTGAGGGCCAGTGCCACACACTTGTCCCCTCGCTGCCTGTCAAGAGCGCCAACCCGTCTCCTTTGGCCCCGAAGAAAGTCATGTCCCTGACAGGGCTCTCCGCGTTCAAGATGCAGGCCAGCGCCTCATCGGCCTGACTCACTCCTGTATCATACAAACATACCAGCCCGTCCTCTGAGGCTGACGCCAATGTCGTGGTTTGTGAGGGGTGGAAGACCACCTTCGTCACCATGTCCGTGTGGACGTCCGCGTATCGCCCCAGCCTCTCTCCACTTCCTCTGCTACCTCCTTGTGCTCCTCCACTTGCTCCTCTAGATTCCTGCTTCGTTTGACGAGCATCGAAAAAATCCACATGGCATCCCACCCCCACGGCCAACAAGCCCGACCCTTTTCCAAAGGCGCAGCTGAGGGCTTCGTCGACTTGCTGAATCACACTCACACAGCCAGATTGCACCCGTAGATCCCACAAGCGCACAGTTTTATCCTCAGAAGAGGAAGCGAGAAGGGACGGATGATCCGGCGAGGGACAAAGGCCGGTCAGAGGACCCAAGTGCCCTTCCAGGGCAGAGGAGGATTTAGGCTCGAGCGTGTAACGATCGTAGATTTTGATTTGATAGTTTGACAGCGCAGCAGCCAAAGTACTACCGTCAACAGTGTGTACACAATGAAGGACGTACCTAGACGGGTTTTGCGTCGGAACGGACGTGGCGAGCGTCGTTGAGTTTGGACTTCACTGACCTCCCGACCACCAAACTCGGATACATTCCTTAAAAGATACATTTATTGGTCTCGCAGCCCGATCCCAAACTTACTCATTCTCGTCGCCATTGAATTCTTCTGTTTGCCTACTGATAGGTGTCTGCAACGTGGTAATTTGTACTTTGGATGGTCGGAGCAATCGAGGCGTTGGATAGGTCGCTAGTAGGGCGCCGCTCGTCGTGGAAGCCATCATTTACTCGTCTACCATTCCGAGCAAATGATCCCTGTGGCATAAAGAGAAAAATATCGATACGTGGTTTAACATTGGCTGATATTTGTGTGAGTCTCAAGGCTGTCCAGATGCGCCGATGTGATGGCGCAAGTACCTCTGGGAGCACGCGCTTGAAGCATCCGGCGATACGCCATTGCCTTCTTCTATTCACTTGGGCTCGCATTTCTTCTTATATCAAGAACACTTTGGCTCTTTGCAGCCATATAGGGAGTCCCCAGCGAGGGATTGTACGTCCATCCTCATGTCCTCTGCTCCTGCATCGTCCTCCTCGTCCGCGTCGGCCCTGCCTTCCCCTTTTAACGGCTGGCCCTCTTTGCAAAGGGCTGTGTCCGAAGCACAACACAAGCGCCCCTCCGCCTCATCGAGTGCCCGCGCGAAGCATCATCGTCCTCCTCCATCTTTTGAAGTTCAAGAACTGGGCCCGGGGCTCTTGACAATCTCCGATGTCTTCACCACTGCGCAGTGCCGCCGTATGGTGGAGGCCGCAGAGGCCCGGGGCATGACTCCCACCAACCCTCGGAACCTACCTCCGCTCAAAGGACATGCTTTTCGAAACAATGACCGTCTTTCGGTGCATGATGCTGCCTTTGCAGCGGAGCTCTTCGACTTCCTGAGCCCTGCCTTGCACACGATCGTGCGTGTTGAGGACGGGGCCCAGCCCTGTGGCCTCTCCCCCCATTTTCGTTTCTACCGGTACCGAAAAGGTAAGGGGTGGGAAAGTAAAGGCAGGAATGAGAGGAGGGGAGTCCTCTCAAGGCGCATCGAGGAAGAGGATGTGTACGAGCTTCTCGACCTTTTGCCACCAGCATGACCCCGTCGCGTCCCTCTGGCTGGCTCTTCAGGTGGCTGTCACGTCATGCTTCACTTTTCCTCGCTACTGACGCAATTTTTCTACATACCTGTGTAAGATGCCTGGTTTGGGCCTCACATCGATGAGACACAGCTGAGCGGCGACGGGCAGATGGAGAGCGAGTTCACCATGCTCATCTATTTGACCGGTGTAGATGATGATTGCCCCCTGGATCCGAAGCTAGGGCCCCTCAAAGGGGGGGCGACGCGGTTCCATCACCATCGACATGCGGCACTCGACGTGGAGCCACGGACCGGCCTGGTGTGCTTGCACTGGCAGCTGCATGATTGTCTTCACGAGGGGACACGGGTGTTAGGGGGGGTGAAGTGGCTGTTAAGGACAGACCTGTATTTTCCCCGACTAAGCAAAGTGGCGCGAATGGCGGCCTCCAAGCCGAAAAGGACCGGGGAGGGAGGGGTAAAGGGTGGTAAAGGGAGCAAGAGAGGTGGAAAAAGCTGTACGGAAAGCCTGCTTGCCGAAACGAGTGAAAAGAAATCCCAAAAATAATGAGGCCCTCGGTGTTTTTTTCAGTCATTTTTAACTTTTAAAGAGGTGTGCTTGAGGGGACTGCGTCTCAGCCGTAAGGACCAATTTCCTGGTCTCGACTCGTATTTCTGCCTTCCATGCTTTGAGGTAGCCTTAGGGTATCTTTTTGATATGTAAATATCGCTTCTTTCAGTTTCCCTTTTCGGCCGCGATTGTCAAAGATGGCGCCACCATCGATTTCACTTTCACACAACCCCGCTCCAGTTACGACACGTATGCGTCTTCACTCCCCCCGACGCGGCCAAAAGGCATACGTGTGCGAGGAATTTAGCCGGTCATAGTAATGATTCTTAATGTTTCTCCACCCAATGCAAAGGCCGTGACTCAGAAGTACCAAAACATCGCCTACTTTGTCCATTCGTCTATATTAGGGGGTCATGAGCTCTGGTCAGACATATGTGCCTCGCATGACTTCATCTCCCACTCATCTCCCTACACGAGCGATAATTCTTTTGAAAAGACCATTTCTTGACGACCTTAATGCAACTTTATAATGCAAAACGCAGGAAAACATTATTACCATACGCTTTTTCTGTCTTATATGGAGATCTATTCCATTCCTGTTGGCATACCTCCTCATATTACTGCGCTCGACAAGCGGCTCCGCTAAACCCTCAGCTACCTTTTTGGGCCCCTGGTCACTTGGACGTAACCCACCTCCAGCAGCTAAAACAAGCATAACAAATATGCTCAGTGAGGTTTCATCCTCAACGACAGGTACGGAGCGCAAGTGGGATGCCGTGCAAGGCGTTTGGGTCGGCTCCCGGGCCCTCGCAGACGAGGCCAACGATGTGCCATCTCCTTTGTACATTTTTGGCTACGGATCACTCATGTTCCGTCCTCAGGAATCGTTTGCGAGTTGCGAGAGAGTCGACGGCGTTGTGAAGGGTTGGAAGCGAGTGTGGGCGCAACGAAGCTGCGACCACAGGGGGGAACCGCACATGCCCGGTCTTGTGGTGACGGTACTAAGCGACTCCGAGCTGGAGACAATGGGCATGCGGGAGGCGACGGATCCGCCATCACGCGTGCATGGAGTGGCGTACCGAATCCCCGACGAAAACGTCGCGCGCGTGCTGGATGAGCTGGATTTCAGGGAAAAGGGTGGCTATACTCGGGCCGTTGTGGAGGTCAAGCCCACGACATCTTCAACCGGGGGCACGGATAAGAGCGGCAGACAAGAGGTGATTAGGGCACTGCTTTACACTGCCAATGCAGACAACCCAAACTTCCACTATCCCAGTACGCTAGAAGAGGCAGCCCATATCGTGGCCTGGTCCCGAGGGCCGTCGGGGGAAAATCGAGAGTACTTGTTTGAGATTGAGGCTTACCTGCGTCGTGCGGGGGCCGAGTGCCCAGAGACCTTCGCTCTGACCACGCGTGTCGAGGAAGTCTTGGAGAGAGGCTTGGACCGCCGGGGGAGTCTGGATGCACGCTTTCGGCGCGACCTGGTGGTGGTGTCGGGGACCCAGGCCCGCGGAGGGGCCGAGGGGATATGGGCCGTTTGGCAGCGCTTGAGACTGCACGCGTGGGGTTCGAATCAACACGGACAGCTGGGCAAGAGGGTGGAGGTGGTGGGTGATGGAGCATTTGACCTGGATATGGGCGTCAAGACCGACAAGGACGACGAATGGCCGTTGCCGCAACCAACGGTCGTGGAGGTGGATGTCGCCACCACGGTCTCGCTTCAGAGTGGTTCGCGCGCCCAGGCCGCAGACGAACACCGCCTCCTGGTCCGACAGCTCGCGGCCGGCGGGGGGCACAGTGCGATTGTGACAGGCGAGGACCGGCTGTACCTGTGGGGGTGGAATGAGGCTGGGCAGGTAGGAGGGAGCAAGTACGCGACTCTGGACGGCACGCACCGAGTCCACGTCTTCCCTCGCCGGGTGGCCATGGTCGCCTTGGGCCACGCGCACACTTTGGTGTTGGAGAAGGAGACGGGGAAGCTGTACGGAGTGGGGGGCAATGCGGCCGGGGAGGCGACAGGCGTGGTCATGGAGCAACGCAAGCAGTGCCGCGCAGTGGGCGGTGGATTAGTGACCTTGGACGGAGGTAGCGACCCGATTCGATTCAGTTGGTGCGATGCGGGGGTCCGGCATTCTGCCGGGGTGACGAGGGATGATGGGCGCTTGGTCACCTGGGGCGTGGGCCGGTCGGGGGCTTGTTTGCCGGCCTCGGTGAGAGGCTGGGCGCCCGTGGATGGCGCGAAGGTACGCAAGGTCTGGTGTGGGTGGCAGCACACAGTTGTATTGGACGATAGAGGACGAGTTTGGACCTTGGGAGCGAATAAATACGGTCAGCTGGGGCGACGGGGCAGTCAAAACGACGGGTTGCCTGAGCTAGTGGAGTGGCCCGAGGGTGCTGGAAGGGAGGGAAAAGGAGTGCGGGTGGAAGAGGTGGCCTGCGGTTGGTCGCATGTACTTGTCAAGACACACGATGGAGAGATCTGGGGCTGGGGCCGCAACACATTCGGGCAGTTGGGCTCGGAGGCAGGTGCGGAGCCGGAGACCATCGGCAGAGACTACCTTCCGCGTCCACTCTTGAAAGACAAGGACCGGCTGCCTCATGGCGTGCAGGTCGACAAGGTCACGTGCGGGTCCGAAAGCAGTATGTTGGTGGGAAAGGACGGCTCTTTGTGGGTGTGTGGGTGGAATGAACATGGAAACTTGGGCGTGGGCGATGGAAAGGACCGGAAATCGTGGACCCTGGTCCCGGGACTGTCGGCGGGCTCAGGAGGCGGGAAAATGCTGGTGGCGTGTGGGGGTGCGCACACCCTTGCCATGTCTAGGGAGCCGTCCGACACCAGTGTGAGATGATGGAGCATAAATTGTGCGCAATTTCATAAATGCAGACCGATAAAAAAGGGGCATCAGACCGTTTCCCTCCGATTTCTTCTTCTCCTTTGAAAGCCACGCTTCCACATGCATTCACCCAACATGGCCTTGCCCTGCACTTGACACCCGCCATTCATGGCATTTTATAGCGCTAATATGCCCATCTCCTTCCGTGATCCATCCCTTATTACTTCTGTCTTCATCCTACGTGCTAGTAAGCACCTGCGTGTTATGCTTTGAAACAACAAAGGCGGCAAAGACCGGTGGCTAAGGTCCCACAGCGACAGGGCTCGGCTTGCGCGGCGAAGGTAAGTTCTTGTCGAGGGCCAAAAGCGCCTGCTCGATCTCGCGGGAGCTTAGGGTCGCGTGCTCCAATACGTTGTCAAATTTCTCGATTCTTTCCTCCAGCTTCGCCATTTTCTCCAACACACGCCGCTCCGTTTTTCTCCCTGCCTTGGCCAGATATAGCTTTGTCTTTTCTGACATAACACCTACCATCTTCTCGCACACCGCGTTCAAAACAGAGGCCACTGCCTCTGTTTCCTGCCGCATGACCGCAGCATCGTGTCCCGTATGAGGCACCACAGCCTCTCGCTCTCCCTCCCCTCTACCCCCTCGCAGCACCAGCTCCCCAGTCTTGCCGCCCGATCCACCCGTCCGGCCCATTGCGGAGGATGACAATTCTGTAGATCGAGAGAGCTTGCTTGCCTTGTTGCCATGAGCCCGTGGAACAAGCGAGGATGCGGATAACGCAGAGGAAGATGACGACAAGGAGGTGGCAGCACTACCTCCGGGGGCACCAGTATTGACGTGACTCGCACTGCGAGTGGCGTCCCTGTCTGCAGTGCTCAGGCCTCGACCCACTTTGGTAGTGGCGGCTGTGCGCGTACTAGCACTCATCGACCGGGTCGACGTATAAAAATTGCTTGCCTGGCTTCTCGCGGAGTCGGACAAGTCCATCGAGGTACTTGTTGCCCCTCTGTTGCTCTTGTTCATATTCAAGTCCCCGAGACGCGTCGTTGTATTTGACAGCGGCAGCCCCCCAATACCCACGGAGCCAGATCCTGGTAGTGTGTCAATAATTACGCTGAAGTCATGTATATCCACAGACGTGATTTGTTGTGCATTAGACGACAATTTAAGCTGGATCTGCCACACTTGTTCACGCGGAATGGTATTGGCATCGACGGAAAAGCTGTACAGGCCAAGTAGACCCTCAACTGGACGACCTTGGACTTTGGTGACGTGTCGATAATCAAATGTGTCCATAGGTCCTACTAAGGCATAAATATCCAGAATTTCAACGGATGCGGTTATGCAAAGGGATTTCACCACACATTCTACCTCTGAAGAAACTGTACGTGTGCGAACAATTGTGGCGTTTGGGAGATTTTGGAAACCAGGTGATTAGCGGATGCAATATCCTTAAATTCTATAAAGTAAATCAAGATATTCATCTTCACATCGAAATGTGCCCCTCTCTCTTTCAAATTGCTTTGGTCGCAAATGTAACCAGAGTAAACTGACGTCAGCAAGCATCTCTCCACATTTTTATCCATTGATGCTCTCACCTCTCAACTTTTTAATGTAAGGAGGAAAGGAAGCACTATATATGCAAGAGGCCTCTTTTCGGAAGATTGACTGTACTCACCGTGCAAAAAGCAGGGGCGGGATTGCTCGCCCCGGTGAAGAGTTGTATCCTTCACTAGAAAAGGCTTTCCTATTTCGAAAGCACCATTTTCAGATAGCTCTGGTTCGCAATGCCAATTTGATTTGACGAAAGGCATGGTGCTATCGTATTTTATTGACGTAATTCCTTGTCGGCTGAATCGTACGCTCTGTAGAGGGATGGGGAGCCTAGATCTTCTTAGGTATTTTTGCTCGGCAAAAAAAGCGCGGTGAGCAAAAAGCATCATGTCAAAGAACTCCATAATGAAGAAATTTGTTGTCGCTGGAGACATGGGTCGTGTTCCCATTTAAGTGTTTTCTCCACAAGAGCACGTGACGTCAAAACCCTGCCAAACACGAGGGGCTTCTAACGGCTCGACCGTTTAACTTCAAACCCAAGCAGCCGGGAGGTTGCCCTTTTTCCTGAGGATTTCAGAAAATTGCTTCCTTGATGCTGTCTACAGTCTGGTTTCGTCCACTGACGTTCGTTATTAGTCACTTGATGAAAGAAGAGGTGAGCAGCGCGCGGCGACAGGATACCTCTTTCATTATCAAAGTTTCTCAGGCCGCATACCGGCTGCAAACTCTTTCGTACATGTTTCTTTTACACAGCGGTGTGATAATCGATTTGGCACTCGAAGATTTCTTCATTTGTCTCCACACATGAAAATAGAGCAACCACATGTCGAATTCAAATTGAAAAGACTCTTTTCATGCTTCTTCAG
>Ga0209925_1001759_pt1 | contig 10776 bp, 13 predicted proteins | sample SalPonR2_A_D1_MG_FD_185702 | JGI IMG/M metagenome (GOLD analysis project Ga0209925, IMG submission 185702) | Salt pond soil microbial communities from South San Francisco under conditions of wetland restoration - Salt Pond MetaG R2_A_D1_MG... ...
CCCCGGAGTTCGACGTCAAACGGGAATACGGGCCTTTCGCCTGCGAGTTTTGGGGCAAAGTCCGCCTGCCCGAGAGTAACGTGTGCGTATGGCCCGACGAGGTGGAAAAGAAATAGGGAGGCTCGGGAAAATGTTCTCACAAAGCGAGCTTGAGGGTGGGGGGAAGGGGCACGGTGGGTGAAAGCGAGGCGTCGGGACGTGAGTGTCGACCCGCCGTCTCTTCGGAAAGGAGGCATGCGTATCATGAGAAGAGGACACCCTGACAGTGCGAAGAATGGCATCGGCTCAACGCCCGTTCGAGACCCGGTCTCTTTCATTTGCAGGTCATGTACTTCTTGCAGCTTTAAACCCCGCTTCCTTCTGAGACTCCGTATTCCTTCCCCCCATTATATCGCTCTACTTCTTTCTCCGACAAGGTGAATCTCCTTCGCACCTCGTCGATCCCGATCGCAGCCAATGCCGCTTCGTTCCGATCCGCAATCTTCTCGGTCAATCCTTCGTTCGCGTAGGCCCACACCCTCTCCGCTCGTAGCAAATTGAACACCGGGAAAGGCGAGCGCTTTTCAAAATGTATGGGATCCAGCTCCGACAGTCCACCCCCGAACGTGTACTGCGGATGAAATGCTGCCAATAGGACGACATGTTGAAGATCCGACGCTTCCAAGGATGCCTCCAGGAAGCGCTCTGTCTCGTAGAACGCGGAAAAATCTTCGACAAAGGCGTCGGGGGCGAGGACGATGGTTGTGGCGGTCACGTCCTCGGGCGTCTCGACCAAGGCTCTAGCCTCTTCTAGGACATGTGCAATTATGTCACTCTTTCTCCGGGCTCGAACAACGACGTAACGAACGGTGTTGTCTTGCACTACTTTCTCCGCAAAGGGGCAGAGTGGGATGCGAATGACCATATTGTGTATCCAAGCTTGGGTACGCGCTATGACAGCCGCATCGTCCATTCCAGACGGAGATGACGAGGGGTTAAACGAAGAGGAACTGGTGGAAGAAGAGGCAGGCAGGGCTACGATTTTGGAAGGTAGAGGTGAGAGGCCAATTGGAGACAACGCGATTGTATGTGTGAAACCACGTGGACGGGTGGTGCTGCAAAAACGACGCCCTGGAAGGCTGTTTATTTCGTTTGTCCGTGCATAGGGTGATCTTCTGGTTGAAAAACCGGATGGTCCCCTGAGAAGGACGAGGGACAAACCAAACCGAAGGACAGTGGATGTGGGACTTCTTCGATTTGACCAAGGCATGCATGCACCTGTACGAGGGGTATCTACAGAACATAAAGAGTGTATGTGAATCATACTCCGCCACTCATTACATTTGAACATGAACCACATTCGACCATAATGCCCTGTCGCACAGTCACCGGCTAGAAGGCAACACACCAGCCGCAGTGAGGAGATGCGGTTGCTTGCCATATTGAGCACTTTCTCACAACACGACTTTATGCGCACACCATAATGGTCTTTCATCGTCTTCGAAAAGCTAGCTTCGAATATAAAATTTGTTTTTAAGAGCCCGGGCTTCATGCAGATCATTGTGGATGCAAAGCTTATGCTGGTCAGCGCAGCGTCTGAATGCTTCAGCAGGGAGGAGGTTGGTTGGAGCGTTTAAGCTTCCATCAAATGTTTAACTTAGCCATGATATACCAGGACTTTCGCATTACCACCAGGCTCGGAGAAAGACGTCTTTTTTATGCAAACGATTGGCAGAACCTGTGAGACTCTTCGAAAGACCCTCGAGAGGAAACTGCCAGTGAAAGCAAGCGATTTTAGCGACTGGGTTCTCACTAGCCCCGCATCTACTCTCATAACCTTTCCCCAAATGTTTCACAGTGTCTTGTCCCCGGAGAACGAAATTACAGAAGATTTTGGCAGCGTTATTACGCCTATTGGAAGTCAAAGTCGTCCGAAATGGTATTGTGGGCTGTCGAAAATAGGCTGGGGCTGATATATACCAAGTAATCAAATTAAAACTTTTTTTGGTATATACATTATTCATACGTGGAATAGTATGAAGTCCAGTTATATCCATTTCATATCTTTTTCACGCCTTCAAAATATGCAAAGGCGAGTGTCGCCGCGAAACAGGGTAGCCGTCCTCGTTGGCTGTACTTGTTCGACCTGGACGGCACTCTTTACTCCAACGAAAATGGTTACCGCGACAACATCCTCAAAAACCTATGGGAATACATGCACGAGCATATGGGAATTCCACGCTCGACTCCCGCGAAGCACATATGGTAAAACATCCTTTTCCCTTCCGGGGTCATCCGCACATTCCGTCCGTCTCATGCCCTCCGTGCCACTCCTCCAACCCCTTTTGTCTCTGCTCCCAATCTTTGTGGTAATTATTGCGACAGGCGACCGTTGTTTGACAAATATCATCAGTCTTTTCGGGCATTCAAGGCTCAAGGGTGGATAGATGACTCTAAATCTGGGCATTATTGGAGTTATATCCGAAAAGACGTCGACAAATTTCTCGTCCCTGATCCTGACCTGGATACTTTCCTGGAGTCATTGCCAAAGCATTGTCCCAAGTATATTTTCACAAATGCAAGAGAAGAACAGGCGCGCGAAGCTCTGGCCTGCTTGGGTGTAGAAAGGCATTTCGAGGGGATTTTCGGGAGCGAGCACATGGGGGACCATTGCAAGCCCGAGCCAGAAGCCTTTGAGAAGGTGCTCAAGGCAATACCATTGACTCTAGTGGAAGGCAGAGATGGAAGAGAAGGAAACGCGGCAGAGGAAACGGGGCAGGATGGATGGGCGGGTGAGAGCATCGTCTTATTTGAAGATAGCTTCAAAAATTTAATGGCGGCCAAGCAGCTCGGAATGAAAACGGTGTTGATCTGTGAGTAGGCGAGGTGGCAGTGGTGGTCATGGTGGTAGAGATGTGCGCAGTATTCCATGGCACGAATGGCACACAAAGGTTGCGGTGTGACAAGACCGTATTTAAGCAACTCACGAATCTCACGCGCATGTTTATGCACCCGACAGACAGTCAGACATCTGTGACAGAGGAAGGACGGAGCGAGAAGGACTTTCATCAAGTAGATGCCGTTCTGCCCCGGTTGACGTTGCCCCATGCGCGTGAGCATGCTTCCTTCTTGTGGGATGGATGAAATGCGTGTGGAATGGGTGTCACTAGAGGGGAAAACTAATATCCTTGAAGGTATCAGGCAAATGGCTGCTCCGAAGGGTAAAGATGAAAATGAAGATTACAAAATAGTCGAAACGCTGCTATGTCAAGTGAATGTAAAAGGCGTTCCACTCGTCTCAGAATTTCCCCATCAACGTAAGGACGTTTCCAATCAAAGTATTCGCTCTGGACGAAAACACAGACCGCGTCGTAAGGATCTTGTATGCAAATGGTTTTTCCAGTTTTTTTCATTTATGGTACAGCTTTTATTTCTGTGTGGCCACTCCCGTTTACGGACAATACGAGGTCGCCCGCCGTGCTTTCTCTTCCTCCTTCTTTTCACCCCTTCTCTACTTCAAGGATGAATGGTCGATCACGTCTGGTGAAGTGGGGTCTCGGACACGATTATGCCGTCAGAGTCGGAGTACACGTAGTGTCCAGGCTTGAAGGTGACTCCTGCAAAAGTGACCACAACGTTTCTGTCGCCTGGATGCTGCTTGGCACTTTTCACAGGATTTGTACCCAGAGCTTTGACTCCCAAGGGCATGGTGTTTATAACAGCAGAGTCTCGGATAGCGCCGTAAATGACGACGCCCGCCCATCCGTTCTTCACCGCCAGCGCTGCAATGTTATCACCAAACAAAGCTCGGCGTAGGGAACCCCCTCCGTCAACCACCAGCACCCGTCCCTCTCCGGGCTCACTCAGGGTGGCTCGCACCAATGGATTGTTCTCAAAGCATTTGATGGTGACTATCTCGCCACAAAACGAAGAATGCTGTCCAAAAGAGTGAAAAGCATTGCCGTCGGCAACCTGCAGGCGGTGCTCGTGGTCGTCACACAAGTCAGCCGTTGCGGGCGGCCTGGATGCGCAAGTGCTCATCATGTGAGCTATTGCTATTGGTTGGCATAATGTGAAGGTAGTCGCGGCCATAAATAGCGCGGCATTGGAGTTACGACTCGCGGAGAGTGCATGAGACGATGAAGTGAGGTGCCGGCTCAATTTGGGACCAGCCCGTCCGAAGGCATTAGAGACGACGCGCGGCAGCATCTGGATTACTGTCGGGACAAAATGGAGAAGAAGTTAATATGTGTCTGATTGCGCTTATGTGGTTATGTTTCTGTATGCTCATGCGGTTGTAGGTGTCCGTGCATCATCCGAGACGGAACAGCTGTGATGACGCTAGCTTAGTAAGAGGGTAAAAGATACAGCGTGGGGGGTATTTTGCCTCAAGCAGGGTACCATCAAAGTGTGCTACATCTTTACTATACACATGTAGATTAAAAACCTAAACATGCCGTTTGTCGCGATGGGCCGACAGTCGCCTTCCATTGCACTGAGATGTAGGGGTGGGGAGGTTGACCCATGGTGTCCCGACAACGATTAGAGCAGATCCATTTTGAAAGACAACCCGTGCAAACCAAGTACTTTCTCGTGTAGGCCGGGTCTAATCGAGGAAGAAAAAGGTTTAAAAGGCACGAAATGACACACCGTGTCGCTCACCTATGGATCGAACAAGTACAGGTAACAAGCTTCACACGAAAAGTAACGAAACAAAGCAGGTGATCGGTATGTTTAACATAGTGAGGCCTGAAAAGGCCTCTGATGGTTGTCTTTTTAAGGGTTGTAGGTGATTTACGCCGACTTCTTCGCCTTGGTCTTGGGGAGAAGGACTGTGTAGGGTGAATGGCAAGAAGGGAACACAATGAGATAGGATGGTATATATACAAGTGAGGACCACCTGACAACCCACCAGAGTGGATGTTGGGGAGGACACCACCGGAAGCGATGGTCACACCGCCAAGAAGCTTGTTGAGCTCCTCGTCGTTGCGGACAGCAAGCTGGACGTGGCGGGGGATGATGCGGGTCTTCTTGTTGTCGCGAGCGGCGTTTCCAGCCAGCTCGAGAATTTCAGCCGTCAGATACTCGAGGACAGCAGCCAGGTACACGGGGGCACCAGAGCCGACGCGGGCCGCGTAACGTCCCTTCTTGAGGAAGCGGGAGATACGGCCTACGGGGAACTGGAGACCAGCCTTGGAGGAACGGGACACACCCTTCTTGCCGGAGCCACGGCCACCTTTGCCTTTGCCAGCCATTGTTGATGAGAGTAGTTAAGAGGTTTTCTGTGTGTGAAGAGTAGACAAGGTCAGATTTCGAACACATGAGGACCATGTACCCCCTCATAGCTAGAGAGCTGAAGGGGACATCGGAGGGCACAATCGTTAAATGTATGCGGTTTTTAAAAACATTGGGCTTTGCACAGCTTCCGTATTCCGTTCGAAGGTTACTTCAGGGTTAGTTACACCATGGAAGGGTAAGCGGCCTGAGACCTGCATTAACTGAATCACATTTGACTTGACAGGCAGAAACAAAAGTTCGCCCTACGTATAAGAAAAAGGTGACAGGTGCGACAGAGGAGTCTTCAAAGCCAGGCAGTAAATGTCAAAAGTGCACTGAGACCACATAGGCATCATGTATTCTTAGATGACAGGCAGGAAAGCAAAGAGCAAACACGAAATTGGAAATGATGAAGCGCACCGTTAAGCCGGAGGCCCGGTCGGCAGGAGAAGGAAGGCTTCTGATTGGCTTAATTAACCGTTTAGAATTTTTGACGTCATTTTTTATATCCGGGTATCGCCGCAACGCCGGATGGGGCAAACGTATCTTGATCTCGGAGAAACAAGTGCCTCCATTTTTTTTAAAAAAACTTCTATCGGTAATCCTATCGTGTATTAAATCGATGATATTCAACTTTGGACATGCTGTTGCAAGCGAACACGGTCGACGGGCTTCAAAGACTCACAATGACATCGCAGTCGCAGACGAGTGGGACAAACACGACGTTGCTTAGTCTCGTCGAACAAATACAAGGAAATTGGAAGAGAGACAGAAAAGTTTGATTTACTTTTTCATGCTACCGTGCGTCATCAACAGAGTATAGGAAACTCGCATTTCTGTCACAAAAGGGACACCGCTTCCGTGCTCAAAGAAAAACAGCAAGCGAACACAAACATTGAAGAGCCATGAGAGTATTTTTTCTGTCTTAAATTCATTAAATATGTTTCTTGGCGCTTATTAGATCGCTTTCTCTTTAAAAGCTACCTATACCTATCGACTTAACATACAAGCTGAGCAGCGAAGTCCGAAGTCTCCATGTTCAGCAGTTTTGCTTTGATAACCAAGATGCCTTCTGTGATTTTCAAACTTGAATCAGGCACCATGAAGGAAATCACAATACAGACATTCTATCTTTAATCAGTGTGTTTTCGGCGCTCTTTGTACCCCAGTTTTTCGTATTATCGATGGCTTGCTTTTGAAGGGATTATGTCCTTTCTTTCACCGAGACAAGAACAAATGTGCTGAATGATATGAAATCAACGATAATCTATATTATGTGATACAGGAATTTAACTAACGTCATTCGTGACGGGACGTACTATTAAAAAAAGACTTTCGGTTAAAGGGCCGACAACTATTCCAGTAGCGTGGCCGCTCTCCCACAAGCATGATTGCGTTACGGAGCATGTTGTTTTTCACACACAAGGTCTCTCACAGAAAAGACCTGCTTATTTCCTGCGACACATTATTCGAGACATGTATTCACGTCGATGTTCATTGGAAGCTTCATGAAATGGTGAATAATTTGCACGGTTCATCGTGAACCTCCTAAAGTTGAGATTCCATCCTGAACGCGTCAAATAAGATGAAAAAGACAAATAAAAACTTGAACAACTTGAATTATTCTTTGGAGAGAATTTCTATTTCTTCATCGTTACAAATAGTACCGTGATTTTTCTCACAAGTGCTTCGAGCGTCAAAAGAAGACGAGTTGCGAATTATTTATGTTCGTGTGTGGGGTAAAGCTTAATTTCTCGCACAAAAAGGGCAACTTTCAATTCAGTGTATCCCCAAGGGGAAATTAGGCATGAATACGACCCTATTTAGTCCAGTACCTTTTAAGTGGGTTGAACAAAAGCAAGACTTGTGTGCGCGAACGGCCACAGCTTGATGGCGTCAGGATTTCAGTTTGAATCTGCAACCGTCGGGGGACGAATAACACTTCATTCCCGCCCTCCGCCTCGTGAGTGGCGAGTCGTCAGGGTGGACGTGTCGGAGGTACCTCTTTTCTTTTCTGTCTGTCCCCCCTTAGGCCCCGCCTCCGTCCCTCCAAGTTCCACTCTGCATCTGCATACTCAAAACTTGATGATGAGTGCCGTGCGGTATTTCTTTTTGTCCATGACCAAGGAGGGCTCTTCTGACATGAAGCAACCGGAGACGAGGCTCCTTCAGTGATCTCTCTATTGCTACCCATTGAAAGATTCCTCGTCAGCCTCTTAATGTGTATAGAGTAGTGTAGGAGGCATGAAAACTGACTGTAAAATTAATGGTGGCGCACTCGAATTATGCTCTGAGTCTGACGTGCTCATATCACGCCATTATCCAACACAGCTTTAACTCCAGCAATGGCCCGCACCAAGCAAACTGCCCGTAAGTCCACCGGCGGCAAGGCGCCCCGCAAGCAGCTCGCCACCAAGGCGGCGCGCAAGTCCGCACCCGCCACCGGCGGTGTGAAGAAGCCCCACCGTTACCGCCCTGGAACTGTGGCCCTCCGTGAGATTCGCCGCTACCAGAAGAGCACGGAGCTCCTCATCCGCAAGCTGCCCTTCCAGCGCCTGGTCCGTGAGATCGCTCAGGACTTCAAGACAGACCTGCGATTCCAGGGGTCTGCCGTCCTTGCCCTGCAGGAGGCCACTGAGGCTTACCTTGTGGGTCTCTTCGAGGACACCAACTTGGCTGCCATCCACGCCAAGCGTGTGACGATCATGCCCAAGGATGTGCAGCTCGCCCGTCGCATCCGTGGAGAGCGATCTTAAGATGATCCTACCTCCAGCATCTTTGTATAAATTGAAACATACAAAGCAAAACTCCCAGGGTTCTATTGAACCCCTCATGTACATGGACGACGCCGCGCCTTCCCTTTTATCTGACTTTACTTTGTAGTGTGGCCTTTGTGTCCGAGTTATATCTTTCCCACAAATATGGTCTTTGACCACCTACATACCGTTTTTATTCCAAGGGTGACAAGAACTGCTCGACAGACATGGCTCATCTGGTTGTCAATGGTGAGGTTTTCCGCTACTTCCTATTTTCGATTCATCTGCGTGGCCACATGGTTTCATGCGATGGACAATTTTATCCACAGGATTTTTTTAGTATGCTATCGACAGCGTGTATCATCCGGAGCCTCCAGGTACTTCTCGACCACCATCTTCTGAGGTGCATTGTAATTTTCAGGCCGAGCGAAAGGAGCAAGTGGAGTCACTCAGCGGTAAACTACTTACTTATCTTCATAGAAGAGCCGTAATAAGAAAAGATCACGCGGGAAAAAAAACCAAGGGCTTTCAAATTGAGCAAATTTCGATTGAGAGGAGTATATTATGGTGGAAGAATATATATGGGAGGTATTGTTGGTTTTTAATCTTTATAAGATTTGTCTTTTTAGTATGAAAGCGCTGTTGTGCAAACATCTCTGTTCACATTGCGTTCTAGGAAGTCTTTCCTGACTTCAAAAGTCCTTTCCCGGAACAATGACGGAAAATCGGAGTCTCGCACGCAAGAAACGAAGTGAAGATACTTTATGGCAGACCGTACTACCCCTTTAAATCAACAAAATGAATGAACGTTGTGATCAAATACATGAATATCTACGTGTCTTAATCTCTATTCAACAGTTGATCGTTCGCTTCGTGTTCTATTATCTTGTCAAAATCCCTTTGTTTTGGGTGGTACATGATTACCTCGCCCACCCTCCACTCACTGGCACTCGTTTCTCGACCGTCGAGTATCCCGCCCTTGGTTTATGCTCGGGGTATCATAAAAACAAAAGCTTAAACATTACCTTCTTAAGTTCATTCCATATGGCTGGCGTTTTGGTCCGATTGAGGTCCTTGTCGACATGTTTCTCGTCTCTGGCGGCCCTATTATTTCAGTTACTTGAACATTTCCGCATGCCGGGTGTTGAGCTGTATTCGTCATCTTATCACACTCATGTTTTTTAAAACGGTACACCATCCTTCTCCTGCCTCAGGTTCTTCACCGCATTCACGAAGTACGACCATGGGAGGGACACGGGGCAAGCGGGTTCCTGGCAAAAAGAAGCCCAAGTCGGTCAAAGCGAAGGTCACATCAAAGATGAGCAGCAAGCGCCGTCTTTCTCGCATGGGAAAGGAGCTAAAGAAGGGTCAAAAGGGCATTGTTGCCAACTACATGACAAGGAGTCAAGTTCTGCGCCGATTGCAAATCACTCTGCGAGACTTTCGGTATGTGTCGATTGTCTTTCTCACTCGCATGAAGAACCTATTTATAGAACACCGTTTCACCCGCATACGTTTATGCGAAAGCTGTAATATTGTGGGTCGCAACAACCTCATCATTCTTCCCCCTTCTTTTTTACTCGATTGCCTCGAACCATTCCTGCAGTCGCCTCTGCATCTTGAAGGGGATCTACCCCCGGGACCCGAAGAAGAAGGCCTCCGGGAAGGACAAGGCATATTACCACATCAAAGACGTGGGATTCTTGTCCCATGAGCCTCTTCTTAACAAATTTCGTGAATTTAAGGTACGGTCACTCCCCAGTGTTTAGAGGTTTGATTTTCCATCGTGCTGGTGCCTGGGCGGCGAGCGCATCCCGGATATGTACCCAGAATCATGCCTTGACGTGGACCCTACGGATATTATTATCACCGGATATTATCACCGGATATTATCACCAGGCCTTCATGAAGAAGGTGCGCAAGGCAGTGTCGCGCGGCGACAAAACCTTGGCCGAGAAGCGGGAGGCGACGGCCCCGCAATACACCCTCGACCACTTGGTCCGGGAGCGGTACCCCCGCTTCGACGACGCGCTGGGAGACCTCGATGACGCCCTCTCCCTCGTCCACCTCTTCGCGACTCTGCCGGCGGACGGGCCCGTGCAGGCGGCGAGAACGGAGCGATGTCGGCAGCTTGCCTTGGAGTGGCAGTACTTCGTGGCCCGCGCGCACGCCCTGACCAAGGTCTTCGTCTCGGTCAAAGGCGTGTACTTCCAGGCGGAGGTGGGCAGGCAGCCCGTCACCTGGATCGTCCCGCACGCGTTCACGCAGGTGGCGCCCCCGGACGTGGACTTTCGGATCATGCTCACCTTCCTCGAGTTCTACGAGACGCTCCTCAAGTTCACCCTCTTCAAACTCTACCACCGGCTCGACATGGCCTACCCCCCGGTACGTTTCCACGCGCTCTTAACGCGCTCCTGCCTGCTTCGGGAGCGCAAGGACTGCATTTATCGCCTGCTTGCTTGCTTTGATGCCACTCGCTCGCCCCGCCAACACCCAGTATCCTCAGAACCCTCATCTCCCTCCCCCACCAGGCCTTCGACGGGCGCTTGGAGGAGTGTGGCGTCTACATGGCCGCCGTGCGTGGGCTGCCCTTGAAGGGAGCCGGGGGCCTCCTCACAGCATCCGCCTCGGAGGGGCAAAGTGATCGGACAGGGTCGCCGGAAGCGGCTGCCGCTACTCCGAACCGGAAGGTGAAGGGGTTGGAGGCGAAGCTAGCGCGACTCGCGGCGGGGAAAGGGGAAGCAGGGGGTGATGCGGAGGGAAG
>Ga0209925_1001762_pt1 | contig 10773 bp, 10 predicted proteins | sample SalPonR2_A_D1_MG_FD_185702 | JGI IMG/M metagenome (GOLD analysis project Ga0209925, IMG submission 185702) | Salt pond soil microbial communities from South San Francisco under conditions of wetland restoration - Salt Pond MetaG R2_A_D1_MG... ...
CCCACCCCCCACCCCACCCCTCCCTCTTTTTCCAAATCCGGGGCCCAGAGTGCGCCGGGAGGCTCCCACACCCCTTGCTCAGTGGCCGACGACGGCCCAAGGCCCCGCAATCTCGTGGACGTCTCTCCCCTGCCAAGGACAGAAGCGCGCAAGGAGCAATGCCAGCCCCGGATGAAGACGGAAGAGGGGGGCGAGGACGGTGGCTACGGGTTGTCTGCCCCCCGGGGGCCTCTGGCCTGGTCAACGCATTAACGCGTTGAGAGGCAGATTCGGGAATGGGGAACGGAAGCGAATGGAAGGTGTGTACAGCGCTTATAAGTGTATGCATGCATGTAAGAAAAGATGGCGTAGCGTATGGCTATGAGGGGAGGAGTACGAGTCGGAGGGAAAAAGCACGAGGGTTTGACGTGTACTTGTATCCTTTTGGGGAGGGCATAAAGAAGGAAAAAGAGCAACTGCAGCTTCGACTTGTACGCGATGAACTAGTTCGCGAGCAATGAGAAAGGCAGCATCTTATTTCTGGGGTTGTGCCCCTTCCCTCCTACCTGGCCCCGACCGCTCGGTGCACCGGGCATGCTCCTCCCTCATGACTTCCCCTTTCGGAGTTTCGGCACCCACGCCCATACCATTTCCGCTGTTATCGGACTCTTACCGCTGGAATCGGTCACCTCTACAGCTACCAGCACGTCACCTTTCTCCTCAGAATTGATCTTAGTAAGCTGCTCCTCTGTCAGATGGGCCACCGCCTTAATATCTCCCTCGCACCGCCTCACGAAATTTACTTTCATGCTTTTGCAGAGTGGTAGTGCTGAGTCTGGCACATTCATGCCAACCACAATGCCTGTAGCACTTTCAGCGGCTAGCGCCATACCGCAAGCGTGGATACCGCCGATGTGATTTTGCACTCGCCGACGATTCTTCAGGTGCACAACAGCTCGTTTATCAGACATCTCTTCAACCCAAAGTCGCGCCGTACCAGCCAACTTAACCTAATATTTAAGTCGATTCAATCATCGGTGAGATATCGTCATGTATGGCGTATTCATGACCACTCGAAGGGAAGAAACAAGGCAAACATCGTAAAGTCCAACCCAGCGGAGGTAACTGTACCATCATATCGAAGGCGAGAGTGTACCCCCAAGGTTTATAAGCCGCTGGTAGGGGCGAGGTGAGTTTGGCCACTTGTGTTGCGAGACGATTTAGCTTCCGGCAGGTCATTTTTGACAAGAAAAACAGAGCAAAATATTCACTTGAGTTCCAGACTCCTCGCGCGCCTACGTGCTTTAAGCAAGAGTTCTTCCGCTTCCAGCCAAGCGACAGCCCTCAATGGGGATGGAGAACAAAGCTACTTTTCCTGTTAGCAATGTTCCTTTAGTGAAAACAGAGAAGGTGAAAATAGACGAGACAGGATGAGTTGAAGAAGCCAAGATCAAAGTCCCGCCCCCTCCACGGCGTGCGTCGACTGCGCTTTCCTTCATCAGCGAGAGGTCGTAACCCGTCTACCTCGTAAACCCCCAACACTGACTCCCACTCTCGCAAAAAACAGACGACGGACTAGAAAAGGGACCACATATAACTAATGATGAATCGCACCCCGCTTTTTTGGCTGGTACTGCTCCACTCCATTCCAAATTGCCTTCATGCCTTCGCCTCCTTCACTACACGGCTCCCGATGTATCAACCCTCAGGATCGATCCTTCCGGTCATGACAACCGCCGAGACCACGAAACTAGTAAGGCCTGAAAAGCCCTCGCGTTTGCAAACACTCGATTACACAACATTAGCTCTGGTGGCCTGTGAGCTAAGAGAGCGGCTTTTGCCTGGACGAGTCGAGAATGTTATTCAGCAGGACGATTTCAGCCTGTTGCTTCAAATGCGCTGTGTCGATGATTTTACCTGGATGCTAATTTGCTGGCAGCCAGAAGCCGCACGCGTTTGTTTGCAGAGGAATGGACCAAACGACAGTAATAGAAATAGCCGCGGGGACGGTCAAAGCAAACGAAGGGGAGGAGGCAATGGAGTGTCGTCCACATTGTACAGCCTACCGGGCCAATTGAAGGGTTTTCTTCAGCTGAAGACGCTAATAAACGTGACGCTTCCTATACCCGGGGAACGCATTATGGTGTTTGAGTTTGCGGACCGTCTGACTGTTTCGGTTCCTACACACAAGCTTGTTATAGAGGTCATGGGACGACGAAGCAACGTTATGCTTGTGGATGGAGACACCGACATTGTCCTCGCTTGTGGCTACCAAGTATCACCATTAAAATCTGTCCGTCCTGTTTCTATCGGCCAGCGATACACTTATCCCCCACCATTGACCGCTCCGCTGCCTCCGCCATTGCCCGAAGATCAGGCAGACATGGAGGCATACGAAAGCGAATTTATTCGGGGGATAACCCTTGTCCCATCCCATTCTTTGCCCAAGGCCCTTATTTCTGCTTATCGAGGATTCAGCCCACAGCTTGTTGATGTGATGGGGTCCACAGTAGGCATTCGAAACGCAAGCACAACGCCTGTGGGAAATCTATCCCGTGATGTGCTTGTACGCTTCTTCCGCGGCCCTGTTGTCATGTGGGTGCGACTCATTGTCATGCGAGACCCCAGGGTAGTAGCAACGTCCGAATGTGGGCTCAGTTTGGACGGAAAGCGCTATACACCACTATTATTCCATCCTGGAAACGGGTGGCAGCCTGTGCCATCCGTGCTAAAGCTAGTGGAGGTTTATTATACGGCTTTTCTAAAGCGACAGGAGCTGAGAGATCTGCAACGGAGGGGACTCAACAGAGTCCAAGCCGTGCAGCACCGTTTACAGCGAACGCGACAGGAATTTCAGCGACAGCTCGATGCTGCAGCGGAAGAAGAAGTCAGCAAATTGCAGACTAAAGCGGAGCTGCTGACGACTTACGCCTACAGCTGGAAACAAGGGGATACCGAGTGTGTATGCCCAGACCTGGACACGGGGGAAGAGATTTGCATCCCACTGAAACCGGGAAATTCTGCGGCAGATGAAGCACAGGCTACTTACGGTCGTATTCGTAAATTAAAGCGAAGTGTGGATGCCATAATGCCTTTACTGCAGAAAATTGACGTCAAGGTGGCGTATGTGGACGAGCTTGAGTCTAGCATCCAGCAACTTGGAACCTCGGCTCGCTCAGATGAAGACACACCTAATGTTCTAAACACTCGAACGCTTAGTCAAGATCTTGCAATCATGCGGGAAATAGCTGAAGAGCTGGGCATAAATTGTCTTGATGGTAGAGGTGGAAGCTCCACCACTTTTTTTTCAACAATACTGAATCGGCTTTCTGTTCCTGGAATCGAGCAGAGTAGCCTGAGCAATTATCAAAATAGCAAAAATAACAAGAGGAAAAAAAAGGACAAGCCTGTCAGGGATAAAAACAAGAAAATTCAAGGCAAAAGCACAGATGGTGCTAAGAAGTGTGCACAGAGTATGGCGATCCAATCATTTCGCCCTCCTTCTGTGCATAGTACTTCAAATGTTGTAGTGTACGTCGGTCGCAATAGTAAGCAGAACGATTACGTGACTTTTCAACTTGCACGAGATCATGAACTCTGGTTTCATGCTCAAGGAGTCCCTGGTGCCCACTGTTTAATGCGTATTGATCCAGGCGTCGAAGTAAGTGACGCAGATATGCAATTTGCAGCTGATTTAGCAGCTTATTTTAGCAAAGCGCGTGGATCAGGCCAAGTGCCTGTTATATGGACATCACCAAAATACCTCAAACGTGTAGTTGGTGGTGGACCAGGCATGGTTCATGTAAGCAAGGAGAAGGTCTTGTGGGGGAGACCTTCGCGAGGCGAGAAAATTGTCCTTGAAAATGATGAGGACAATAACACTATGATATGAAGAAAGCACCATGTCAATTTAGAAATCATTTGCAGATAGTTTTGAACATTGTTATAACTTTCTTATTCTTTAGCGTCAATAGCTTTGAGATGCGAGACACTTCAAGCATTTTTCACACTCAATGAAGTCGAGCGGGTTTGAGGTTTTGGTAATCACAGGTCCATATCTGTACAAGTGGGTAGAATTCTTGTAACAACACCTTCGCGGAGCGCGCGGGATCGCAGAGCAGTTTTCCAGTAGGACTCTCACATTCATTACGCAAGTTGACATTTGCAACTCCCTCTGTTCCGCGTCGTTCTTTCCCACCCCCAGGAAGAAGATGACGCATGACGATTGCGGGGACATGCGGTAAATGAGTAAAAGTGGGGGAACGAGTAAGCTGTAAAAGCACATCCTCCGCTCTATTGTATAGTCCGCACTTTTTGGCAAGATTTACGTCGGAGGTTGCCACTAGATTATACATTCGATCCCAGTCAGAACCAAAAGGATCGGTTGAGTAATGGTTAAAAATACCTCGGTCATGTATAGTTTCATAGGAAGGATACAAAGGTATCGCATCCGCGCTGGTGAAAGAAACGTATCGAGAGTCGTACCGCGCTGTATCCGCCACTCGAATGTCATCGAATAATCCGTAAGGTGTTCTAGGTAATTTTCCTGTGATCCGGATAATGTAGTCTTTCTTCCCAATCTCCTTCGGCATGCACCAGAAAATATAGTTTTCATTTGCGTTTCGGACAGCCACCCCACGGCGAATGATTGGATTTTGTTCAGGATCGAATAATGAGAATTCAGTTGCGTTGCATTCTGTTCCAATCTGCAAATTCTTGGGCCACCATGTATTGAATGTCAAGTCCAAATTTTCAATAACTTCTTCGGTCCTTGCCTGAAATTCGTCGGAGCACCGACGAATAATATCCCATTCTCCATTTCTATGGTTTAATATTTCTACTAATGGCATGTCTACATAACCCCATTCTCGATTTTTTCCACTACGATCTTCTCCCGCCCGCGGATCTAAAAGTTGAAGTCGAAACGCTAGCAATGCATATGGCGACGTCGAGTCAGGTCGAAGCGCCGCCATCTCGTTGGGATATCCCTTACTGCCATCCTTAGAGATGTATATTTCGTAAGTTCCCATGTTGTCTTCTGTGACTTCAATGTCATTGAAGGGATTCTTGCCCGACGAGGGTCGAATATCCGTGTCATGAAGTGTACTTATCGATTGTAAGCTTGCATCGTACACAGTAAAACTGAAATATCGTACGTACGGAAACTTGCCACGAATGCGATAAACTTCTTCTTCTTTGTGGGGAGGCGGACTGGGCGATGATTTCAAGGCAGAGCCTCGAGCGTCCTTCGTAAAATACGAATGTTGCCCAAGGCGCATGTCTGTTTGTTCCCGCTGCTGCTGAAGTTCTTGTTGCTGAGTGAAAGCGTTTGAGGAAAACACAAATCCTTGCATGTTGTACTGTATGTACATATCCGGAAGGAAAGGTTTTTCATCGTCGGGGGACAGGACCGGGGACCACGCACAGTTTGCCAGCCGATCAACTCGATGTAATAATTGCGAATTCGAATATCGAGTAGAGTTCTGTCGTAAGGTAGAGGAAGAAAGCCCATCACTACCCTTGTGGTTTCCTTCGCCGGATGCAATCTCAAAGTCTGCAATCGCATCATGGGAGGCTGCATCTCCTTTCGCAAAACTAAGTGATGGGGCCCAAGTCCAATGAAATATAATTAAAGATTATGAAGTGAATAAGTAGAAAAAAAGTTCACATTTTACGCACAATCAACTGCTTAGATGTGTAGAGGACGGCCGTTAAGTAGATATGTTATTTCCCTTTCCAAAGTGCTTGTGAGTAAATTTCCCATGAAAAGATTTTCTTTTAGTAGAGACTCATACCTTATGAAAGCAGTAGAAAGTATAATAAGCTTAAGTCCGACTTGGAGTGAATGGTTGAGCATCTTGTAGAGACGATTGAGCTGCACTGAATTAATCGGTTATAGACTTGCCCTTGTTTCTGTTTGTGGAACACAAGGACCAAGTGAAACAAGAGAAAGTAAGCGCGAAAACGAGGAACCATGGAAACAAAAGAGACATTAAGACGATTCTTTCTGGTCCAGTGCACGATCAGTGTTGCACCGGAAGAAATCTTCATGATAAAATGCGGTGGACACGTCCCGGAGGGAGAGGAGGTTAGACTGCAGACGGAAGGGTTCGGAAAAGATCGAGGAAGGGCTCGCTTTGTTCGTACTCGAGGGACTGCCGGGGACGCTGCAACATTGAGAGACAGGATGTTCCCAAATTACTGACCAAGTTACCTATTTTGGACACATCCACTTTTCTCGAACAGTAGTGCCCCCGCATCGGCGCTCTTAGGTACCGGCAGGCGCCTTCTTCAGGGCGTTGACGCAGATTTCCTCTCTAATGAACCTCTGCTTTTCGGTCCACGTACTTCTGGCACTCTTCCAGGCCTTGACTTTCGCGCATGCTTTTGTTGTGAGGCTCTCAAAATCCTCAGTCCTCGCCCCGCTGGCTTCCACATCATCTCCTCCGCCGCCTACTACAACCTCCCCCTCCTCCACTGGCGCAAGTAAAAAAGCCAGTCTTTCCTCGAACGTCCCTTGGGACCTGAGCGTCGTTATTAAGAAAGAGGGCTACTCTGATATTCAGGCAGATTTTCGAATACGCTTCGTGACAGAACCTGGTTACGAGCCTCCTCAAGGCCGAATCTTTGTAGAGCGAGACCCGCTGGCACTTATCGATACGGATGAGAAAGGCTTCGCCTTGGGACCTGCTCCGGCATGGACACTGAGCGAAGACAAGAATGACAGGCAATGGGGTCTGTGGATCTGGGGGCTTTTCGACGAACCTCTATTCCCGTATCTCTATTTTTCTCTGCCGGTGCTCGATGACTGCTTGACAGAAGTGGATGAGGAGGGAGAGAGGAGGAAAGAGCTCCGACCTGTCTTTGGCGGGACCGGTATTCCCGGCAATCGTTTGAACTTTCGTTTTAACCACGTGCGACAAGACGGAGCGGTGTCGCTTTCTGAAGGCCAGCTTACATTCAAGGAGGTGGAGATGCGAAAAGTAGACCCGCTGGGGATCGGCGGCGTGGTGAATGTAGGGGATGTGAAGGACGCGGGGGAGGCTCAACTCCGGCCGGTCTTAATTTAGGCTGTAGAAGCGTGCACGGCAACGACGGAAGAGCAGAGGCTAGAAACAATTCTGGAAGAAGAAGCTGGTATCTCAAGTCTCACTTGTTCGCACCGTATTTCTTCACGTAAATTACTCGCCGGGGTCTGGTAGCATCTTTCGGTATCGATACCTTGCCAGCTGGCTGGGCAGGCCCTCCATGCCCCCGGTGTGTATGTACAGGAGCTTGTCGTGCTTGGCCCTTAGGACCGACCAGTGCTGCCTGATCACGCACCAGGCGCGAGGTCCGTAGAGCAGGTCTAGCTCCAGCCCGTGCTTTTCTCCCATCTCATGCCACATGTCGATCAGCGCCTGCTCAAGTTGGCCGAACACGTGAGGTGCGGAGCCCTCCAAGACCTCGGGAAAGGCCCCCTGTGGCGCCTTCTCCCTCCACCCTTCCGATCCGTGCTCCGCGCCTGGCTTCCCTCCTTTCCTCCCCCCTGGCACCCCCCGCCCCTCGAGCCGAGCGGGTGTTTCGGAAAGCGCCTCGCTGCGGGTGAGACGAGCCATTTGCGCCCGTAGGTAGGTGCCGTCCCCGACGCAGGGCACCGCATACACGACCGGAGCTCTCCCCAGAGATGAGCTGGCCAGGGTCCTCGCCAGGTAGAAAGCCGTCGTGCCCGTCCCAGCCGGGAGGACCACAGCCAGCGGCTTTACCTCGGCCCTCTCGCCGGACCCGCTCTCCTTCGCCCACCAGTCCTCCACTTCCCGGCCCAGGCGATCGATCCCTTCCTCGGCTCCTGGGAAGGCAGCCCCTTGCGGCACGAGGAGCAGATCGTCGGCTTCACGCGCAAGCAGGTCCCCTTCTCTCTCTACAAGCCTCTTCTTCAGACGTATACACCTGGCCTCGCCGTCCCCTCCTTCGGTCTCATCTGTTGCCCCAAAAATGTCCTGGAACTCTGAGGCACGGAGCTCGCGAAAATCCACACCCAGCTCCAGAGCACGCCTGTAGTTCCCCACTGGATGGTCTTTCAGCCACGCAGGGATCGTCTTTGTGTAGTAGATGAGTCGCTTCTGCTGTACGCCGCACACGAAGCCCGCGAGCGCGGCCAGGGCATTGCTTTGGACCCCCCCCCAGCTGAAACAGACAGCGGGGAAAGGGCGAGAAGAAGACAAAGGGTATGAAGATGCCAGGCCCCAGAGCTTCCGAGCCTTATTGCCGTGAATTCCGGCACCCAGGAGGTCCAACTTGTCGTCTCTTTTCACGTAAACTTTCAAGTGGTCGTCAAAAATACCATGAATCTCTTCAACAGGAGAGGAATGGAGATAAGAAGGTAGGGTCGCCCTTTCTATCAGTGCAGCGCTTGCCAGAGGAAGAGGAGGAATGTGAAGGTTGCTGAGACTCACTCGTTGGAAGCGGTGTGAAGCGCCAGGTCGGGCGTGGAATGCAGTTACGAGGCTTACACACATGTTCATCCCGACTGAAGTGAAAGAAGTACGCATTTTTTTTCTGAAGGCGACTTGAATGGTTTTCCAAATAGGTTCATAAGCGCACGATAAGTCGTCACGGGAGGAAGAACAGAATATGTAGCTTTCGATGGGAGGCTGTACACATTTTCTATAGAAGGATCACCGCGAGTAAGACCACATGCCTGGCAAAGTGTGTGCCAGTTTTTAAGGCTTGTCTCTGTACTTTCAATTTGTGCCCTGGGGGCGTGGATGGCCTTCCATCATTCTTTGATTGAGCATCCCTGCCAATGCGGGCAGCTTCTATCTGTTTTTGTTTTGGAGCTGACGTTAGACGAGCGTGTCAGTTTGCTTCAAGAAGATGACCTACGGCATTGTGGAGCCCAAAGCTTTTTATAACTTTTCGTTTCTCTGTAAATTTCCCTCGCAGCATTCTTTCTTATCCTTGAATAATCATGTCCAACCTCCTGGCCTCGTGAAAGGTTGAAGAACCCTAACTGGAAAAAGCCTTTCTTTTTAATTCTTCAATTGCGCAAATTTGTGCATTTTCTTCCAAGGATCGCCGTAATTAATCAAGATAAGTAGTTCCCACCTTGCTTGGTTTTCGTGCGGGTTGAGTTGGAAACGAAAAAAGCCTATAACCTATCGCAGTGACGGACGAGATCAATATTGATACTCCACTTCCATAACAATGAGACATGATGCGCAGAATGTGGATTGCTATTTGTGAGAGTCTAACAATTTTAAAGTCCGGTCTTAATGAAGAAGATGATGTCTATGCTGCACGCCATCCAGTAGGCGCAAATAAAATCCCCTTTTTCTCAAAAGAAATCCTACTCCGCCCTCCTGATGTTTTTAACAAGCAAGCGAGACAGCAATATGCATTATCTGCCTCGATAATATTTTAGGGTATGCATAGATTACCTTACCGTTGAAACGAAACCTTACCTGTTGACGAGCAAGCTGCTGCGTGGATCTAGATAGTTTTGCGTGGTACGTCGGTTCACACCGGATGCGGGTGGAAACGACACTAGAGGGACAAATTGAGAATGTCTTGTCCACAACGACTAAAATTCTCCGCATTTTTGAAATCAAATGAGAGTCATGAAGGCACCTTCGTTCACGCAGCTGAGAACATTTTTCTAAGCATCTTCATTTCTTCAATACCTGCCTTAGGTAGTTTGCCAAACCCAGACAGCAGTCGTCTTTCTATCATCACCGAATGCTGTGTACCATCAGTTCTTACTTCGAACGCCATCTAAGTCCAAGTCCGTGATTTGCCTTGCTTGGTGAGGGTGGAGGTCAATCCTCTCCGGTGGTGTGATACTGACAGGTCTCGCTTTCTCCTTTTCTTAACGTTGTTTGGTCGCAAAGGTGGCCAAACCTCTGCATAATGTACGATACTTCAATCGAAATAGCTAGATGTTTACAATAAATCTAGAAGGGACATCCATGAATTTCCTTCCCTCTCTTTCGTAATTTTCTGGGAAACCGGAGGGACCAGGAGGTAACGAACAACAAAGAATCCAGTGCACTTCTTTGCCTTTTTAATTCACTCTTGTGTCGCTCACATTGCTGCCACACTTTCTTTATTGCATGCTCACATGTTAGGGAAGGCAATTGCATCTATCTAGGTTCAGTTTCCGGCTTTACCGGCAGCAAAAGAGAACCTCAGAAAATGATAATGAACAGTACATTTCATGCATCGATCCGAGTTTAAACAATTTTTCATGTAACGCTTGCAGCTATGTGAATTGTTCTCGATTTGAGCCTCCAATTTTGGGTACTTTCTGTACAGTCTACGTTCCCATTTTTGTGGCAGTAGCCCTTCGGCGATGGCAGTGCATACTTGGAGACAAAGCTGAGATTTGACGCCCGGCCTGCGGAACACACGCTGGTCGAGTCGACAGTGGATCGCAAAATTTGGCACATCATGCATCCTCAGTTGTGCGCTCCCCAGTCATACATCATACTTGTTCTCAGGTGACACCGCGGATTTGTTCCTTCTTGTTCTATTACCATGCCGCGACTCTGCCTTCGACTTGGCACAATTTGCACATGAAAAAGCCGCAACTTTGTAGAAATGCACGATAGTCACATTCTTGCTTACCACCAACACATTCTTCTAATGATTCTTATCATCATGGCAGAGTGGACATTGTTGAAATGAGTCAGAGACACACGTCCTGCGCACCGACGCCCTCGAGAATCATAAGGCACGGGTTATGCATGGGCCGAATCCTTTGCATGCTTCTATTCTTTTTTCCAGTCATAACTGTTGCCGTATCCCGTCCGGGTC
>Ga0209925_1001766_pt1 | contig 10765 bp, 10 predicted proteins | sample SalPonR2_A_D1_MG_FD_185702 | JGI IMG/M metagenome (GOLD analysis project Ga0209925, IMG submission 185702) | Salt pond soil microbial communities from South San Francisco under conditions of wetland restoration - Salt Pond MetaG R2_A_D1_MG... ...
TCGGTGTTGACCACACCGCACAGATTTGCCTCGCGGCACACCGGAATGCCCTGACGGCTGACATGCGGGCTCATGTAGCCCTCGACACCGTCATCCATCACCCAATGCTCACAGCCATCGGGATCGACCCAGATTGTGGGAATGTATCTTTCGCCACTCACGATGCGATCACCGCTCTGGGCAAATGCTGCCCCTGCCGCCAAGGCCAGGGAGAGCGCCGCAACCGCAGACCCCTTCACCAGACTTTGCAGCGTTTCGGAAGTCAATTTCGCCACGACCACTGTCCTTTTATTACCCCCTGTTGGCCCACCCTGTGCGAGGGGCGGCCCAACTCAAAAGCAATGAAAGTTTAACAAGAAAGCTGTCAAAGTGAAGCAAATTCCACCAGATATTGTGGACGAAGCAGAAACAATCCCAAGCGGGCGCCGCATTTCCGCCGCAATTCGGCACTGCGTGCGGGTATCAGGCGGAAACGATTCGCCCTGCGAGAGAGTTCGGCCCGCTCTCGACGATCTCGACCTGCGCCAGATCACCGGGTTGCACGCGATCATCCGTGACGTGAACCGCATGCAGATAATCCGACTTGCCCACCATCTGCCCGGCCATGCGCCCGGGCTTTTCGAAAAGCACGCCGACAGTGCGTCCGACCATCGCATCCTGCGCGGCGCGCTGTTGCCGGGTGATCAGCGCCTGGAGTCGTTGCAGACGCTCGGATTTCACATCCTCGGCGACCTGCGCGCGTTCCGCCGCCGGCGTGCCGGGGCGCGTGGAATACTTGAACGAGAACGCATAGCCGTAATTCACCGCCTCGATCAGATCCATCGTCGCCTGAAAATCCTCTTCGGTTTCCTCCGGGAAGCCGACGATGAAATCTCCTGACATCAGGATATCGGGCCGCGCCGCGCGGATGCGCTCGATCAGCCGCAGATAGCTGTCGGCGGTGTGGCTGCGATTCATCCGCTTGAGAATACGGTCACTGCCCGACTGCACCGGCAGATGCAGATAGGGCATCAGCTTTTCGCAGTCCCCATGCGCCGCGATCAGGTCGTCATCCATGTCGTTGGGGTGCGAGGTGGTAAAGCGAATACGCTCCAGCCCGTCAATGTCATTAAGCGCCCAGATCAGCTGCGCGAGGCTCCAGTCACCCCCCTCTCCGGCCCCGTGATAGGCGTTGACGTTCTGCCCCAGCAGGGTGATTTCGCGCACGCCCCTCTCGACCAGATCACGCGCCTCTTCCAGCACGCGCGCCGCCGGGCGGCTCACCTCGGCGCCACGGGTATAGGGCACCACGCAGAAGGCGCAGAACTTGTCACAGCCCTCCTGCACGGTCAGAAACGCGGTCGGGCCGCGTTTCGCCTTGGGGCGTTTCCGCAGCGTGTCGAATTTGTCATCGAGCGGAAAATCGGTGTCGAGCGCCTTTTCACCCTCGCGCACCCGTGCCTCCATCTGCGGCAGGCGGTGATAGCTCTGCGGTCCCACCACCAGATCGACGAGCGGCTGACGGCGCATGATTTCCTGCCCCTCGGCCTGCGCCACGCAGCCCGCCACGCCGATCTTGAGATCGGGCTTTTCGTCCTTCAGCGCGCGGAACCGTCCCAGTTCCGAATAGACCTTTTCGGCGGCCTTCTCGCGGATATGGCAGGTGTTGAGCAGGATCATGTCGGCCTCGGCCGCATCCTTGGTGGTGACGTAGCCCGCCCCGCCCATGGCCTCGGCCATGCGCTCGCTGTCATAGACGTTCATCTGACAGCCATAGGTCTTGATATAGAGCTTTTTCACATCCGCCATGCGCCGGGCCTCCGCCTGAGGGTTCAAGCCGGGTGATTACATCACTGCAGGGGGCACTTGCAATGCCCGCGCGTTTGACGGATTCTGCCACCAACAAGAGGACAGAGCAGCCCATGACCGCCCCGACCCTGACCGAGTTTCTCGCCTCCCCCGGCACCGCTCTTGCCAAGGGGCCGGTCGCGATGATCTTTGCCGAGGATGAGGTAGAGCTTGATTCCACCCTGCGCCACCATATCGATTCGGGGTTCAAATCGGTGCTCTTCTTCGCCCCCGACGGCTTTGCCCTCGCGTCCGATGTCACCGAAAACCCGCTCATCCATCGCATCGCCTATGATCTGCCCTCGGGCGACAGCCTGTCCGAGGCGGTGGACGCGGTGATCAAGGCGGCACCGGGGCTGTGGATGTATTACTGCTACAATGCCGAATACCTTTTTTACCCGTTCTGCGAGACACGCACGGTCGGCGAGTTGCTCGGCTTTCACACCGAGGAACGGCGCGACGCGATGCTGACCTACGTGATCGACCTCTATGCCGGCGATCTCAACCGCTATCCCACTGCGGTCTCACTGGAAGAGGCGCATATGGATAAAGCCGGCTATTACGCGCTGGCCCGAAAGGATCCGGCCAATCACAACCACCCCCGCGAACGCCAGCTCGATTTCTTCGGCGGGCTGCGCTGGCGCTACGAGGAACATATCCCCGCCGCCCGGCGCAAGATCGACCGCATCGCGCTTTTCCGCGCCAGGGAGGGGTTGCGCCTGCGCGACGATCACACGTTTTCGGACGAGGAATACAACACCTATGCCTGCCCGTGGCATAACAACCTGACGGCTGCCATCGTATCTTTTCGCACCGCCAAGGCGCTCAAACGCAACCCCGGCTCGACCTTCGATATCGACGGGTTCCACTGGCACAACTCGACCCCCTTCGAGTGGCACTCGCGGCAATTGCTGGACTTGGGCCTGATGGAGCCGGGACAGTGGTTCTGAGACAGCAAGGCTGATCGAACATCGGCATCGACTCACAGGCGCGGCGCGCGGTTCTCTATCCTGCCCGCACCCCGGAGAACTGCGCTACCGAAACCCCCGCAGACTCGAGCGTCGCGCGTAACCCGCGGGCGATGTCCACCGCTTCCGGCGTGTCGCCGTGCAGGCAGATCGTGTCGATCCGGGCGGGGAGATGCCTGCCGCTTTCGGCGATGATCGCACCCGCGCGGATCATGTCCAAGATACGCGCCGAAGCCTGCGCCGCGTCATGGATCACGGCACCGGGCTGTCTTCGATCAACCAGCGTGCAATCGTCGTTATAGGCGCGGTCGGCGAAGATCTCGCAGGCCATGCGTGCACCGAGATCGCGGGCGGCCTCCTCCTGCGCGGTGCCCGCAAGCACCATCACGATGAGGTCCGGATCGACCGAGAGTGCTGCGGCATAGGCGGCACGGGCAAGCTCTGCATCCTCCGAGGCCATGTTGGCAAGCGCGCCATGCAGCTTGAGGTGGCGCACGGTGCCGCCCGCCGCCCGCGCCATCGCCTGCGCCGCCCCCAACTGATAGCGCACGACATTGGCAAGCGTCTCATGCCCCAGGTCGATGCGGCGGCGGCCGAACCCCTGAAGGTCGGCAAAGCCGGGATGCGCACCGATGCCCACGTCACGCGCGACAGCGCCCGCCATGGTGCGCGCCATCACGTCCGGATCGCCCGCGTGAAAGCCACAGGCGATATTGGCGGAACTGACCACCTCCAGCAGCGCCGCATCGTCGCCCATGGCCCAGGGGCCAAAGCTCTCGCTCATATCGGCATTCAGATCGACGCTCGCTTGCATGGGTCAGGTCTCCTCGTCATGGCCTGCGGTGACACCGCTGATGAATTGATAGGACAGAAGGTCGCGGATGTCGTGCGGGTCGCGCACAAGGTGATCGAGTTTTGCCCGCAACCCCGTGCGCGCGGACTCGGCGGCGCGTTCGGCGGCGAGGCCCTCCTCGGGCGTGATAAGGCGAAACCGCAGCTGCGCGCCCGGCTGCGCCTGTGCGACGCGCGGCAGGTCGCAGGGCAGCACCGAGCCGATCCGCGGATAGCCGCCCGTGGTCTGGCATTCCGCCATCAGCACGAAGGGCGCGCCGTCGCCGGTGATCTGGATATCGCCCGGCACGATCACCTCGGACAGCACCGACAGACCGGCCGTGCTGGCAAAGCCCTCACCGTCGGGATCAAAGCGCACGCCCATCCGGTTTCCGCGCGCGGCGCGGGTGAACTGCGTGGCCGCAAAGCGGGCGCGTTCCTCTTCGGAGAAAAACCCGGTCTGAAACCCCGGCACGACGCGCACCTCGCCTCCCTCGAACCGGTCATCCGTGGGCAGGACAAGTCCAGTCTCGGCCCCGGTTCGGTCCTCGCCCAAGGGCAGATCGTCGCCCGCCGTGATCAGCGCGCCAAGCCCCGCCGCCAGATGCGCCGAGCGCGCGCCGAGACGTTCCGTCGTGGCAATGCCGCCGCCCAGATGCAGGTAGCCATAGACACCGCGTGTCGCCGCCCCGATGCTGAGGCGGCTGCCCGCGTGCAACAGATGCGAGGCGTTCCACGCCAGCGGCGCGCCGTCCACGCTTGCCCGCATCGGTGCGCCGGTGAGGGCGATGCGGGTGTCATGGCTGACCTCGAACGTGCCGCCCATGCCCGCCATTTCGAGCGCCGCCAGCCCCTCGGACTGATGCAGGAGCGCCGCGCCCTCTGCCATGGCGAGCCGGTCCGCCGCGCCACCGCGCGACAGGCCAAAGGCGAGGTATCCGGGACGCCCCAGATCCTGCACACTCACACCGGGACCTGCATCATGCACGATCAGGCGGCTCATCGGATCACCTCGGACACGGCCCCGCCATCGGGGCTATCCCCGCGCAGGCGCTCGTAGCGCTCGCGGTCGATCGCGTCAAAAATCACCTCATCGCCCGGTCGCAGGACAAACGGCGTCTCGGCATCGGGGCGGAACGGGCGAAAGGCGGTTTGCCCGATATGCCGCCAGCCGGTCGGGGTGGAGACCGAGAACAACACCAACTGCCGGATCGCCACGGTCAGCGCACCGATCGGCACCCGGTCGGTCAGTGCGGTCTGGCGCGGGATGTCCCACGCCTCCGGCAATTCGCCCAGATAGGGCTGCCCGGGGGCGAATCCGATGGTCTGCACGCGGACGCGGGTGCTGGCTATTTCCCGCGCCGCCGCCTCTGCTGTCAGCCCCGCCGCCTCTGCCGCCTCGGCCAGTTGCGGGGCCAGATCGGTGCCATAGACGGTGGGAATGCGCCAGAGACGGCGGCCTTCGGGCAGATCAGCGGCGTACCAGTCGCAGCTGTCCAGCAGCGTCTGAATCTCGGCCTTGAGGTCCGCTGCCTCGATCCGCAGCGCATCGAACCGCAGGAAGGTCGAGACCAGAGAGGTAGTGCTTTCCTCGACGCCCTCAGGCGTGGCCCGCTCTACCGCCGCGCGAAAGGCAAGAGCGGCGCGGTTGGCAGGCTCGCTCAGCGCATCGCCGAATGAGACCAGCAGACCATCGAGCCCCACCCGCCCGATGCGGGGAAAGGGCGCATCGGCGCGCATGTCTTGATCCGTCTCGCTCACGGGGCGGTTCCTCAGCTTGGTGCGTGACTACCGGTCTATTGGACGGCGTCGGGCAGGAAAAGGGCGATCTGCGGGAAGGCGATGAGCAGCCCCGCCATGACCAGCATGGTCGCAGCATAGGGCGCCGCCCCCAGCATCACCTCGGACATCCGCCCGCCCTGCCGTGCCCCCTGCACCACATAGAGGTTGAGGCCCACCGGGGGGGTGATCAGCGCCATCTCGATCAGCACGATCATCAGGATGCCGAACCAGATCGGATCATAGCCCTGCGCCACCACCAGCGGCACCACAATGGGGATGGTCACCACCATCAGCGACAGCGTCTCGATGAAGAATCCGAGCACGATGTAGATACCGACCACGACCATGATCGTGCCAAGCGGCGACAGGCCTAAACCCCCGAGGAGCGTTTCAAGTTCGCGCCCCAGCCCGGCGGAAGCCAGCGTGAAGTTCAGGAACGACGCGCCGATCACCACCAGCATGATCATCGCGGTGATCTTGACGGTGCCGAGCAGGCTCTGCCGCAGGACGTCGAAATTCACGGTGCCAAAGAGCGCGGCGATCACGAAGGCCCCAAAGACGCCGACCGATGCGGCCTCGGTCGGGGTCGCCCAGCCCTTGTAGATCGAGCCGATGATGACGGTGAAGAGCAGGATGATCGGGATCAGTTGCAGCAGGGCGCGCAGCATCTGCACCAGCGGAAACACCCGCCGCTCACCGCCCAGATCGGGGCGGATCATGCAGATGATGACGGTGATGACCATGAAGGCCAGCGCAAGGCCGATGCCCGGCACGAGGCCCGCGAGAAACAGCTTGGGGATCGAGCTTTGGGTAAGAAAGCCGTAGACGATCAGGTTGATCGAGGGCGGGATCATGATGCCGAGCGTGCCGCCCGCCGCGATCGCGCCGGAAAAGAGCTTGGGGTCGTAACCCAGCTTTTCCGCCTGCGGCATGGCGACGGTAGCCACGGTCGCGGCGGTGGCCACGGAACTGCCGGAGGTGGCCGAGAACATCGTCGCGGTGGCGACATTGGCATGAACAAGGCCACCGGGCAGCCAGCTGACCCACCGGTCAAGCGCCGCATAGGTGCGCGTGGCGATGCCGGAGCGCACGAGGATCTCGCCCAGAAGGACGAAAAACGGGATCGCGATGAGCGTGGGATTATTCGAGGTGGACCAGACCAGATTACCAAGGCCCCGGATCAGGGGAAAGGGGCTGAAGAAGAGGTCGAGCCCGAACCCCAGAAGAAAGAGCACGATGCCCACCGGAATAGAAAGGCCTAGCAGGAACAGCAGGCCGAAGGTTGCATAGGCAATCATTCCGTGGCCTCCGCTTCGCCAAGCGCGCCGATGGCCTGATCGGCCGCATCAAAGTCGCGCCGTAGCACCAGCACCGCCGCCGCCGTCAGCGTCAGCCACGATACCAGCGCGAACCACACCCAACCCGCGAACCACGGGATCTGCACCAGTGCCAGCGGGGTTTCCAGCGGCGTGTTGGCGCGGGACGCATTATTGAGGGACCGCTCCACAACCGGCCAGGACCACCACGCCACCAACGTGACCGTGCCCGCCAGCGTGGCGAGCGCGAAGAGATCGAAGAGCGCGCGCACTACGGCCCCACCGCGCGAGCGGATGAGGTCGATGCGCACATGGCCCAGTTCCATAAGCGCATAGCCCATGCCCCAGGACGTGGCGATGGCCATGACATAGCCGCTGATCTCATCGGTGCCGCCGAACGAGGCCTCGACCTGCCGCAGGAGGATATCGCTGAGCACGAAGGCCGCGCAGGCCAGCAGGAAAAGGCCGACGGCCATCGCCACCCCCCTGTTGATCCTGCGCAGCGCATCGAGCAGCGCCACGGCGGTCGAGGCCCCATCCGTCATGCTCAGTTCACCCCGTCGATGGTGACGCCGACGGTGGCACCCACGGTTTCATTCCAGCGCTTGGCCCAGTCGTCGCCCGCGCGCTCGGCCCAGTCGGGCAGCACGGTATTGACCAGAACCTCGCGGGCACGGGCGAAATCGGCCTCCGAGACCTCGACCAGCGTCATGTCGCGCGCCTCGCCCGAGGGACATTCGCCATTGCCGGTGAGGCAGGCGATATCGTTGACCAGCGCATCCTGCGCGGTGGCCCAGGCAGGGTCTTCGAATTCCGTCTTGATCTGAGACTCAATGAGCGATTGCGTGCTCTCTTCGAGGCTGTTCCAGCGGTCGAGATTGATCGCTGTCACGACGCTGTCCCAGCCGCCAAGCGGGATCGGCAGCAGGTGGGTCGAGACCTCCCACCAGCCCGCCGAATAGCCGGAACCGGCCCCGGTGACGGCGCAATCCACCACGCCGTTTTGCAGCGCGCCGGGCACCTCGCCGAAGCTGACATTGATGCCCTCGGCACCCAAAGCCTCGAGAAACTGCGCGGTCATGCGGCCGGAGGCGCGCACCTTTAGTCCTTCAAGATCAGAGAGTTCCGTGACCGGCGCGTTGCAGAACACCACCTGCGGCGGATAGGGCGCGATGGCCAGAACATGGCTGTTGAACCGGTCGTTGTAGATATCCTCGACCATCGGGCGGGCGGCATCGACCATCGCCCGCGCCTCGTCGGCGGTCAGCGCCACGAGCGGCACGTCGAGCCCTTCGAGTTCCGGCGCGTCGGCCACGGCGTAATCGGCCACGGTCATCGCCACGTCATAGACCCCGTCACCGAGCAGGCGGTACACGTCGCCCACCCCGAGGTTCATCTGATTATGCGTGGTGAGCGAGACGTTGATTTCGCCGTCCGAGGCGGCGGGCAGAGTCTCGGTCCAGAACGGGGCCTCGTATTGCTTGTGCAGCGGCAGGCTCGACCAGCTGCCCACCACAGAGAGATCCTGTGCAAAGGCCGGTGCCGCGAGCGCGGTGGTTGTGGCGAGAAGGGCGGTAAGGGTTTTCATGGGTCTTTCTCCTTGTCGGTTTGTTGTCGGTATTGCGTCGGTATTCTGTCGGTTGCTTTGGATTACACTGCCTGCGGGGCCAGCACGGGCACTTCGGCCTCTTCGGGGATATCGGTGATCAGCATATGCCCGGGTTTGTGGGTGATACAGAGCGGCGGGGCCGCAGCCTCGATCGCGACCTGCGGGGTGACGCCACAGGCCCAGAAAACAGGCACCTGCCCCTCACCCACCGGCATCGGATCGCCCCAGTCGGGGCGGGTGATGTCGGTGATCCCGATTTCCCCGGGCGCGCCGTGATGGATCGGTGCGCCGTGCGCCAGCGGGTAGCGGCGCGAAATCTGCTCGGCCTCGGTCAGGCGTGACGGATCGATCGCGCGCATGCTGACGACCATCTGCGCGCGGAACGCGCCTGCGGGCGCACAGTCGATATTGGTGCGGAACATCGGGACGGTGGTGTCATTCTCGACATGCCAGAGCGGGATGCCCGCCTGCATCAGCGCATGCTCGAAGGTGAACGAACAGCCAAGCGCGAAGGCCACCATGTCACCCGTCCACAAGTCGCGGATATCAGGGGCGGAGCCCTCAAGCCGGCCGTGGCGATAGATGTTATAGGCGGGCACATCGCTGCGAATGTCGATGTCGCGGCCAAGGGTGTGCATCCTCGGATCGCCGGTATCCGAGACCCCCACCAGCGGACAGGGCTTCGGATTGCGCTGGCAAAACCGCATGAAATCGAGCGCCTGCGCCTCGGGCAGGATCACGATATTCGCCTGAAGATGGCCGGCCCCCAGCCCGGCGGTATGGCCCGCGTAGCGCCCTGCGCGAATCTCGGCGCGCAGGCGGGGCAGGTCGGCATGTCGCAGACGGTCGAAATCAGTGGTCACGGGCAGCCCCTTGATTGGTCTGCCTCAGCGTGACCGGGGCGCACTATAAAATCAAATCGAATAAATTTGTCGCATGATATCGAAGTTATTTATCACCCAGTTTGCTGCGATATTCCTGCGCCACCTCCCGCGCGGCGCGCGCCGCGAACTCGACCACGTGACTGCGCGGCTCGGCCACCCATGATGCGGTAAAGCGCAGCGGCGGCGGCACCCAGCCGGGATCGAACTGCCGGATACGCCCCGCCGCCACGTATTCCGCCCCGAGCGCGCGCGGCAGGGCGGCGATGCCCAGATCGGCCTCGACCAGACGGAAACAGGCCGAGAGCGAGGAGGATGGAAAGATCGACACATCCGGTCCGACATGCTCGAACAGCAACTCGCGCAATTCGCGGTAAGGCCGCGTGTTGCGCGAATAGGTCAGCACCGGGCGGCTGAGATAGGTCATCGGGTCCTCCTCGACAGGGGCCTTGGCGGAAACATACCACGCCAGATCGAACCCCGGCAGGTCGATATTGTCGACCGTATACTCCGAGATCGGCCCCAGCAGGATCGCAAGGTCGATCTCGCGCCCCAGCAGACGTTCGCGCAGGTCGAGCGAGATATCGACGTTGAACTCGATCTGAAGCTTGGGAAAGTTGCGGTGCAGCCGGGCGATGAGATCGGGTAGCCAGCATTGCGCGATGGTCTCCGAGACGCCGATGCGCAGATGCCGTTCCAGCCCCTTTGGGTCGATCACGTCCTTCTCGATCATCTCCTGCAACCGCTCGAACTTCTCGGCGTAAAGCAGCAGCCGCTCGCCGCGCTTGGTCAGTGTCATGCCGCCCGCATCCCGGTCAAAGAGCGTGCCTTGCAGCGTGTCTTCGAGATTGCGGATGCGGGCAGTGACGGCGGGTTGCGTCAGGTTGAGACTGACCGCCGCCTTGCGCACGCCGCCGGTGCGAACGACGGCAAGAAAGGTGCGCAGATGGGCGAGGTTGAGGTGAGCCATACCCGAGCCTAGCGCAACACCGTGCGCAGGGCCATCGCCGCCTCACGCGCGGCTGTGCATCTCGTAGCCCGGCGGGGCAAGCGCCGTGACGGTGGTGATCGGATCGCTGCCGTTCCAGGTGCTGCGCGCGATGCCAAAGAGCGCGTCACCTTCCTCGGCCTGCAACAGAGCAGCCTCATCGGCACTGGCCTTCATCGCGAAAAACCGCAGGTCACAGCGGCTGTAGAGCCGGTGTTGCAACAGCCATTCATTGGCGTTCTCGCGGGTCAGGTCGACATCGAGGATCTCGGGCACGGTGTCGAGGCTGATCCAGCGATCTTCAAACAGATAGGGACGCTGATTGGCCAGGTGCAGGGCCCGCACATGCAGCATGCGGGCGGGCGCGCTTATCTCGAGGGCGGCGGCAACGGCGCGCGGGGCATCGGCCTCTTCGCGAGAGACAAGCTGATAGCCGTAACGCGCGCCGGTTGCCTCTACCTCCAGCCGGGCGACGGGGATGTGAAAGGTCGCGCGGGTGGCGGGCAGGCGCAGCACATGCGTGCCGCCCTTGCGCTTACGCTCGATCAGCCCCTCGTCGGCCA